>JACCDS010028173.1_pt1 | contig 13989 bp, 14 predicted proteins | sample 7446441 | NCBI WGS metagenome assembly JACCDS01 (sample SAMN15323445, study PRJNA562643) | freshwater metagenome | isolation source: river surface water | place: USA:Blue River Watershed | collected 2017-08-17 | reverse complement strand
CAGCACCTACTGGAATCAGGCCGGCGCGATGGTGGTACACCTCGGCGAAAAGGCCGGCGGCATGGACAAGCTGAAGGGCAAGAAGATCGTCCACCTGTACCACGACTCCGCCTACGGCGAAGAGCCGCTGCCGGTGCTGGAGGCCGAGGCCGCCAAGTGGGGCTTCGAACTGATCAAGATCCCGGTCACGCCGCCGGGCAATGAGCAGCAGTCGCAGTGGCTGCAGATCCGCCAGGCCAATCCGGACTACGTGATCATGTGGACCTTCGGCGTGATGAGCGCCGTCGGCCTGAAGACCGCGCAGCGCAACGGCTTCCCGCGCGAGAAGATGCTCGGCGTCTGGTGGGCCGGCTCGGAGGAGGATACCGAACCGGCCGGCGAGGCCGCCAAGGGCTTCTCGGCGATGAGCTTCACCACCCCGGGCGAATTCCCGCTGCTGGAAGACATCCGCACGCAACTCTATAAGGCCGGCAAGGGCAACCTGAAGGAACTCGACCGCGTCGGCAACGTGATGTACACGCGCGGCCTCGTCGCTGCGGTGCTGATGGTCGAAGCGATGCGCAATGCGCAGGCGAAGTTCGGCAAGGGCAAAGTGATCACCGGCGAGCAGATGCGCTGGGGCCTGGAGAACCTGAACGTCGACCGCGCACGCCAGAAGGAGCTGGGCGTCGAGGACATGTTCCCACCGGTGAAGACCTCGTGCGACGACCATGAGGGCTCGGGCGCGGTGAAGGTGGTGCAGTGGGACGGCAAGAAGTGGGTGGCACTGTCGAAGAACTGGCTGACCGGCGACAAGGCGCTGGTGCGCAAGCTGCTGGAAACCTCGTCGGCGGCCTATGCGAAGGAAAAGGGCATCACGCCGGCTTGCCTGAAGTGAGCCGGGGCTGCTGCTGAGCATTGACGGGTTCCGGCGCACGCCGGGACCCGTGCCGCAAGAATCGACCCACCCGACCAAACAACATGACCCCATCCATCCTCACCGTCAACAACATCGAGGTCATCTACGACCACGTGATCCTCGTGCTGAAGGGCGTGTCGATGTCCGTCCCGCGCGGCAAGATCGTCGCGCTGATGGGCGCCAACGGCGCCGGCAAGTCGACCACGCTGAAGTCGATCTCGACGCTCTTGCGTGGCGAGCGCGGCGATGTGACCAAGGGCAGCATCGAATTCAACGGCGAGCGTATCGACCAGTTGACGCCGAACGAACTGGTACGGCGCGGCCTGTCGCAGGTAATGGAAGGCCGCCACTGTTTCGGTCACCTGACGATTGAAGAAAATCTTCTCACCGGCGCCTATACGCGCAGGCTCAGCCGCGCCGAACTCAAGGCCGAGCTGGAAAAGGTCTATCACTATTTCCCGCGCCTGAAGCAGCGCCGCACGTCGCAGGCCGGCTATACGTCCGGCGGCGAACAGCAGATGTGTGCCATCGGCCGCGCGCTGATGGCCAAGCCGTCGATGATCCTGCTCGACGAGCCATCGATGGGCCTGGCGCCGCAGATCGTCGAAGAAATCTTCGGCATCGTGCAGGATCTGAACCAGACCGAGCAGGTGTCTTTCCTGCTGGCCGAGCAGAACACCACGATCGCGCTGCGCTATGCGGACTTCGGTTACATCCTCGAGAACGGTCGCGTCGTGATGGAAGGCGCCGCCGCCGACCTCGCGGCCAACGAGGATGTGAAGGAGTTCTACCTCGGCATGTCCGGCGCAGGCCGCAAGAGCTTCCGCGACATGAAATTCTACCGCCGCCGCAAGCGCTGGCTGGCCTGAGGACTTTCATCGCGGATCGCCGGCCGCGCTGCGCCGCCTTGTGGCCGACTCGCGATGAAAGCCCACTTCCCTCAGTGGAGACATCATGACTGACCTGTACGACGTTCTCGAGGCGCGCGACCCGTCCGCGCGTGAAAAGGACTTGCTGTCCTCCCTGCCCGCGCTGATCGCGCGTGCACAACAGGCGCCCGGCTGGGCTGCGGTCCTGAAGGACGTTGACCCGCAGCAGATCGACAGCCGCGCTGCGCTGGCGCAGCTGCCGGTGACGCGCAAATCGTGGCTGAAGGAAATCCAGAAGGCCGCGCTGCCCTTTGGCGGGCTGAACACAACACCGGCCGGCCGGCTGTCACGCATCTTCATGTCACCCGGCCCGATCTTCGATCCCGAAGGACGCGGCGACGACTGGTGGCGCTATGCACGCCCGTTCCATGCGCTCGGCGTGCGTGCCGGCGACCTCATCCAGAACTGCTTTGCCTACCATTTCACACCGGCCGGACTGATGGTCGAAGGCGGCGCCGCCAAGCTCGGCTGTCCGGTGATCCCGGCCGGCATCGGCCAGACCGAGATGCAGGTACAGGCAATGAGCCTGTTGAAACCGAAGGTCTATGCGGGCACGCCGTCGTTCCTGAAGATCATTATCGAGAAGGCGCAGGAGATGGGCGAGAACATCGGCTCGCTGCAGATGGCGCTGGTCGGCGCCGAGGCACTGCCGCCGTCGTTGCGGCAGTGGCTCAACGAGCACGGTGTGCGCTGCGTGCTGCAGACCTACGGCTCGGCCGACCTCGGCAACATCGCCTACGAGACGGTCACCGACGGCAAGATCAATCCGGGCATGGTGCTCGATGAAACGCTGCTGCTGGAGATTGTCCGCCCCGGCACCGGCGACCCGGTACCCGAAGGCGAGGTTGGCGAGATCGTGATCACCTCGTTCAATCCGGACTATCCGCTGATCCGCTTTGCGACCGGTGACATGTCGGCAGTGCTGCCGGGTGTGTCGCCGTGCGGCCGCACGAATACGCGCATCCGCGGCTGGCTGGGCCGTGCGGACCAGACCACCAAGGTGCGCGCCATGTTCGTGCATCCCTCGCAGGTGGCCGACATCGCGCGCCGGCATCCGCTCATCCACAAGGCGCGTCTCGTGGTGTCTGGCGAGATGGCGAATGACGACATGACACTGCACTGCGAGGTGGCCGATCCGCAGGCCTCGCTGGCGGAGATCGAAGCCATTGTGGCGTCCATACGCGACGTGACCAAGCTGCGCGGCAACGTCAAGCTGATCGCCATCGGCAGCCTGCCGAACGATGGCAAGGTCATCGAAGACGCGCGCAGCTATCAGTGAGCGCTGAGGCGGCCGATCGCAAGAATGCGATCGCCGCACAAGATCCTGTCAACTATTGAGGAGGTTCAAGCATCGCCTGCGGGCGAGGGCGGTCAATGCACGCACACTCTTTGCGCTGCACTGAATCAACCGCCCTTGTTCATTGAAAGGACTCACGATGCTCGGACATATCACCCGCCACGGCCATCAGCCGATGGTGCGTACCGCCAGCCACAACCCGCTGCACACGCAGGCTGCACCGCGCCTGCTGCAGCGCCCGCCGCTGCAGCCGATGGCGAGCTGGGGCACGGCGCAGCGCGCCAGCTACTACTTCGATGCCACCTGGCACACCGCACAGACACTGCGCCGCCTGATACGCGCCAACCTCGCCAACGACGACCTCGGCCATTGCCCACCCGCCGAACTGCTGGCGTTCACGATGGAGGCGCTGTTGCGGTCGCTCTGCCCCGGACTGCCAGATGACGGCGACAGCCTGGTCCGCTACGGGAAACTGCTGCAGGACCACCTGGGCGGGCTCGAACCGGCCGAGGTCAGGCAGCTGCACACCCTGCTGACGGCGCAGCACTTTGCATGTGCGATCGACGAGACCGTGATCGACGATCCGATGTTTGAAAAATTTGGCTGTTCGAACGGCCCGCCGAACCAGCGCATGCGCACGCTGATGCAGACGAAGGACTTGCATTACACGCTGGCGGAGGTCGCACAGTCCGGCGAGCGGGAACTGCAGCGGATAGCCGCTCCGCCGCTGTCGGCCGCGCAGGCCCTGGCGGCGCGCAATGTGCTCGCGGCAGTGGCGCAGTCGCAGGCCGAGCGCGGCGTCACGCTGAATGAGCTGGTGGACATCGCCGCCCGGCTGGCCGACGCGATCGGGCTGCCGCAGGCACCGGCCATGGCCATCGCCGCCACACCGCTGCCGCCGGTCAGCAGCGTCGACTGGCAGGAAGCGCGCCTGCTGGTTGACCTGCACACCTTCTGCGCACTGCGCCAGACCGGCGACCCCGAGCTGTATGCGGAGATGCTGCGCGACCTGCTTGAGCTGCTGCTCGCGCGCCGCCTGTTCGGCATGGACAGCGCGCTGCTCACGCTGTCGGCTGTGCAGCGCTCGCTGTTGTTCCGCACGATCGAACATGTGCTGTCGTTGCCACCGACGATGGTCGACCCGGCCGCGCCGGCCACCGCGGCAGCGCGCCTGAAAGGCCGCCACTTGTTCGGTACCGTACAGATCTTTCCGACCGCCGGCGTCAAGCTCGGGCATGCCGCTATCGCACCGACGATGTCGCTGATACCGAACCGCACTGAGAATGCCTGCCGCATCGGCACACGCTTCATGCGGCCCGGTTTTCGGCTCGAACCGACGCACTGCGCGGTCAATGAATGGGACCTGCGCTGGCTCGACGCGAAGGAGAACGAGGCGCTGTATCCGGCCAAATATGCGTGGCACCTGCGGGTGCCGGCACAGCGCGCCCGACTGCAGCTGGCAGCGCAGGACATCATGCACGAGTGGCAGCGCAAGTCGGTACCTTATCGCTTCATCGGTGCCGAGCCCGGCATGCCCGCCACCGGCTGCCGCGCTACCGTCTGGCACGCGGTGCAACGCGCGATGGATGACGAGACGCGCGCGCTGTTCGAGCATTTCCGGCGTGGCTTGCCGGCGCCGGAATCGCCGACCGAACTGGCACTGCGACTCGAGCAGTTCATGGACTGGCTGACGATGCTGGCAGCGCAGCCAGTACGCGCTGACCTATAATCGAGCCAAACAAATCATCGGAGACCCGAATGGCCTTGCCCGCCGCCCTGCAAAATCTCAGCCTGCCCGTCATCGCCTCGCCGATGTTCATTGCCAGCGGCCCCCAGCTCGTCACTGAGCAGTGCAAGGCGGGTATCGTCGGCTCGTTCCCTGCATTGAATGCGCGGCCCGCCGAGATGCTCGACCAGTGGCTGACCGAGATACAGCAGGCGCTGGCGGCGCACCGCGCGGCGCATCCGGATGCCGTCATCGGCCCGATTGCGGTGAACCAGATCGTGCACCAGTCGAACGACCGGCTGGCACATGATGTCGAGGTGTGCGTGAAGCACCGTATCCCGATCATCATTTCGTCGCTGCGCGCGCCGCCGCAGGAGATGCTGGACGCAGTGCACAGCTACGGCGGCATCGTGCTGCACGATGTGATCTCTATCCGGCATTCGCAGAAGGCGCTGGAGGCTGGCGTCGACGGACTGATCCTGGTGGCGGCCGGCGCCGGTGGCCATGCGGGCGGCTTGTCGCCGTTTGCGTTAGTCGGCGAAGTACGCAAGTTCTTCGACGGCCCGATTGCGCTGTCGGGTTCGATTGCGAACGGCGATGCGATTCTCGCCGCGCAGGCCATGGGGGCGGATTTCGCCTACATCGGCTCGCGCTGGCTGGCCACGCAGGAAGCGAATACCAGCGAAGGCTATCGGCAGGCAATCGTCGAATCGAGCGCGGCCGACGTCGTCTACACCAACCTGTTCACCGGCGTGCATGGCAACTACCTGAAAAAATCCATCGTCAATGCCGGCCTTGATCCGGACAACCTGCCGCAGGCGGACAAGACAGCGATGAATTTCTCGAGCTCCAGCGGCGCCAAGGCCTGGCGCGACATCTGGGGCGCCGGCCAGGGCGTTGGCCTGATGAACGACGTGCCGACGGTGGCCGAGATGGTCGACCGCTTGAAACAGGAATACCTGGCGGCGCGTACGCGCGTGATGGCCACCGACTATCCGAAATAAGCAGACAGCCCAGGAACGCATGAAGAAAGCCTATGTGGTGGCCGAGGTGGCCGTCGATGATCCCGCGCAGTATGCGCAGCAATACAGTCAGTTCACGTTGGCCACCTTCGAGCCCTATAACGGCCGTGTGCTCACGCGCGGCGGCCTGCGCGAGCAGCTCGAGGGCGAGGACGAACAGCATCACGCAGGCCTGCGCACGGTGATCGTGGAGTTCCCGTCACTGCAACAGGCGCGCGACTGGTATCACTCGGAAGCCTATACGCGGCTGCGCGCGATCCGGCAAAAATATTCGACCGGGCGTTTCTTCATCATCGAGGGCGCGTAGCCTCAGCGCGACCGCGACGTTTTCTTTCCGGACTGGACGACCCCATGCGCAAACCCCTGAACCTGCTGCTGACGCTGCTGATTGTTGCGCTGCTGGCGCTGGCTGGCTACACCTGGCTGACGCTGACCTGGACGTACTCGTCCGGCGAGCGCGCCGGGTTGCTGCAGAAGTTCTCGAAGAAGGGCTGGCTCTGCAAGACCTGGGAAGGCGAACTGCTGCTGACCAGCATGCCGGGCGCGATCCCCGAGAAATTCGAGTTCTCGGTGCGTGACGAACGCATCGTCGACGCGCTCACCCGCAATGCCGGACGCAAGGTGATCCTGACTTACGAACAGCATAAGGGGGTACCGTCGAGCTGCTTCGGCGAAACGGAATACTTCGTGACCAGCATCGTGCCGTTCAGGGAGCAGCCCTGAACATCGCAGGGACGCGGATTTTCTTCCCGGTTTCACCAGTCAAAAGGTTTTCAGCGGGAGGCTTCCAGTGAAAACCGATGGCAAATCCTTTCAGGTCAGCACCCGCCGACCGCGGCGTGCCGATGCGCTACCGAGACTGCCGCATGAGCACGACGAGTCCGAGGACAGTCAGCAGAGCGGGCCGCGCGACGATATGCGGCAGGCCTTCGACGACATTATGTCCGGCCAGCAGGATACCGACCTGCGCGAAGGGCGCGGCGTGGAGGACGTGGTGAAGGCGCTGGTACGGCGTGGCTGATGCACGTGGCTGATGCTGTCGCTGAGGCTAGTCCCTGAGGCTGCCGCCGGTGCCGCCGCTGACGGCAGGCCGGATCCGGCGTGGCATGCGGAGCTGCCGCTGTCCGCGTTTCAGCGAGTCGACTCGACATTCACGATGAACTGCTCGTCCACCGCCAGTGCGCCCGCACGCCGCAGCTGGGTGATGGCCCAGTGCGCGAGATGGATCAGCCCGAAGTTCATGTAGCGGCGGTTGGCTGCCGTCACCAGCGGTATGCCGGCCAGCAGTGCCGGCACCTCGGTCAGCCGGATTTTCTGCCGCTCCATCAGCAGGAATTTCAGCAGCACCTTGATCCCGTTCTGCGCATTGCGGATCGGGTCGGCCTCAAGGTAGCCGATGCGCGAATACGCTTCGGCCAGCGCGGCCTTCACATCGGAGAATGGCCTGCCGTGGCCGGGGATGACGATCTTCGGCTGCAGATCGTCGATCATGTCCAGCGTCGTACGCGTCTCGTGAAAACCGCCCCAGCCATCAAGCGCCGGAAACACCACGCCGAAGCCCTTTTCCCACAGTGCATCGGCAGAAATCAGGATGCCGTGCTTCTTGTTGTACAACAGCAGCGAATACGGATGATGGCCCGGCGCATAGAGCGCCTCCCAGCACAGATCGCCCAGTTCGATCACATCACCCGGACGAACCGCAGCATCCGCACGAAAGGACTCGCAGCGCTGGCCGGTGGCGGCGAAGGTCGGCGCCATCCGATCCCAATGGTTCACGCGCTCGAACTCGGCCGCCGGTACATGCGTTTTCACGTGCGGATAATGCGCCTGCAGGATGCGGTTGCCGCCGCAGTGGTCCGAATGCAGGTGCGTGTTGTAGATCGCATCCAGCGGCCGGTCTTTCAGCAGGTGGCGTACCAGCGCCAGCGTCTGCTCCTCGTGCGTGCAATACCCGGTGTCGACGATGGCGGTACGGTGGTTTCCGATGAACAGCACATTGTTCGACGACAGCCAGCCGCGCTCAAGCACGCGCATCGATTCGGGGAATTTCATTTTTTCATTTCGTAAGCAAGCGAGATGCGCGCGAACTCGGTCAGCAGCGCCTGGGTGCCGCCGTTGAACGTATAGAAGGCGGTGCCGGTGCGCACCACCAGCCGCGGCGGCGACAGCCAGCCGGCGCGCGGCAGGCCGATCAGCTTCGCGCCACGCACGTCATCCCAGCCGACCTCCTTGCCGAGCAGGCCGGTCTGCCGCAAGCCCGCCGCATCGATCGTCACGGTCGCCCGCAGGAAGCTGCGGTAGGAAAGCAACAGGAACAGGATCGCAGCCAGCATCAGCGCCTGCGACAGCAGGTCGCTGCCATAGCGCAGCATGAAGCTGGCCGCATAACCGGCCAGTCCGAAGGTCAGCAGTGTCGCAAGCATTTTGAACCAGGGACTGTAGGCCGGGCCGGTGATCACGGCTGCGGGCTGATAGCCGATGCGCTGCATGGCCGGATCAAGCCGCCGCACGGCGCTGCAGGATCGCCAGCCACAGCTGGCGCTTGCGCGCTTCCGGCGCGGTACCCCAGTCGATGATCTCGTCGATCGTGCGCTGGCAACCGGTGCACAGGCCGCTGGCCGCGTCCATCACGCAGACGCCGATGCAGGGCGACGGCAGCGGCCCCTGGTGGGTGCGCGGATCGAAGGGCTCGGGAGGCTTCGCTTCAGACGCCCGCACGCTGCTTTTTCTCCGCGAGCCGGACGTGGAATTTTTCCGCGATGACGATGGTTCGCTCATGCTCGCCCTCGCTGATCTTGTCGAGCCCGTCCCAGGCTTCGACGCGAAAGCGCACGCGCCGGCCGTCGACTTCGACCAGCTCGCCGCGTATGGTCAGCACCATGCCCGGCGGCGTGGCCGCGAGGTGCGAAAAACTCACGTGCGTGCCGAGGCTCTGCTCGAGCGGCCAGTCCATGTGCGGAATGATCGCCTGCGTGCAGGCGAGCTCCATCAGCCCCACCATGTAACCGGTGGCCAGCACCGCCGGCATCTGCTGCGCAAATTCGGTGTGCCCGCCAAACAGCGCCGGCACGACCGCGCGTTCGGGCACCGTGGTCTGCCATTCGAAGCAGATACCGGGTTTGAGCGTGTCTTTCATTGCGCGGCCTCCGTGCTGCGGCGCGCGGCGACCGCATTGCCGGCTCGGCTGGCAGCTTTCCTGCCGAGATGCCGCGATATGAATTGTCCTGCATCGACGACTGCATCAAGATCGACCCCCGTGTGTATCCCCAGCCCGTGCAGAAGATACAGCACATCCTCGGTCGACACGTTGCCCGTTGCGCCTTTTGCATACGGGCATCCGCCCAGTCCCGCGACCGACGAATGAAAGATCGCTACGCCGACTTCCAGCGCGGCATAGATGTTCACCAGCGCCTGCCCATAGGTATCGTGGAAATGTCCGGCCAGCCGCTCGAGCGGGAATTCGCGCGCCACGCGCTCGAACACCTGCGTCACCTTGCCGGCCGTGCCGACGCCGATGGTGTCGGCAATATCGATCTCGTCACAGCCGAGCTCGCGCAGGCGCAGCACCACGTCGGCCACTGCATCCGGCGCGACCTCGCCCTGGTACGGGCAGCCCAGCGCACAGCTGATGCTGCCGCGCAGGCGCAGCCCGTTGGCCTTGGCCGCCTGCGCGACATTGCGAAAACGCTCAATCGATTCGGCGATCGAGCAGTTGATGTTCTTTTGCGAGAAGGCTTCCGATGCCGCACCGAAGATCACCACCTCGTCGGCGCGCGCGGCCAGCGCCGCCTCGAAACCCTTCATGTTCGGCACCAGCGCCGAGTAGACCGTGGCGGGACGGCGCGCGATCCGCTGCATCACCTCGGTCGAGGTGGCCATCTGCGGCACCCATGTCGGCGACACGAACGACGATGCCTCGATATTCGCAAAACCGGCCGCGGACAGGCGGTCGACCAGCGCCACCTTGACTTCGACCGGTATGGTTTCTTTCTCGTTCTGCAGCCCGTCGCGCGGACCGACCTCAACCAGCTTGACCTTCGATGGCATGCCCATCTCAACCCTCATCCGGAGTAAATGACAACAACTGCGCGCCTTCGGCGACCTGGTCGCCGACCGCATACAGCAATTCCGCAACGCGGCCCTTCGCGGGTGCACTGATCGTGTGTTCCATCTTCATGGCTTCCATGATCAGCAGCGGCGCGCCCTTCTCTACCGCCGCGCCGACCCCGACCAGCAATTGCACGATCTTGCCCGGCATCGGCGCGGTCAGCCGGCCGCCTTCGGTTTCGTGCTCGCCCGCATGCGCGATCGGGTCGCTCCAGTCGAGTACCCAGCGGCGCCCTGCATGAAAGACATGGAAGCTGTCGCCGGCACGTACCACGCAGCCCTGCACGCGCGCGCCGTCGAGCGCGAGCGTGACCTCGCGCTCGCCAATGCTGACGCCGGTCGCCAGCGCCTGCGCGCCGCGGTGCTGCAGCTGCCAGCCGTCACGGCGATAGGTGAGGTCGATATCGATGGCCGTCCCGTCGCAGTCAAAGTGCAGCCGGCGCTGGTAGCCGCCGGCCAGGCGCCAGCCATTGGTCGCCGCCCATGGATCGCCCGGCACCGTAGCCGCGGCGGTCTGCGCCATCGCCAGTAGCGCGACCGCCAGCGCCAGCGCGGCCAGCGGCGGCACGCCGGCCGCAGGAAACAGCGCGCCATGGTGGCGCTCGATCAGGCCGGTATCGAGATCGGCGCCGGCGAAAGGTGCCGATGCGATCAGCCGGCCAAGGAACGCGACATTGGTCGCCGGGCCGACTACCTCGAACGCGGCCAGCGCCTGCGCCATGCGTGCCAGCGCCTGCGCACGGTCATCGCCACGCACGATCAGCTTGGCAATCATCGGGTCGTAATACGGCGAGATCGCATCGCCTTCGCGCACGCCGGCGTCGATGCGCACATCGCCGTTGGCAAATTCCACGGCCGCCGGCATGCGCAGGTGCTGCAGCGCGCCGATCGACGGCAGGAAGCCCTTCTCCGGATTTTCCGCATAGATGCGCGCCTCGATTGCATGGCCGTCCAGACGCAATTCGTCCTGCAGCAGGGGCAGGCGCTCGCCGGCGGCCACGCGCAACTGCCATTCGACCAGGTCGGTGCCGGTGATCATTTCCGTCACCGGGTGCTCGACCTGCAGCCGGGTATTCATCTCCATGAAGTAGAAGCTGCCGTCCTGATTCGCAATGAACTCCACGGTACCGGCGCCGACATAGCCGACCGCCTTGGCCGCATTGACTGCCGCCTCGCCCATCGCGCGCCGGCGTGCGTCGGTCATGCCCGGCGCCGGCGCTTCTTCCAGCACCTTCTGGTGGCGGCGCTGCACCGAGCAGTCGCGCTCGAACAGGTAGACGCAGTGGCCGTGCGTGTCGGCGAACACCTGGATCTCGATATGGCGCGGGCGCTGCAGGGATTTTTCGACCAGCACGCGGTCGTCGCCAAAGCTGCTGGTCGCCTCGCGCTTGCAGGAGGCCAGCGCGGCGTCGAACTCCTCGCTGCGCTCGACAATGCGCATGCCCTTGCCACCGCCACCGGCGCTGGCCTTCAGCAGCACCGGATAGCCGATCATGTCGGCCTGCGCACGCAGGTAAGCGGCCTCCTGTTCATCGCCGTGATAGCCGGGCACCAGCGGCACGCCGGCGGTTTCCATCAGCGACTTCGCGGCCGATTTCGACCCCATTGCGCGGATCGCGGAGGCGGGCGGGCCGATGAACACCAGGCCAGCCTTCGCGCAGGCGGCGGCGAAGTCTTCGTTTTCGGACAGGAAGCCGTAGCCGGGATGGATCGCCTGTGCGCCGCTGCCTTGCGCAGCCTCGATGATGCGTGCGCCCAGCAGATAGCTTTCCTTCGCCGGCGCCGCGCCGATATGCACCGCCTCGTCGCACAGCGCGACATGTTTGGCGTTCGCGTCGGCATCCGAGTAGACCGCCACCGTGCGGATGCCGAGGCGGCGCGCGGTCGCAGCGACGCGGCAGGCAATTTCACCGCGGTTGGCGATCAGGATTTTGTTGAACATGTCTCGCTCCGGTCTTCCATGTCGATGGTTCTTGTCGATCGTTCTTGTCAAATGCAGCGCTGCAGTACCGCCAGCGTCTTCTCGCCCAGCCAGGCGATCTCCTCGTCCGTCAGCACATACGGCGGCATCCAGTAGACGGTCGTGCCGATCGGCCGCAACAACAGCTCCTGCTGCAGCGCCTCGGTAAAGAAGCGCCGCGAAAATCCCGGCGCCAGCGGCGGCTTGACGTCGAACGCGCAGATCATGCCGCGCTGGCGCACATTGCCGACGGCCGGGTGCGCGGCCAGCTGCGCAAGCGCAGCAGCCAGCTGCTGTGCACGGATGCGGTTCTGAGCGATCACGTCGTCTTCATCGAAGATGTCCAGCGTGGCCAGCGCCGCGCGGCAGGCGAGCGGATTGCCGGTGTACGAATGCGAATGCAGGAAGCCGCGCGCCGTGTCCGGGTGATAAAACGCCTGATACACCTGGTCCGTTGTCATGACCAACGACAATGGCAGGTAGCCGCCGCTGATGCCCTTCGACAGGCACAGGAAATCCGGCCAGATGGCGGCCTGCTCGCAGGCAAAGAAGCTGCCGGTACGGCCGCAGCCGACCGCGATCTCGTCGGCTACCAGATGCACCGAGAACTCGTCGCACAACGCGCGCAACGCCGTCAGGTAGTCCGGCTCGTACATCGCGATGCCAACGGCGCACTGCACCAGCGGCTCGACGATCACGGCCGCCAGTTGCGGTGCGCGTTGCTCGAACAGGACGCGCAGCTGCGCCAGCGCAGCTTGCGTGCCGACCGCCGCCGGCGACGCTACCACATGCGCGCGCTTGTACATGCCGCCATACGCCTCGGTGAAGATCGGCACATCCGTTACGCCGAGCGCGCCGACCGTCTCGCCGTGATAGCTGCCGGACAGGCAGACGAATTCCTGCTTCGCGGCATGGCCGGTATTGCGCCAGTAATGAAAGCTCATCTTCAGCGCGATCTCGACGGCGGACGCACCGTCGGACGCGAAGAAGCAGTGGCCGAGGGCGTGAGCGGTCCTGGCCGCGAGCCGTTCGGACAGCTGCACGACCGGCTCGTGCGTAAAGCCTGCCAGCATTGCATGCTCAAGGCGGTCGAGCTGGTCTTTCAGCGCCGCATTGATGCGCGCATTCGCATGCCCGAACAGGTTCACCCACCATGAACTGACGCCATCCAGATAGCGCCGGCCGTCATGGCCATACAGCCACGCGCCCTTGCCATGGCTTAACGCGACCAGTGGGAGCGTCTCGTGATGCTGCATCTGGGTGCATGGGTGCCAGACGGCCGCCAGGCTGCGCGCGACCCAATCCTTGTCGTCGCTCGAACCCATCACATCCTGAAAAGGCCGAATTTTGTCTCGGGAATCGGCGCATTCAGCGCGGCCGACAGCCCCAGCGCCAGCACCGTGCGGGTATCCGCCGGGTCAATCACGCCGTCGTCCCACAGCCGCGCGCTGGCGTAATACGGATGGCCCTGGTGTTCGTACTGCTCGCGGATCGGCGCCTTGAACGCCGCTTCGTCGTCGGCGCTCCAGCTGCCGCCGCGGGCTTCGATGCCATCGCGCTTGACGGTGGCCAGCACGCTGGCGGCCTGCTCGCCGCCCATCACCGAGATGCGCGCGTTCGGCCACATCCACAGCATGCGCGGCGAGTACGCGCGACCACACATGCCATAGTTGCCGGCGCCGAAGCTGCCGCCGATGATCACGGTGAACTTCGGCACCGCCGCGGTCGCCACCGCGGTGACCATCTTCGCGCCGTGGCGCGCGATGCCTTCGTTCTCGTATTTGCGGCCGACCATGAAGCCGGTAATGTTCTGCAAGAAGACTAGCGGTATCTTGCGCTGGCAGCACAGCTCGATGAAGTGCGCGCCCTTGACTGCCGATTCGGAGAACAGGATACCGTTGTTGGCGACGATGCCGACCGGCATGCCGTGCAGGTGCGCGAAGCCGCACACCAGCGTGCTGCCGAAGCGCGATTTGAATTCGTCGAATTCGCTGCCGTCGACGATACGGGCGATCACTTCGCGCACATCGAAGGGCTTGCGGGTGTCGGT
>JACCDS010565473.1_pt1 | contig 13997 bp, 15 predicted proteins | sample 7446441 | NCBI WGS metagenome assembly JACCDS01 (sample SAMN15323445, study PRJNA562643) | freshwater metagenome | isolation source: river surface water | place: USA:Blue River Watershed | collected 2017-08-17 | reverse complement strand
TAATCATCATGTATTTTTTCTAAAATATGTGGAGCAGTAAGATTTAAAAGTTCATTACATCCCTCTAAATCTTGCTCTTCAAAAAACCACTCTTCTTTTTTAATTTCTGCCAATTGAAGCTGTGTTCCCATAGCTCCATCAATTATTAAAACTTTTTGGTTTATTAAATTTTTAATTTTTTCTATCATCAATTCTTCTTTTATTTATAATTGTCGTTTATATTATTTATAAGATAGTATATTTAATTAGTAGTTAAAATTTGTTAAATCTTTAATTTTGCTATCTACTACAATCTGTAGTTACATTATCAACCAAAGTGATATACCACTGTTCATCAATTTTTGTTATATAAAATACTATCACATAAGGGATGGTTATCATATAACTAGTTTGTTCCATAAAATCCATTTTTTCTATGTCTTCAAGTTTGTAACTATTTGGTTGAATTACATTTGCTTCTTCCATTATTTTACTTACATAAGGCTTTGTTTCACTATTTATAAAAATCCCGTATTTATCCCAACCATACAAACTATCATCATATGGACTACAGTCAAAAGTAACCTTATCAAATCTTATTACGAAAGAATCTATGTTGTTATCTATATCGCTTATATTTTTTTTAATCTCGTAAATATTTCTATTTTCAATTTTAGTAATATCATAAAAACCATTTATTGGATGTATATATTTCGCATTCAATAATGAGAAATTATTTTGATTTATCAACAATGCGATTTGATTTACTTCATCTATAAGTTTTTGTGAAATGGGTTCTTTGGGATATATTTTTTTCCCATTTTCTAAAGTATGATTGCTAACTGCACAAGATGTAAAAAGAAAAGCAATAACTGTAAAAATGGATAAATTAAAGAACATTCTTAAATACACTTTTTATAATTCCTATATTTTTTCTTTTATATTACATTTAAATTTCTTAAATAATTGATAATTAATTATATAGTTGCTATTTTTAATCATATCTTGGATAGAATAATTGCAAAAAATTTAATCATTAGGAATTAATAAATGACTGAGTCAAAATATATATGGATGGATGGAGAATTTGTAGCTTGGAATGATGCAAAAGTACACGTACTAAGCCACACTCTTCATTATGGAAATGGTGCGATTGAAGGAACAAAAGCATATAAAACTGTTGATGGTAGATGTGCAATTTTCAAATTAAATGAACATACACAAAGATTATTAAACTCTTCAAAAATGACTTTAATGAATGTACCTTTTTCTCTTGAAGAATTAAATAAGGCTCAAGTTGAATTATTACAAAAAAATGAGTTATTTGAAGGTGCATATATTAGACCTTTAGTTTATTTAGGTTATGGAGTAATGGGACTTTATCATAAAGATGCTCCTGTAAATGTATCTGTTTCTGCTTGGGAATGGGGAGCATATTTAGGAGAAGAAGGTCTTAAAAAAGGTGTAAGAGTTAAAATCTCTTCATTCACAAGAACACCAAATACTTCAGGTATGGGAAAAGCAAAAGCTGTTGCAAATTACTTAAATTCTCAAATGGCAAAATATGAAGCTGTTGAAGCTGGGTATGATGAAGCATTATTAAGAGATGATCAAGGTTATATCGCTGAAGCATCAGGTGCTTGTTTCTTCATCGTAAGAGATGGAAAACTTATAACTCCACCAAATGATAACTCTTTAGAGTCAATTACTCAAGCAACTGTTATTGAACTTGCAAATGACATGGGAATTGAAGTTGTAAGAAGAAGAATCTCTAGAGAAGAGGTTTATATAGCAGAAGAAGCATTCTTTACAGGAACTGCAGCAGAAATTACACCAATTAGAGATGTTGATGCAAGAGTTATTGGATGTGGTTCAAGAGGTCCAATTACAGAAAAAATTCAATCAGCATACTTTGATGTTGTTGCTGGGAAAAATGAGAAATATATTAAGTATTTAACATACGTTAACTAAACTTAACTAATATAAACTTATTAAATACAAAAAAATAAGGAAAATTATGCCTATAGATAATGACTATTTTAAAAATAGACAACAAAATAACAATGGTGGAAATAATAATGGAAATGGAAATTTCCAACCACCATTTGAAACACCAGAGTTTTTTAAAAATTTTGGAAAAAAAGCTGGAGCAATTTATGTAATTATCATTGCTGTAGTAATACTTTTTATTTTTAAACCATTTGTAATTATTGAATCTGGTCAAGTTGGAATAAAAGCAACAACTGGTAAATATGATGAGACACCTTTAAACCCTGGATTTCATTTATATATCCCAGTTTTTCAGAAAGTTATAATCGTTGATACAAAAGTAAGACTGTTAAACTATAGAAGTGTTGAAGAAATAAGTGGATTTGATGCAGGAATTAAAGTAAATCCTGCAATTAATATTTTAGATGCTAGAGGTTTACCTGTTTCTATTGAATTAACTGTTCAATACAGACTTACAGCTTCAGGAGCACCATCAACTATTGCAACATGGGGACTTTCATGGGAAGATAAAATCGTAAACCCAGTTGTAAGAAATGTTGTAAGAAATGTTGTTGGTGGATTTAATGCTGAAGACTTACCAACAAAAAGAAACGAAATTGCAACTATGATTGAGCAAGGAATTAGAGGACAAGTTGAAGCACTTGATGGAAAACCTGTAAGTGTTGAATCTGTTCAATTAAGAGAGATAGTATTACCTGCCAAAATCAAAGAGCAAATTGAAAGAGTTCAAATTGCAAATCAAGAATCAGAAAGAGTAAGATACGAAGTTTTAAGAGCAAAACAAGAAGCTGAAAAAAGAGCAGCACTTGCAATGGGTGAAGCAGAAGCTAAAAGAATTGAAGCTCAAGGTAAAGCTGATGCTGTAACTATTGAAGCAAAAGCACAATCAGCAGCTAATAAAGAAATTTCTCAATCTTTAACTCCTGCATTATTACACATGCAACAAATTGAAGTTCAAGGAAGATTTAACGATGCACTTAGAGAAAATAAAGATGCAAAAATTTTCTTAACACCTGGTGGTTCAACTCCAAATATTTGGATTGATTCAAAAGACAAAGCTAAAGATACTGCTGTAATTCAGTAAATAAAAAGAGGTAAATAATTTACCTCTTTTTTATTAATATGAAAAAATCTTTTTTATTAATTTTCATTTTATTACTTACAAACAACTTTATTTATGCGAAAGAGATAAAATCTGTCGTAAAAATTAAACCAGAAATTAACTACGATGAAAATATTAAGTATGAAAAAGTTGAAGAGTATAAAGAACCTCAAGAGAAAGAATACAAAAAAAAGTATGATTTTGGTTTTGATATGAATATTAATAAAGAAGAAAGAACTATTGATTATTGGAAAATCGATATTAAAACAAATTTTTAAGGGAATAAAATTAATGGAACAATTAAATAAAATAGATTGGCAAAAAATGGATAATCTAATTCCAGTTATTACTCAAGATGCAACAACAAATGAGGTTCTAATGCTTGCTTATATGAATAAAGAAGCATTAGAATTAACTATAAAAACAAATTATGCACACTATTTTAGTAGAAGTAAACAACGAATTTGGAAAAAAGGTGAGAGCTCAAATCATCTTCAACAAATTGTTGAAATTTTAATTGATTGTGATAATGACACCTTGCTTTTAAAAGTAAATCAAGAGGGTGTTGCTTGTCATACAGGAAGAAAATCTTGTTTTTTCACAAATCTTAATACAAATGAAACAGTAAGTGATATAGAAATAGATACAACAAATGCGTATGGAGTTATTGATACTTTATATCATACTATTCAAGAAAAGAAAAATGATGATCCAACAAAATCATATACAGCAAAACTTCTTCAAGGTAAACAAAATTCTATGCTCAAAAAAATTGTTGAAGAATCAGGAGAATTTACTTTTGCTATAAAAGATAATAACACTGAAGAGATTATTTATGAAGCTGCCGATATAACTTATCATGTTTTAGTAGCACTTGCGAGTAAAAATATAAGTCCAGATAGAGTTAAGCAAGAATTAGCTAGAAGATTTGGAATTTCTGGAATTGAAGAAAAAAATTCAAGAAAAGATTCTTAAATTATGAAAAAAATAGCCACAACTAAGTTGCATTTAATAGTGGCTGGTTATAATCCAATTTTTAATTTACTAAAGGAGTTATTATGACGAATCATTGTCAATACTGCTCTAAAAGAATACCTATTTCAAAAGTTTTTTGTTCTGCTGACTGTAAAGAGAGTTTTTTCCAAAAAATTGCTATTTCAGTACCAAAACCTTTTGTTAAGAAATTATATTTCTTTTGTTCTGAAGAACAAAGAGATTCAGAAATTAAATCATTTGCCCAAAGACACAATTGGCATGAGAAATTAGTTACTGAAAAAATTGAAGAGATTTTTCAAGAGTACTATAGATGTGGATAAAAAAAGAGATTTTAACCTCTTTTTTTATTAAAATTTAATGGCAACCACAACCTGTCCCACAACTTCCCCCACTTTTAGCTTTTTGCGCAGCTTCATGTTCAGCTTTTATTTTTTGACCTTCAGTTGAACAAGCACTAACACCTGCTGGCATAATTGGTTGAATTGCCGAATTATCTATTCCATCATCAACACTTGCTAAAAATTGAATTAATTTATCAGCAGCTATCATGTATCTTTTTGCTGAAACTGATTCAGGATTAAAATATACTATTGGTTTACCACTATCTCCTCCAACTCTAATAGCTGGCTCAATTGGTAAATTTCCTAATACTTGAGTATCATATTGAGATGCTAACTCTTCACAAGTTCCCATTCCAAAAATATCAGACTCAGCATTACAAGATGGACAAATAAATCCACTCATATTTTCAACAATTCCAGCAACAGGTATATGAAGTTTTTTGAACATATCTAAACTTCTTCTTGAATCATCAAGTGCTACATGTTGAGGAGTTGTAACATTGATTCCCGCACTAACAGGTACACTTTGAGCTAAAGTTAATTGAGCATCACCAGTTCCTGGAGGCATATCAATAAATAAAATATCTAACTCTTCCCATAAAATATCTCTTAAAAGTTGTTGGATTGCTTTCATAATCATAGCACCTCTCCAAATAAGAGCTTGACCTTCAGCCATTAACATACCCATAGACATAACATCAACCCCATAAGCATTTAATGGTTTTGCTTTATCTCCTACAACTTCTACTTCTTTTCCATTTAATCCCATCATTCTTGGAATATTTGGTCCATAAATATCAGCATCTAAAATACCAACTTTTTTACCTTGCATAGCAGCAGCAACCGCTAAGTTTACAGTTGTAGTTGATTTTCCAACTCCACCTTTTCCAGAACTAACCATTACAACTTTTTTAATTTGTGGAGCGATATTTTTACCACTTACACTATTACTTGCTTGAACTTGTTCTTTTGGTTTTGTGAAATTAAGTGTTAAGTTCATTCCTATAGTGCTAAGTGCTGATGTAATCTCTTTTCTTAGTTGTGCTTCAACTTCAGGAGCTGTTGAAGTAATATCAAGAAAGATAGAACAATTTATTCCATCCACTTGAATATCTTTTACAAACCCAAAATCAATAATCGATTTTGCAAAACCAGGATACTTAATATTTTCTAACTCTTTTTTAATATTTTCTATATTTGCCATAATAAAAATTCCTTCATATTTTTTAACTTCTTAATTATATTTTAAATAGGATAATTTTTATCTTAATTAACCAGCGATGTCAATCATCTCTTGACCATGCTCTTTTACAATTTTTTGAGTAATTTTATATGAGCAGAATTTTGGTCCACACATAGAGCAGAATTCTGCCTCTTTAAATACATCTTGAGGCAAAGTTTCATCATGATATTCTCTTGCTCTATCTGGGTCTAAACAAAGTTCAAACTGTCTATTCCAGTTAAAAGAATATCTTGCATCACTCATCTCATCATCTATATCTCTAGCACCTTTTCTTCCTCGTGCAATATCTGCTGAGTGTGCTGCAATTTTATACGCAATAATTCCATTTCTAACATCTTCAGCATTTGGTAAACCTAAGTGTTCTTTTGGAGTTACATAACATAACATAGAAGCTCCATGCCAACCACCAACAGCAGCACCAATCGCTGAAGAAATATGGTCATATCCTGCTGCAATATCAGTTGTAAGTGGTCCTAAAATATAAAATGGTGCTTCATGGCAATACTCTTTTTCAAGTTTCATATTTCTTTCAATTTGATTTAAAGGAACATGCCCCGGACCTTCAATCATAACTTGAACATTTTTCTCCCAAGCTCTTAAAGTTAATTCTCCAAGAATTTTTAATTCATTTAATTGAGCTTCATCAGAAGCATCAGCTAAACATCCAGGTCTTAATGAATCCCCTAAAGATAAAGAAACATCATATTTTGCACAAATATCTAAAATCTCATCAAATGCTTCATAAAATGGGTTTTCTCTATGATAATGCATCATCCAAGCAGCCATTAAAGAACCACCTCTTGAAACGATTCCCATTTTTCTTTTAGCAACATGTGGCATAAATTCAAGTAAGAATCCAGCATGAATTGTAAAGTATGAAACACCTTGTTGTGCTTGTTTTTCAATCACTTCAAGCATTTTTTCTATTGTTAAATCCTCAATTTTATCTTTTACATCATGTAAAATTTGATAAATAGGAACCGTTCCAATAGGAACAGTTGAGTGTTCAATTACAGCTCTTCTTATCATATCTAAGTCACCACCTGTACTTAAATCCATGATTGTATCAGCACCATATTTTAAACAAACGTCAACTTTTTCAATTTCACCTTCTACATTTGAAGCAAGTGCAGAAGAACCAATATTTGCATTTATCTTACAAGAAGATGCAATACCTATTGACATTGGAACTAAATGTTTATGATTAACATTTGCTGGAATTATAAGTCTTCCTCTTGCAATTTCACTTCTTACAAGCTCAGGGTCAAGTTTTTCAACTTTTGCCACATACTCCATATCTGGCGTGATAATTCCTTGTTTTGCATAATACATTTGAGTTCTAATTTTGTCATTTTTATGATTGTCTAACCAATTTCTCATTTTAAAATCCTATAATATTTATTTAATTGTAGATAGATTATAGCTAAATATGTTTATATAACCTTAATTGCACCCATAAAATTAAAATTATTACTTGTATAAGTTTCTTTTCTATATAATAAAAATAAATCAAGTTAAAAATTTATATTTCAGGAATACCATGAAAAAAGACATTATTGAAGGAATTCGTACTTTACCTCCTCTTCCTGCAAGTGTATTTGAACTTAATGAATTTAGAAATATTGAAGAAACAAATACAATAAAATTAATTTCAATAATAGAGAAAGACCCTCTGATTGTAGTTAATATTTTAAGAATTGTTAATTCTAGTATGTTTGGATTTAAACATAAAGTTGAAACTTTAGAAAGAGCAATTAGCTTACTTGGAATAAATTTTACAATTAGTATTGCTATTGGTTCAGCCATGCAAAATAATATCAAGGGGAACTTATTAGCATATGCAGTTAAAAATGAGGATTTCATTTTTGTAAGTGCCCTAGCTACTAATATAATCAATACCTGGGTATCAAATATTAATTTTGATTTAAAAAATCAATTACTTTTACCAGCCTTTTTACAAGAAGCAGGCAAGTTCATTATTTCACAAGTAATACAAAAAAATAGAAAAACTGAAGAATTTTTACTTGATCTTGAAGAAACTAAAGATACTACATATTGTGAAAAAAAGTTTACTGGATATAGTTGTGCAAGGATTACTGCAAATATATTCAAACAATGGAATTTGAGTCCTAATTTAGTTATTCCAATTGCATTTACCGATGATATATCATCTTGCCCAGAACAATTTAAAACAAAAGCTCAAATACTTGAAATAGTTAAAATTTTATGCGATATTAGATATCCATTAAGTGATAAAAATATAGAAAAAGCCTTAGAAAAAGTTGTTTTATATGGTTTTGATATAGAAAATTTTTTAGATGCAATAGAGGTTATAAAAGAAGTAATAACTCAAAACTCTTAACTGAAGCTTAAGTAAAAATTGTGTAAAATTTGTAACTTTTTTACACAAAGGGGCTTTATTGTTAGATGTTACACTAATTGTATTATGTGCAGGTAATTCTACGAGATTTGAGCATAAAACAAAAAAACAATGGATTAGAATAGAAAATGAACCTTTATGGTTAAAAGTCACAAAAAGGTTATCTTCATTTTCGCCATTTGATAAAATTATTGTCACTTCCCATGAAGATGAATTAAATTTTATGAAAAACTTCACCGATGATTTTACATTTGTAAAAGGTGGTGATACGAGACAACAATCTATTTTAAACTCCCTAAAATTTGTAACAACTAAATATGTGATGATAAGCGATGTAGCCCGTGCTTGTATTCCCCAAAATGTAATTAAAAATCTTTTAAATGAAAAAGAAACTGCTGAGTGTATAGTTCCTGTATTAAATGTAACTGATACAGTAATTTATGAAACAAACACAATAAACAGAGACGAAGTAAAATTAATCCAAACTCCTCAACTTTCCCTAACTTCAACTTTAAAAAAAGCTCTTGATACTCAAATTGAATATACAGATGAAAGTTCAGCAATAAAAGCAATAAATGGAACAATTAAATATATTCAAGGAAGTAATGAAAGTAAAAAACTTACCCTTGGAAATGAACTAGATGAACTTCCTTGTTTAAAAGAACCTTCTAAAAATTTCTTCACAGGAACTGGGTTTGATATTCATGCCTTTGAAGATAACAAAGAGATGTTTTTAGGTGGAGTTAAACTTCCATATGAATATGGCTTTAAAGCACATAGTGATGGTGATGTATTAATTCACTCTATTATTGATGCACTTTTAGGAGCTTGTGGAGCCGGTGATATTGGTGAATTTTTCCCTGATACTGATGATAAATATAAAGGAATTGACTCTAAACTTTTGTTAAAGCATATTGTTAGATTTATTAACAATGTTGGTTATGAGATTGTAAATATTGATACAACAATTATTGCTCAAAAACCGAAAATCAATCCATTTAAACATGAAATAAAAAACTCTTTAGCTAAGTTATTGGATATAGAAAAACAATTTATAAATGTAAAAGCAACAACTGCAGAGAAAATGGGATTTATAGGACGAAGTGAAGGGGTAGCTGTTCAAAGTATAGCTACATTAAAATATTATAATTGGAAAACAAAATGAATATATTAATTATTGAAAATGAGATTTATCTAGCACAAAAAGTTGTTTCTAGACTACTTGATGATGGTCATAGTTGTGATTATATCGAATCACCGAACATTGATAATCTAACAAAAGATTATGATACTATTTTGTTATCTACTTCTTTGCCATCAATTTTATGCAAAAATATAATAAAAAAATATTCAGAAAATTCAGTTATTCTTCTTTTAGTCTCTTACATTTCAGATGAAACAGTAACTAATCCTATAAAAGATGGTGCAAAAGATTATATTATGAAACCGTTTATAATGGATGAATTAATCAGAAAAATCTATCATTATAAAGATTTTAGAAGTTTAAAAAAAGAGTTACAAACATTAAGAGAATATTTTGATTTTACAATGGCTGATGTTAATACAAATGATACATTGTTACCTCCATCTTTTCCAACTTTAATTGAATCAAATTCACAAAAAGCAGCTGATAAATTGGTTTTTGATTTATCAAGAAGAATGGATTTACCAATTACATTTATCTCTTTATCAGCACATACTTGGCAAAAACAAATCAATTCAATTCAAAATAAAACCATAATTTATCTAACCGAATATCATACTTTAAAGAAAAATGCAAAAGATAATTTAATCAAAATTATTGAGGATAAAAATTGCATTATCTCAACACTTGAACCAGAGATTGAATTTCCTTATAGAAAAATTGAGTTTACAGATGAACAATCTATGGCAAATGCAAATATTATGACCATAAACGATTATGTAAAAATGATGGTTATTTCTTATCAAAATAAATATCCTGATACTGAATTATCAAAAAAGTTAGGTATTTCAAGAAAATCTCTTTGGGAGAAAAGAAAGAAATTAGATATTGAAAAGAAGAAATAAGGAAATATTATGAATTTTAGAAAATTCTTTATTACAGTTGGTTTTAGTGGATTAAGCCCAAAAGCTCCTGGAACTGTTGGTTCTTTTGTATCTTTAATTATTGGTTTATTTTTACTTGAATTCCTCCATCCCTCAACTCTATTTTTATTGGCTTTATTAATTACTGTAATCGCTATAAAACAAATTGATATTTATGAAAATGAAACTGGTATTCATGATAGTAAAGAAATTGTTATTGATGAATTAGCTGGTATGTGGATTACACTTGCAATTTGTGGAATTAATAGCTCAAATGTTTTATTTATGGCTCCTATTGCATTTCTTTTTTTCAGATTATTTGATATATGGAAACCATCATTTATTGGAAAAATCGATAGAGATGTAAAAGGTGGATTAGGTGTAATGGGTGATGATGTTCTAGCAGGTGTTGCTGCAGGAATTGCAACTGCTGGAACTTATGAATTAATAAAACATTTCATTTTATGAAACAAAATATTTTAATAATTGACCAATCACATAGAACTACTGAACTATTAAATTTAATAGTTACTATGTACACAAATTATAATCCAATTATTGAAACAAATAAATCTAGTATTGTAAAACTTTTAGAAGATACAAATTTTGAATTTATTATCATTGATCATATTATAAAACAGTCTGATGATATAATATCCCTTATTTTAGATAAAAATCCAAAACAAAAAATTATTTTACTCAGTGATAATATAAAATGCCCTCTTCAATGTGATAATTGTTTTGAACTTTTTAGTTTTGTTAGACTTCTGAAACCTGTCAAACCAATGATTATTTTGAATTATTTAAATGATAATGAAGAATTTTCTTGTCCAAATAAAAATCTTTTTAACTCTATAAACAACCTTGAAAAACTATATGAATTTTTAAATCTTGATGATGAAATTTTTTACAACATCAAAGAACTTTCAAAAGAAAAAATTTTTATAAAATCATCAACTAAAAATATAAATATCTATGAAATTTCTAAAATAGAGAATCAAGTGAATGATAATTATTTCACAATAAAATTAAATGAAAATAGTGAAATTGAGATTAGTTTAAAATAAGGGTTTACCCTTATTTTACAATATCTGCAAATTGTTTGAAGATATATTTAGATTCATGTGGTCCAGGACTTGCTTCTGGATGATGTTGAACAGAGAAAACCTCTTTATTTTTATATTTAACACCTTCAATTGTATTATCAAATAAATTGATATGTGTAATATCTGCAATCTCAACTATATTATCAGGAACATTATAGTTATGATTTTGAGCAGTTATTTCTACAACTCCATTATTTGCAACTGGATGGTTACCACCATGTTGTCCAAATTTTAATTTATATGTATCATATCCATGGGCAATAGAAAGCATTTGATGACCTAAACAAATAGCAAACATTGGAATATTTGCATTTATTAGTTTTTGAACTTCTTTTTTCTCATTTACTAAAGTTAAAGGATCACCTGGACCATTTGATAAAAATACTCCACCGATTTCTTTAGCTTCATATCTAGCTATTAAATCTTCACCTTTAAATGTTGAAGGAACAACTTCAACTTCTAAACCAACATTTACAAGCTCATTTAAGATATTTCTTTTAACTCCAAAGTCAATAACAACAACTTTTTTATCACTCATTACAGCTTTATTATAAGCTTTTATTTCATGATTCCAAGCTCCTGATTTATGTACATAAGCCTCTTTTGTAGATACAATTTCAATATAATTAATATCTTCAATTCTTGGACTTGCTTTTAATTGTTTCGCTAACTCTTCTTTATCTGAAATTTCAGTTGAAGCTATCATCATCATAGCTCCCTCATCCCTAATCATTTTAGTTAAAAATCTCGTATCAATGTCACAAATACCTAAAACTCCATGATCTTTTAAAAGTGAATCTAAATTATTTTGTGCTCTATAGTTTGAATATTCATCATGATAATTTCTAACTAGTACACCTTTACAATGACACTTTCTACTCTCCATATCATCATCATTTACTCCAACATTTCCAATTTCTGGCATTGTAAAAGTAATAAATTGCCCCGCATAAGATGGATCAGAAATAATTTCTTGATAACCTGTTAAAGAAGTATTAAAAACTATTTCTCCAACAGATGTTCCTGTTGCACCAAAAGATTTCGCTTCTAAAAAAGTTCCATTTTCTAAATATATCCATACTTTTTGCATTTATATCAATCCTCTTTTTGTTAGTTCTTCTTCATATAATCTATGATAAACAAGATCATAATCCTCAGTTCCTGGTATTAATTTTCTTTTATAATTTTTTAATTTTGTTATAACTTCACTATCAGCTTTTTCAAAACCTTTTATAAAGTCATCTAAAGATGCAAATATCACATTTTTGATTTGATTGTCTGAACATGTATAATGTATAAAATCTTCTTCCCATAAATAATCTAATATTTTGTGGGCAATATCAGAAAATCTATCTTCGTTATTTAAAATAACTCCAAAATCATTTGCTAATCTTTTTTTAGTCATCCAAAAAAGTTGTCTTCTATCTGCATTTAGATATTCGATTTCTTCTTCTTGAGCTGCTAAAATCTCTTGAACTTTTTCATCTAAAGTAAACTCTTTTTCTAAATCAGCATCTAATATTCTTTCAACTTCTGCTTCAATACTATGCTTTTCTTTTCTTACTTCAACAAAATCACAACTAATTAAATCTCTTGTAATTCTTCTTGAAACATATGGTGTATGGTGTAACTTCATTCTCATTTGTTTTTACCCCCTTATAATTGTGTCATCTCGTTCAGGAGATGTAGATACTATTCCAACTCTTACAGAAGTAACTTCTTCTATTTTTTCTATATATTTTTTTGCATTTGAAGGTAGTGAATCATAATCTCTAATTCCAACTACACTTTCCCATCCATCTATCTCTTCATAAATAGGCTTAACATTATCTAAACTTGATGGAACATAATCAATTCTTTCACCATTTAATTCATAAGCTACACAGATTTTAATTTTTTCAAATCCATCTAGAACATCAAGTTTCATTAAAGCTAATTGATCACAACCATTTAATCTTCCAGCATGTTTTACAGCAACTGCATCAAACCATCCACATCTTCTTCTTCTTCCAGTAGTTGTTCCAAACTCTTTTCCAACAGTAACCATTTTGTCACCATCATCACCAAAATCTTCTGATGGGAATGGTCCATTTCCAACTCTTGTACAGTAAGCTTTTGTAATACCTGTTACAGTTCCAACATCCTTAGGACTTAAACCTAAACCTGCACAAGAACCAGCACTTACAGTATTTGAAGAAGTTACATATGGATATGTTCCATGATCAATATCAAGCATAGTTCCTTGAGCACCTTCAAGTAATACTTTTTTATTATCATCTAGTGCTTTCCAAACCATATTTGTTGTATTTGTAATAAATACTGCTAATTTTTCTTTATATGAAGTTAATTCTTCTAATAACTCTTTTTCATTTGGTGTTGCTATTTCTAATACATCAAATATTGCTCTATTTTGTTCAAAGTACTCTAAAATAGATTTAGTTAATTTTGCTGGATCTAATAACTCACCAACCCTATGCCCTACTCTATTTATTTTATCAGAATAAGCAGGTCCAATACCTTTTCCTGTTGTTCCAATAGCTTTATCACCTTTTAATCTCTCTTTTGCTTGATCTATTAAAGCATGATATGGTAAATTTAAATGTGCTTTATCAGAGATAAATAGTCTTCCCTCAAGATTTTGAAATTGACTCATCTCTTTTATTATATTTTCAGGCGATAAAACAACACCATTTCCAATTACATTTATAGCTTTTGGATTTAAAACTCCTGAAGGAATCAAATGTAGAGCATATTTTACACCATCTACCCAGAT
>JACCDS012128708.1_pt1 | contig 13999 bp, 9 predicted proteins | sample 7446441 | NCBI WGS metagenome assembly JACCDS01 (sample SAMN15323445, study PRJNA562643) | freshwater metagenome | isolation source: river surface water | place: USA:Blue River Watershed | collected 2017-08-17 | reverse complement strand
TCGGCGTTTTCTGGCGGGCGAACGCAGTGACGAAGAGCGTGCCCTTGGCGCCGAGCTTCGTGCCGGCGAAACCGCTGACCTTCATGTCGCGGCCGTCGCCCTCGGACGTGGAGCCGTAGGTGGCGTCGAAACCCCAACCTTGGTCTTTGCGCAAAATGACGTTGATCACGCCGGCGATGGCGTCGGAACCGTACTGCGCCGACGCGCCGTCGCGGAGCACCTCGACGCGCTCGATCGCGGACGAGGGAAACGCGTTGAAGTCGACGGAGACGGAGCCGCGGCCGACGGAGCCGTTGACGTTGACGAGGGCGCTCGAGTGGCGGCGCTTGCCGTTGACCAGCACAAGGACCTGGTCGGGCGCGAGCCCGCGCAGCGTGGCGGGCCGGATGTGGTCCGTGCCGTCGGTCAAGGAGGGGCGCGGGAAATTGAAGGACGGCACCAGCGCCTGCAGCATCTGCGAGACTTCGGTGTAACCGCCTTTCTGCATTTCCGTGCCGAGGACGATGTCGATCGGGACGGGCGATTCGATCACGGTGCGGTCGGAAAACCGCGTGCCGGTGGAGACGAAGGCCTCGAGCTTGACGGGTTCGTCCTTGGCCGGAGCAGCGGCGAAGGCGGAACCGGCCAAGGCGAGGCCGGAGACGAAGGCGGCAAGCGTCGTACGTGACGTTTGCCGCAGTCCGGCGCGCACGGCGCCGGGACGATACGGGTGTGGGTCGTTCATAGGTTCTTGGGTCGAGCCGGACGCGGGGTTGGGCGGCCGGAACGCGCCCACTGAAGCCGAAACCCGCCGAATATCCAGTCGGCGGCCACCGCCGCCGGACGTTTGCCTTGCACGGTTCCCGTTCTCTTATTTCCCGCCATGTTCACCCGCCCCCGTCTCCGCCGGTTCCGACCGGTGCTCGCCGTCGCCGTGCTGTTGCTCGCCGCCGGCCCCGGTTCCCTCCACGCCCAACGCCCCGCCGTCGAGGCCGAACGCGGGATGGTCGTCTCCGCGCACCACCTCGCCTCCGAGGCCGGCCTCGAGATGCTCCGCCGCGGCGGCAACGCCGTCGACGCCGCCGTCGCCACCGGCCTCGCGCTCACCGTCGTCTACCCGATCGCCGGCAACATCGGCGGGGGCGGCTTCATGCTCGTCCACCTCGCGGACGGCCGCGACCTCGTGATCGACTACCGCGAATCCGCGCCGGCCGCCGCCACCCGCGACATGTACGTCGACGCCAAGGGCGAGGTCATGAGCGGGCCCGGTTCCTCGACCGTCGGCTGGCGCGCCAGCGCCGTGCCCGGCTCGGTCGCCGGCTTCGCCCTTGCGTTGGAGAAATACGGTTCCGGCAAACTCACCTGGGCCGACGTGTGCGAACCGTCGCGCCGCCTCGCCGCCGACGGCCATGTCGTCACCCAGGGCTCCGCCGCCCAGCTCCGCGGCAGCGCCAAACTGCTCGGCCAATTCGCGGAATCGCAACGCGTCTATCTCAACGGCGGCGCGTATTGGAAAACCGGAGACCTCTGGCGGCAGCCCGACCTCGCCGCCACCTTCGCGCGGCTCCAAAAGCACGGCCCGCGGGAATTCTACGAAGGCGAAACGGCGCGCCTGATCGCCGGCGCGATGGCGAAAAACGGCGGCCTGCTCACCCTCGCCGACCTCAAGGCCTACAAGGTCGCGGAACGCACCCCGCTCCGCGGGAAATACCGCGGTTACGACATCGTCACCATGCCCCCGCCCAGCTCCGGCGGCATCGCCCTGCTCCAGATGTTCGCGATGCTCGAACCCTTCGACCTGGCGCAATTCGGCCCGACCTCCGCCGCCAAGTACCACGTGCTCGCCGAGGTCATGCGCCGCGCCTTCCGCGACCGCGCCGAATACCTCGCCGATCCCGATTTCTCGCCCGTGCCCGTCGCCGCGTTGCTCGAACCCGCCTACCTCAAACGCCGCATGGCCGACTTCTCGCCCGCGCGGGCGATGCCGTCGGACCAAGTCGTCCCCGGCCTCGGCGCCTATGCGCCCGCCAAGGCCCGCGACGGCGCCGACGCCCGTTTCTTCAACCGCGAATCGCGCGAGACGACGCACTTCAGCGTCGTCGACGCCGCCGGCAACGCCGTCGCCAACACCTACACCCTCAACGGCAATTTCGGCAGCGGCGTGACCATCCCCGGCACCGGCATTCTGATGAACAACGAAATGGACGACTTCACCGCCAAGGTCGGCGTGAAGAACATGTTCGGCCTGCTGCAGGGCGAGGCCAACGCGATCCAGCCGGGCAAACGTCCCTTGTCGTCGATGACGCCGACGTTGGTCTTCAAGGACGGGAAATTGATTCTCGTCACCGGCAGCCCCGGCGGCCCGACGATCATCAACACCGTGCTCCAGGTCGTGCTCAACGTCGTCGACCACGGCATGCCCGTCGCGCAGGCCGTCGAGTCGCCGCGCGTGCACCACCAATGGATGCCGGATTCGCTGTCGTTCGAACGCTACGGCATCTCCGCCGACACCCTCGCGCTTTTGCAAAGCCGCGGGCACACCGTGCGCGAACGCCAATCCTACGAAGGCGGCTACCAGGGCGACGCCGGCACGATCTACGTCGACCCGAAAACCAATCTCCGCCACGGCGCCGCCGACCCGCGCAAACCCGACTCCCGCGCGCTGGGTTACTGAGCGGGTTCCGAACGCTGGGGCGGCGCGCCCACCGTCTTGATCCCCGATTCCCGCAGGCCGAAGGTCCGCAACTGGTACCGTCCGGAACCCAGCCGGACGGCATCGCGATCCGACGTGAGATAGAAGTGGTTCACGCCCGGCCGCAGTTCGAACCGATCGAGGTGGACCGGAGTGCGTTCCCCCGGCCCGAGTTCAATCGTCCGGATCACATTCTCCTCCCAAGTCAGCGTCACCCGCCGGCGGTCGATTCCTTCCAGGACCAGTTTCAACTCGACCGGCACGGGCACGGAATAGGGATTGTGGTAGGAAATCACGGCATCGTCGTTCGCCCAGCGCACGCCGTCGGTCGCCCGCACATGCCAGCCTTGGCCGAAAGTCAGGGAGCGCCCGAGCGGCCATTTCGGCAACGGCACCGGGCGCAGCGGAATCACGACCTGGTGGCCGCGCGTGCCTTCGATTCTCTGCTCGTAGCCGAGCGCCGTGAGTTCCTTCAGCAGCTTGTCCGCGCGATCCTCGTAGCCCTTCCGGTTCACGTGGATCGCGGCGAACCCGTAGCTTTCCAGCCGTTTCACGAGCGTCGCCGGCGGCACGTTTTCCAGATCCCGCTGCCACCGGCTCCGCGCGCGAAACTTCGCGGCGCCATAGCTGAAGTGCAGCGTGTCGGTCGTCAGATAGGGACGGAACAGCTCGTAGTCCGACAGTTTCCCCGGCGGGGCCACTTCCGGAAATCCCATCACCGGCAATTGGAAGACCATCGCGTGCGGCCCCAAGGCGGCCTCCATTTCCCGCCCCAGCTTCAAATCCGAGGCGACCCGGGCGGCGATCTCCGCGCGATCCGCCGCCGGCGCCGCCCGCGGGATCTGGTCGAGCAGCCCGAAAGCAGCCAGTCCCGCCGCCAGCCCGAACCGGCCGAAGGCCGGCCACCGCACGCTCCACAGCGACAATCGCCGCATCAGGAAAAGCAGGACGACGGCCGAGATGAAAATCGCCACGCGGTTGGTCGCGCGGAAGACCTGCACTTCCATCATGAGCGCCACGACATTCGTGACGCCGCCCACCGTGGCGTAGGCGACCAACCAACCGACCGACAAAGCCGGGCCGGGCAGGCGCCGGCCTTGCAACATGCGGCGCACCGTGCCGGCCAACAGCAGCAGCAGGCCCGCGATTCCGACCAAACCGAGATACGGAAAGAACACTTCGCCCCGCCAGATCGACCACCGCACATAGCGCTGGCCGAGGAACGCCACCGCATCCCACCGGTGGAAAATCGGCGGGATCAGCATCTCCATCGGCTTCAGCGCATACATCTCCGTCCCCGCGTAGTTGCGCGCCACGAGCGGCAAACCTTCCGGCTCCTGCACGTGGATCCAATACTCGATGTTCGCCAGGAAAAAGGTCGCCACCCCCACCGCCATCGCGAGCAACCCGACCTGCAGATTCTCCCGCCGCTTTTCCCCCAGCAGCTGCGCCAGCAGCGCCCACGTCATCAGCTGCAGCCAGAAAAAGAGATTGTAGGGATTGCTGACGCCGAGCGCCGCCGCGGTGCCGAGGCAGAGCCAGGTTGCCGGCCGGTTCCAAGCCAGGCGCCGGCTGCGCGCCACCAGCCCCACCGCCAGCAGCCCCAGCGGAACCGTCCACGTGATCGCGACGGAGAAATGGGCCAGGCCCCGGTGAAATGTGTGGTACGTGAACGCAAACAGCAGCGCGCCGGCAAACGCCCACTCCCATCGGCACCGCAGCCAACGCGCGACGCCGTAGAACGCCACGGCCGCCATCACCTGTGCCAGCACCATGCCGATATTGGCCGCGGCAAACACCCCGATCACCTGCGCCAGCGCGCCCAGCAGCCAGAGCAAGGGTTTGTCCGGCGTCGGGTAGCCGTTCCAATGCGCGCCGAACGGCGCCCCCAGCCGGTCCACCACCTTCGGCTGCAACGGGCCCATCGCGCCCTCCGCGGCCGCCTTGATTTCCGCCAGCACTTCCGGCGCATCCCCTTCGTAGTCCGTCGGCGTCTGCCACGCCGCCCAGGTCCACCGGTCGTAGTGGGCGCACCAAAGCAGCGCCGTGCAAAGCACGAGCAGCAGAGGCCGCCAAGGCACTCGCCGGGAAGCCGGGGAAAAAGCGGGACGCAACATGGTGGGGGCAACGGCCGGAACGGTGCCGCCGCCGGGGTCCCGCGAGGAAACCGCCGCCGCGCGCCCGGCCGCAAGCCCGGATCCGGAAATTTTCCGCGCCCGGGAGGCGTCGGCCCACTGGTTCGGGAATACAAAACCGGGAGGCGGGAACCACTCCGCCTCCCGGCCGGCGCCGCCGGCGCGGCGCGACTACCGACCAAGGAACAACGTCAGAACTTGTACGTGACGGACGCCTTCCAGTCGCGCGGCGTGCCGACGGTCACGGCGCCGCGGCTGCCGGCGGCGAGGATGTACTCCTTGTCGAGGGCGTTGTGCAGCATCAGCGCGCCGGACCACTGGCCGCGGCGGTAGGTGACGCCGGCGTTAACCAGCGTGCGGCCCTCGACCAGGAAGGACGGTTGCACGGGTACGAAGGCCGGCCCCGTGGGCAGCGGCCGCGTCGTGGTGTAGCCGGACGCGTTCTCGCCGGCGACATCGCCCTTGTAGTCGACGCCGAGGTTCGCGCCCCAGCCTGCGAGCGGGCCCGCGGTGAAACGGTAATCGGCGTACACGGCGTAGGATTTGTCGGGCACGCCGCGGAGGCGGACGTCCGTCACGGGCTGGCGGATCTTCACATCGGTGATGTTGCCGAGGATCGTGAAGTTCTTGCCGACCGAGTACGTGGCCTCGAATTCCCAACCCTTGGAGTTGAGGTCGAAGAGCAGGAATTGCGGCAGGCCCGCGGTCGACTGGCCGAGCGCCTGGAGGCGGAAGAATTCCGAATTCGTGACCGAGGTGTTTTTCTGCGCGATGTCGAAGTAGGCGAACGAGGCGGTCAGGCGGCCTTCGAGGAGCGACGTCTTGACGCCGTATTCGCGCTGGCCGCCGGTCGCGAGTTTCAGGTTCGGGTCGGTGACGCCGGCGTTGAGCGAACCGGGCATCGTGCTGCCGGTCGTGTTGCGGCTGAAGAAGAAGGAAACTTCCTTGATCGGCTTGGCGACGACACCGAAGGACGTGGCGTTGTTCGTCAGGTTGTAGGCCGGGGAATTCGGGAAGGCGGGCGCGATCGCGGTGCCGGTGCTGTCGGTGCGCGCGAGCGTGCCGAAGAACCGGGAAACGCCTCCGGAGAGCTGGAGGCGGTCTTTCCACAGGCCGAGCGTCTCGTAGAGGAAGACCTGGAGGTCGTCCTGCTTGCCGGTGCGGTCGGTGCCGAGGCCCTGCGTCGTGAGACCGGGCAAAATCGGCGGGTACACATAACCCGGATACGTGATGGACGCGAGGTTGTTGGCCGGCACGGGCGGGCGCGAGGCCGAGGCCGGCGTGCGCCAGCGGACCTTGGACGTGTTCGCGGCGAAGCCGGCGAGCGTCGTGCTCTTGAAGAACGGCGTTTCGAAGGTGGCGGCGTAGTCGTTCTTCACGTGGCCCTCGGTGTACTCGAGGTCGTTCTTGCCGACGTTGCGGACGTAGATCCAGGTCGAGGGATCGGTGACGGGGACGGGCGTGCCGACGAGGGCGACGGCGCCGTTGGCGTTGTAGGCGGCGGTGTTCCAGTTGATGCCGGGCTCGTAGAGGCCGGTGAACGGATTGCGGCTGCCGCCGCCCGCGTTGGTCAGGCCCGCGGAGGTGCCGCCGATATCGTAGCGGCGGACCTGGTTGCCCATGAGGTACAGACGGGACGTCACGTGGTCGCCGAGAGTCGAGAGCAACTCGGCGCTGAGGCGCTCGCTCGAGCGGTGGCGCGTGTCGGTCTTGTCGCCGAATTGCCAATCGCGCGGCAGGCCGCGGGGAATGCGCGCGTAACTCGTGCCGCCGACGCTCGGGTCGATGGGCAGGCCGCCGAGGTTGGTCTCCCGGTTCTGCACGAAGTCGGCCTTGAGGATCAGCTTGTGCGCGGGCGAAAGCTGGTAGGAAAACGACGGCGCCAACTCGTAGCCGTTCCGGTACTGGCCCTTGATGTAGTAGTCGACGCGCCAGAGGGCATACACGAGGCGCATCGCGGCGCGGCCGTCCTTCGTGAGCACGCGGTTGTAGTCGAGGTCGAAGGTGTTGCCCGAATAGTTCGAGGCGCCGACCGTGATCGACGCGGCGTTCTTGGCGAGCGGCGACTTGGTGATCGGGTTCATCACGCCGCCGGGGCTGCCGCCGGGGACGAGAATGGAGTTCGGACCCTTGATGATTTCGAGGCGCTCGATGTTCGCCGTCGACTGCGACATGCTGTAGCCGTCCGCGCCGGAGATCATGGTGCCGTCGATGAACTCGGCGGATACCTGGAAGCCGCGGATCGTGTAGCGGTCGCCGCCGAAGGGCAGCGTGTTCTCGACGATCGGCGTCACGTACTTCGCGGCGTCGAGCATGCGGTTCGCGCCGGTATCGACGATGAATTCGCGCGGCACGACGGAGATCGTCTGCGGGATGTCCTGCACGGCCATCGCCACGCGCGAGGCCGAGAGCGCCTGCTGGGACTGGTAGGGATTGGCCGCGTTTTCCGTGATGACGAATTGCGCCAGCATCAACGCCTCCTCCTTGGGCTTGGCCGGGGCGGAAGCGGCGGCGGGCTGGGCGGCGGACTGGGCCGTCGCCGTTGTAACCAGGGCAAACGCGGACGCAGCCGCGGTCAAAGCATGGCGCAGCAAGCGCCGGGAACGGTGGGTCATGGTAGGGGTTCGGCGGACTTGCGCGTCCGCCGGGGCGGCCCGCTTTCTGACTGTCGGGCGCCGCAAGCTGGAATCGGCGTTGCCCGCCCCTGTCCACGCCGTGAAGTGCCGGATTGTTCGGCATGCTCCCCCGCCCGACCTCGATCAACACGCTCGCCCGCTCCCTCGGCGTCTCGCGCACCACCGTCTCCGATGCCCTCCGGGGCAAGGGACGCGTCGCGCCCGAAACCGCCGCCCGCATCCGCGCCGAAGCGAAAACCGCCGGCTACAGCGTCAATCCCCTTGTCGCCACCGTCCTCGGCTCGATCAACCGCGGGCCCCGGCCCGGCACCTGCCACGGTTCCCTCGCCGTCATCGACCTCGTCGAACCCGGCCACCCGCACGGCCCGTTTCCCGTGGAACTGATCGCGGGCGCCCGCGAACGCGCCGCGGCCATGGGCTTCGCCCTGGCGGAGTTCTCCGTCGGCCCCGGCCACCTCCCCTGGTCGCGCCTCGACGGCATCTTCCGCTCCCGCGGCACCCACGGCGTCATCGTGCTGCCCACGCGGTTTCCCGCCGACTTCTCCGCCTTCGACTGGTCCCGCTACGCCTGCATCAACACCGACTACGCGACCGCCGGCCCGGAAATGCACTCCGTCAGCCCCGATCACTACGGCTCGATGCTGGCCCTCGGCGCGCACCTCGCCGACCGCGGCTACCGCCGGCCCGGCCTGGTGCTCGAACGCCAGCGCGACGCGCGCATCGGCCACCGGCAAAGCAGCGCCTTCCGCGCCCTGCGGGCCGACCCCGCCGGCGGGCCGCCCGTCCCGCCCCTGATCACCGCGGCGTATCCGGATTTTCATCACGAGTTTGCGCCGTGGTTCCGCGCCCACCGGCCCGACGTCGTCCTCAGCCACTTCCCCGCCACCCGCGCCTGGCTCCGCGCCTGCGTGCCGGCAGGCGAAATGCCGGGTTTCGTGCTCCTGAACATCCTGCACCGCACCGAGCCCTGCGCCGGCCTCGACCTGCAGCCCCGCGTGCTCGGCGCCCGCGCCGCCGAGATGGTCGTGGGCCAGATCCTGCGCAACGAATTCGGCATTCCCGCCTGGCCCTCGCGCACCACGGTGCAGGCCCGGTGGGTCGAGGGCCCGACCGTCCGCGCGCTACCGGAACGCCCGCCCGCCCGCGCCGCGGCGTGAGGGGAGAAAGCTGTAAGCGGTAAGCTCTAAGCTGAAAGCTTTCAGCCGTCAGCGTTCAGCGCTAGCCGCCGGCCTTACCGCTGACCGCTGACCGCTGACCGCCTTCAGCTTCAAGCTTCCCCTGCCGCCGCTGCCGCGGTTTCCTCCGGGCCGTGTCCGTCCTCGTCGCCTTCGCCCCGCTGTTCCTGATCTTTGAGATCTGGCAACTCGTGCTCAGCGAACGCTACCTCGGCATCAAGCAGATCGCCCGCGGTGCCGACCCGCGCACCCTTGGTCTCGGCGAACCCGTCGCCTTCGTCTGGAGCGTGTCGCTGCTCGGCTACTGGGCGTGGATGGCCCTGCTGCTCACGGCCCAATTCGGCCGCATCCACGGCCTCGGCCTGCTGATCGTCACGCTCATCGGCTACTCGCTCCGCCGCGGCAGCCCGCTGAAATGGATTCTGGTGATTTTGACCTTCGAAGGCGCGATCCGCATCGGCCTCCTGCTCTCGCTCTCCGTCATGGCCTGGCGCCGGCTCTGAGCGGCGCCGGGCGCCGCCGCAGTTGAGAGCTGAGAGTTGAGAGACCGAGCCGACGGAATTCCGATCCTGCTCTCAACTCTCAGCTCTCAACCCTCAACTGGCATTCACCCCAGCGCCGCCCGGAAACGCCGCAGCGCCTCGACCAACGTCGCGCGCGGGCAACCGAAATTCAGCCGCACGTGCGTGCCGCGCGCCGCGCCGAACGCCGCGCCGTCGCTCAGCCCGAGTCCGTGTTTTTCCAGGTGCGCGATCGGGTTTTCCCAACCGCGCGCCGCCACGTTGAGCCAAAGCAAATACGTCGCTTCCACCGGCGCCTCGACGTGCACGCCGGGCAATTCGCGCGCGATCGTTTCGAGCAGGTAGTCGCGGTTGCCCCGGAGGCAGGCCAGCAACTCCCGCCGCCACGGTTCGCCGTGCCGATACGCCGCCTCGCAGGCCGTGAAACCGAGGCTCGTCACTTCCGCCACGATGCCGGACGTCGCGCGCAGGAAACGCGTCCGCCGCCCCGCATCCGGGATGATCGCGAACGAGGTGCCGAGGCCCGGCACGTTGTACGTCTTGCTCGGCGCCATCAGCGTGATCGTCCGCGCCGCGATTTCCGGCGCCACCATGGCCGTCGGCAGATGCGGCAACGCCGGATCGAGGATCAGGTCGCAATGGATCTCGTCGGAACAAAGCACGAGGTCGTGCCGTGCGCAGAACGCCGCCAACCGCACCAGTTCTTCGCGGCGCCACACGCGCGCGATGGGGTTATGCGGGTTGCACAGATAGAAGAGTTTCGTGCGCGGCGTGACCGCCCGCTCCAGCGCGTCCCAATCGATCGTCCACGTCCCGTCCGCGCGCCCCGTCCCGGGCTGCAGCACGAACGGCACGTGCACCGACGCCCGCGCGCTGTTCTTCGGCGCACTCATGAACGGCGGGTACACCGGCGACAACGTGAGCACCTCGTCGCCCGGTTCCGCAAAGGCCTGCGCCGTCACGTTCAGCCCCACCACCAGGCCCGGCAGCCACACGATCCACGCGGGATCGATCGCCCAACCGTAACGCTGCGCCATCGCCTCGACAATGGCGTCGACCGTCGACTTCACGGGCCGCGCATAGCCGAAGATCCCTTCGTCCACCCGCGCGTGCAGCGCCGCCAGCACGGGCGGCGGCGATTTGAAATCCATGTCCGCCACCCACAGCGGCAAAATATCGCGGCCGGCATACTTCTGCCATTTCTGGGAATCGGTGCCGAGGCGCTGCGGAACGGTTTCGAAATCGAAGGAGCTCATGCCAAAACGCCAACCCAGCACGGATTCGGCGCCCGGTGCGACGATTTTTCCGGGTGCGACGGCACAGTCTGTGCCGTCGCGGCCCGGTGCAGCGCGACCCGGCCGGCGGCAACTTCCCGTCGCCGCGCCACTTAACGCGCGGCGCCCACTTGGTCCGCCGGGTGCGATAGCTCCGGCCTCAACCATCCAACCGACGGAGAAACCAAACCATGAGACTCATCCGCTACTCCTACCCGACCGCCCGTGCCTTCGCGCCCGTCTTCGCCCGCTCCCCGTGGGCCGGACTCGAAAACGAAATCGACCGGCTCTTCGCCTCGACCGTCACCGACCTGTCTGCCTCGGCCCCGCCGGCGCGCTTCCCGGTCGATCTGTACGAGGACAAGGACAACTCCTACGTCCGCGCCGAACTGCCCGGCGTCAACCGGGCCGACGTCAACGTCGAGCTCGTCGACGGCTATCTCACGATCACCGCCACCCGCAAGACGCCCGCCGCGGACGGCCAGCCCGAGCAGACGCACGCGTTCACCCGCTCCGTCTCCGTTGCCGATTCCGTCCAGACCGACCGGATCTCCGCCCAGTACGAAAACGGCATCCTCACCGTCACGCTCCCGAAGCGCGAAGAGGCCAAGCCGAAGAAAATCGCGATCAGCGTCCAATAAACGCGTCGCTCCCCCTCAACCTGCAACCTCCCGCTCCGCCATGTCCCTCCTTCACTCCATCCTCCCTGCCCTCAACCGCACCGCCGAAAATCCCGCGCCGGCCCCGGCCGCCGCGCCGGCACCCGCCGATCTCGGGCCGACCGTGAAGCCCGCCTACCAGGTGCGCGAAACGTCCGACGCCTACGCTGCGACCGTCCAGCTCCCCGGCGTGGCCAAGACCGGCCTCGAAGTGACGGCCACCGCGGAAGAGATCCGCGTCGTGGGCCGCCGCGCCTGGTCGCGCCCGGCCGGCTGGACGCCGTTGTATCGGGAATCCGGTGACGAGACCTTCGAGCTCGTCCTCGCGCACGGCCACACGGTCGATCCCGACCGCATTGCGGCCGAGCTGACCGACGGCGTCCTCCGCCTCTCGCTGCCGAAGGCCGGCGCCGTCAAACCGCGCCGCATCGCCGTCACCTGAGATCCTCCTTCCCGCGGCCGCGGGAATTTGCCGGAACCCAACCGCCGGGTGCGACCGTCGCACCCGGCGTTTTCCTGCCCGCGCCAAGTCCCTCGAGGATCGGCGCTCGCCCCCTATTTCCGCCTTCCGCCTTTCGCCTTTCGACTTTCGACTTTCGCGCCTTCGCGCGGCCGGCATCGTTCAATGCTGCTTCTTCGGCGGCGCCGCCTTGATCAGCAGGGACATCAGCACCGAGACCGTGAGCACGCTGCCGATGACGGCGAGCGAGGTCGTGGTCGAGACCTTGACCCAATGCTCGATCAGCATCTTCACGCCGATGAACACGAGGATGAAGGCGAGCCCGATCTTGAGGAAACGGAACAGCTGCATGATGCCGCTGAGCGCAAAGTAGAGCGACCGCAGGCCGAGGATCGCGAAGATGTTCGAGGTCAGCGCGACAAAGCTGTCCTTCGTGATCGCGAGCACCGCCGGGATCGAATCGAGCGCGAAGACGACGTCCGTCGTTTCGATCACGATCAGCACGATGAAGAGCGGCGTCGCCATGCGCCGGCCCTGGTGCCGCGTGAAGAAGTGGCCGTGCTCGTTGTGCGGCGCCACCGGGTAGAACCGGCGGAAAAGTTTCACCACCGGATTGTTCTCCGGGTGCACTTCCTCGTCCTTGCCGGGCAACCCCATCTTGATGCCGGTATAGACCAGAAACGCGCCGAAAATATAGAGCACCCAGTGGAAGCGCTCGATCACGCTCACGCCCACGAGAATGAACACCGCGCGCATCAGCACCGCGCCGATGATGCCCCAGAACAGCACCCGGTGCTGCCACCGCGCCGGCACCTTGAAGTAGGCGAAGACGAGGATGAAGACGAAGACGTTGTCGATGCTGAGGCAGAGCTCGATCAGGTAGGAGGCGAGGAACTGCTGGCCCAGCTCGGGGCCGCGCCAATGCCACACCACCGCGTTGAAGACCATCGCCAGCGCAAACCAGACGCCGCACCACATCAGCGCCTCCTTCATTTTCACCTCGTGCGAGTCGCGCTGGAACACGCCGAGATCGAGGGCGAGCATCGCCGCGATAAACACGAAGAAGCCGACCCAAGCCCAGATCGGCATCACATCCAGAACCGCGAGAAACGACAGCATAGCCGGCAAACGGGGCACGGAGTATTGCCGCAGGCAAGCGGGGAGTTGCCCCACCGCTCCGGCCCGGCAATGCCTTTGACAACCCCGCCGGCCCACCTTCGCTGACCCTCCCATGTTGCCGCAGCTGAACCTCCGCTTCGTCTGCCTCTTCCTCGGCTTCGCCGTCGCCGGACTCTTCGCCCAGGAAACCCCGCCGCCCGCGGGCCCCGATGCCGCCACCATGGCCGCCGCCGCCGTCGCCTCGGGCAAAGTCGCCGTGCCCCACACCCCGGACTTCATCGAGCACCTCGTCGATTCCATCCTCGGCGCCTTCAACATCCGCACCAGCGGCAACACGCTCACCCATTACACGATCAGCATTTTGCTGCTGGTCGTCGCCCTGCTCGCGCGCCGCCTCATCACCAACGTCGTCTTCGCCGTCCTGCGCAAACTCGCGGCCCGGACCGCGACCACGCTCGACGACAAGCTCTTTCCCGTGCTCGAGGCCCCGGCCGCCACCTTCGTGATGGTCGTCGGCATTTTCGCTTCCCTCAAGGTCCTCAAGCTCTCGCCCCAGGCCGATCTCTACATCGCCTCCGGCTCGCAGGTCGCGTTTTCCCTCGTGCTGTTCTGGGCGATCTGGCGCAGCCTCGCCGCCCTGCTCAGCCACGGCACCGAAATCGCCCAAGCCAAATCCCTCGGCATCGCGGCCTTCATGCCGTGGATCTCGAAGTCGCTGCTCACGGCCTTCGCCGTCGTCGGCGTTTTACTCACCGTCCAGAGTCTCGGCTACGATGTGAAAGCCCTGCTCGCCGGTCTCGGCATCGGCGGTCTCGCCTTCGCCCTCGCCGCCCAGGACACCCTCGCCAACATCTTCGGCGCCCTCGTTGTCGCCGTCGACCAGCCCTTCAAGGTCGGCGAAACCGTCCGCATCGGCACCAACATCGGCACCGTCGAAGACATCGGCCTGCGCTCCACGCGGATCCGGCTCATCGACAAATCCCTGATGGTCATTCCGAACAAAACCGTCGCCTCGGAAACCATCACCAACCTTTCCCGCTTCACCCGCCGCCGCGTCGAACAGGTGATCGGCCTGACCTACGACACCACCCCGGAACAACTCGAGTCGCTCGTGCCCGAAGTCCGCCGGTTCATCTCCTCCCACTCCGAGGTCGACGCGGCCGGCGTGCTCGTGTTCTTCCGCGACTTCGGCGCTTCTTCCCTCGATCTCTGGTGCGTCTATGAAATCACCTTCCCCGACTTCGCCCCCGCCATGGAAGTCCGGCAGCGCATCAACGTCGGGCTGATGCGTATCCTCCAGACCCGCGGCCTCGCCTTCGCCTTCCCGTCCCGGACCGTCTACCTCGCCG
>JACCDS011542106.1_pt1 | contig 13999 bp, 11 predicted proteins | sample 7446441 | NCBI WGS metagenome assembly JACCDS01 (sample SAMN15323445, study PRJNA562643) | freshwater metagenome | isolation source: river surface water | place: USA:Blue River Watershed | collected 2017-08-17 | reverse complement strand
TGTTTGGGTGTTGCATTCGGCTGGGCCTGCGTCCCGTCCGGCATTGGCGTGGCGTGGGCTGCCAACGCCTGGCTGTGCAACACTGCCGGGCCCTTCCCACGATTTCAGACAGCTGCTGGCTCACCATGAACTTCCTGTTCGTTGCCGATCCCATCGAGGTTTTCAAGACCTACAAGGACACCACCTTCGCGATGATGCGCGAGGCTTTCCGGCGGGGGCACCGTGTGCAGGTGTGCGAGCCCAAGGACCTGGTCTGGGTGCGTGGAAGCCGTGTCGTGGCGCGAAGCTGCCGAACCATCGTGCTGACGGGCCGCGAACAGGCCGACTGGTTCGAGGTGATTGCCACGGGTGAGCAGGCGCTGGCCGACGTGGACGCCGTGCTGATGCGCAAGGACCCGCCGTTCGATGCCGAGTACATCTATGCCACGCACCTGCTGGAGCAGGCCGAGCGCGACGGGGCTCGGGTGTTCAACAGCCCGCGTGCCCTGCGCGATCACCCTGAGAAGCTCGCGATCATGGAGTTCCCGGAGGTCATCGGCCCGACGCTGGTGACGCGTTCGGCCGAAGCGGTGCGTGCTTTCCACGCCGAGCATGGCGACATCATCCTCAAGCCGTTGGACGGCATGGGCGGGATGGGCATCTTCCGTGTCGGCCCGGACGGGTTGAACCTGGGGTCGATCATCGAGACGCTCAATCACGAAGGCGCCACCACGATCATGGTGCAGCGCTACCTGCCGGAGATCGTGCACGGCGACAAGCGCATCCTGATCATCGACGGCGTGCCGGTGCCGTTCTGTCTGGCGCGCATTCCCCAGGGCAGCGAGATCCGGGGCAACCTGGCGGCTGGCGGCAAGGGCGTGGCCCAGCCTTTGAGCGACCGCGACCGCGAGATCGCCGAGGCGCTGGGGCCCGTGCTGGCTGCGCGCGGTCTGCTGTTGGTGGGCCTGGATGTGATCGGCGATTGCGTCACCGAGATCAACGTCACCAGCCCGACCTGTTTCCAGGAGATCACCGATCAGATGGGCTGTGACGTGGCCGCGATCTTCATCGACGCACTGGAGCGCCGGGTGGCGGTGGCCCGGGTCTCCTGACGAGGACGGCCGAGCCGCTGGGGGTCGTGGCGAGGGGCTGCGCGCGAGATTCAGCCCCGTGTGTTCCGATCAGATCGGATCCCACTTCTCCAGCCAGCGCACGAACTGCGGCAGGCCCTGGTCCAGTGGTGTGGCCGACCAGGGACCGATGGCTGCGATCAGGCGCGATGGGTCGGCGCAGGTGGTCGGCACATCGCCGGTCTGCATGGGGGCAAATTCGATGACGGCCTTGCGGCCCAGGGCGTCTTCGAGTGTGCGCACAAAGTCCACGACCTGGACCGGCTGGCGGTGACCGACGTTGAACAGTTCGGCCGGGGCGCCGTGGGCATCCGGTCCCGGGGCCCCGCGCTCGATCAGGCGGCCCAGGGCGTCCACCACGTCGTCGACGCAGGTGAAGTCGCGCAGCAACCGGCCTTCGGCGAACAGCTTGATGGGCTGGCCGCGGCGGATGGCCTGCGAGAAACTCCAGTACGCCATGTCCGGACGTCCCCATGGGCCGTAGACGGTGAAAAAGCGCAGTCCGGTCACTGGCAGGCCATGCACCTTGGCGGTGGCGTAAGCCATGCCTTCGTTGGCCTTCTTGGTGGCCGCGTAGAAGGACATGGGGGTGTCGGTGCGGTCGTCTTCCGAAAAGGCGCCTTCATCGCGCCAGCCGTAGACACTGGACGAACTGGCATAGAGCAGGTGCTTCACACCGCTGTGGCGGCAGGCCTCCAGCACCGAGCCGAAGCCCTGCAGGTTGGACTGCACGTAGGCCATCGGGTTCTGCACCGAGTAGCGCACGCCGGCCTGGGCGGCCAGGTTCAGGACGACGTCGCAGCCGCTGCGCTCGAAAAAGGCGCGGGTGGCCTCGGTGTCGCTGAGCTCCAGCGGCTCGACGGTGACGCCCAGCGGGGTGAGCAGAGCGGCCACGCGGTCGTGTTTGAGGGCCACCGGGTAGTAGTCGTTGAAGTTGTCACACGCGACGACGCGATGGCCGGCGCGGGCCAGGGCGGCCGAAGTGTGGGCGCCGATGAAGCCGGCGGCGCCGGTGACGAGGATGGAAGCCATGGCGGGGTCGCGCTCCGGTCGGGTGGGTCTGTCAGGGATCGGGCCTGAGCGGCCCCAGAGGGCCGGGTGCCGCGTGGTAAAGTGCCCGGCCTGCGGTCGCCCCGCGCCGGCACGGCCTTCGGCCTGACCCAATGCGTGATTATCGGGGCTCGACGCAGGGAATGTCTCGATCTCCCTGCCGTTCCACCTTGCCGCCGCTGGCCTTGTCTCTGTCCGACTTGTTTCGATCCTCTTTGCGAGTGCCCCGATGGTGGCCGGTGCTGACGGGCGTGACCCTGCTGCTGGCCGCCAGCGCCTGGGTGCGCCTGGGCGGCTGGGATGAAGCCGTGTTTCGCGTCTTCAACGCGCTGGGGGCTTTTGCGCCGCCGTTGTGGGCGAGCCTGAGTGTGATCGGCCTGGGCCTGAGCGTGTTCATCCTGTGGCTGGCTGCATGCCCCGGGGCCTTGCATGAGCGCATGCAGGCCGTGGCGGCGCTGATCTGGTGTTTCCCCATCGGGGGATTGCTGACCCACGGATTCAAGCAGCTGTTTTCGACACCGCGACCTCCGGCGGTGCTGCCCCTGGATCAGATCCAGGTGATCGGGGTGCCTCTGCTGCATCACTCTCTGCCCTCCGGGCATGCCCTGACGGCCATGGCCGCTGCCTGGTTGTGGCTGCACGTGCACCGCTCGACGGTGGGTGCCAAGGCGCTGGCGGTGTTGTTTGTGGCCGGGGTGGTGTTGGCGCGCATGGCGACGGCGGCGCATTGGCCCAGCGACGTGCTGGCGGGCATGGGGGCGGGGTGTCTGGCCGCGCAGATCAGCTTGGCGCTGACGGACCGTTGGTCGCTGGCCCGCTGGCTGTCGGGCACGGTGGGGCAGTGGGTTCTGGCGATCGTTCAGATCGCATGCGGCGTGGCCATGGCACTGGAAAACACGGGGTATCCCTCGGCGCAGCCGGTACAGGGGGTCCTGGCGGCCGTGGGCGTGGGCAGCGGTTTGTGGCGGTTGTTCCAGTGGCGTGCGCGTGCGCGACTGATGCGCGGCGCGGCCGGCCGGTGACGGAGTCCCGGCCCATGGACCTTGAGACCGAAGCCGAGTCTGCCGCCCTGCCACCCCGCCGGCCGGTGACGCTGCGCAAGAAACTGATTTATGCGGCGGGCATCGTCCTGGCGGGCCTGTTGCTGTGGCGACTCGGACGTGGGCTGGATGGGCCCGCACTGGCCCGGTCCGCGGCACAGGTGCCCGTCTGGGCCTGGGGCGCCGGTGTGGCGGGCATTTTGGCCAGCTACGCCTTGCGGGCGGCGCGCATGCATGCCGAGTGGCGCCCGCGCACCCAAGCCAGCTATGGCGAATGCCTGCAATTGTTCGTGATGCACAACGCGGCCGTCAGCCTGTTGCCCTTCCGCAGTGGAGAGCTGGGCTATGCCTGGTGGCTGTTGCGGCGATGGCAGGTGCCGCTGTCGGAATCGCTCGCAAGCTTGTTGTGGCTGCGGTTGCAGGATGCGCTGGTGCTGGCCTGGATGGCGCTGGCCGGACTCGGACCCTGGCCGGTCTGGCAAGGCCTTGTGGGGGCGCTGGTGCTGGCGGTGGCTGCGATGCGCTGGGCGCCCGGGCTCTGGTTGCGCTGGGTGGCGCACAGTGCGGCGCGATTTCCGGCCGGGGCCACGTCGTCTGCCGGGGGCAATCCGTCGCGTTGGCGCCGGATGCTGGGTCAATTGATCGAGGCCTGGCGGGCCAGCCGTGGCGGCGCCCTCGCTTGGGGCTATTGCGTGGCCAACTGGGCCCTCAAGCTGTGGGTGGCAGCCTTGTTGCTGCATGCTGTGGGACCGCTGGATCTGGCGGCGGCCTGGCGTGGTGCGCTGGGCGGTGAATGGGCGGCGGTGTTGCCCGTGCAGGGGCCGGCCGGCCTCGGGACTTACGAGGCGGGCGTCTGGGTCGGATCCCAGGTGGGCGCCTCGGGTGAGGTCAGTGCCCGGATTTCTTCTTCAGCGGTCGTGGGTGCGGCGCTGCTGGTGCATGCCTTGTGGCTGGCCACCAGCGTGTCGGCGGCTTTGATCGCCTGGATACTGTCGCACCGGTCCGGACGCCGGGCGGCCCTTTCTCAGTGAGTGCAGTGATGTCTTCTTCGTCGAACCACGATTTCTCGGCCCCCAAGGCCCCGCCCCACCGTCTGTCGGTGGTGGTGCCCATGTACAACGAGATCGACAACGCCGCACCGCTGATTGATGCCGTGCAGTCCGCCCTGTCGTCCTATCCTCATCCATGGGAGCTGGTGGTGGTCGACGACGGCAGCCGCGATGGCACCGGCGCTCGGCTGGAGGCCCACGCTGCCACGGTCGGTCCGCACATCCGCATCGTGCGGCTGGCGCGGAATTTCCGGCAGACGGCGGCCATGCAGGCGGGCATCGATGCGGCGCGCGGCGACGTCATCGTCACGATGGACGGCGACCTGCAGAACGATCCCCGCGACATCCCGCGGGTCGTGGCCCGTCTGCTCAATGACGACCTCGACATCGTCGCCGGCTGGCGCCAGAACCGCCAGGACGGCCTGTGGCTGCGCAAGGTTCCCTCCAGGATCGCCAACAAGATCATCCGCAACATCACCGGCCTGCCGTTCCAGGACCTGGGTTGCAGTCTCAAGGCCTACCGCACCGACGTGCTGCGCGAGGTTCGCCTGTATGGCGAGATGCACCGTTTCATCCCCGCGTGGATGGCCACGGTGACCTCCCCGTCGCGCATGTCCGAGGAAGCGGTGATGCACCATGCGCGCACGGCCGGGGCGTCCAAATACGGCATTTCGCGCACCTTCCGCGTGATCGTCGACTTGCTGGCGGTGACGTTTTTCCTGCGGTTCGCGGCCCGGCCGGGGCACTTCTTCGGGGTGCTCGGCCTGGGGGTGCTGGGCTTTGGCATGGCGGTGCTGGGGTACCTGGGCGTGCTCAAGCTGCTGGGTGAGAGCATTGGTGGGCGGCCGTTGCTGTCGCTGGGATTTTTCAGCGTGCTGGGCGGGCTTCAGTTCCTGATGACCGGTGTGGTGGCGGAGCTCTTGATTCGCATCTACTACGGTGGGCGTTACGGTTCACCCTACGTGGTGCGGTCTGTGACGACGACTCCGGCGGCCCCGGAGGCCCTGCCGATGGACCAGGGCTGGTCGCGCGAGGGTCCGGCCGCGGTGTCGGCAGGGGGGCGTCCCGATCCCGAGCGTCGGATCTGACGGCGGACGCCGGGCGGGCTGGGCGGCGAGCATGACGGGATTTCAGACGGGTGCATCGGCTGTGGATGGCCGTCGGCTGAGCTGGGCCGGCGACGGGCGCTGGGTGCTGATGTGGATGGTCGGCATGGCCGTGCTGGCCCTGTTGCGCATCGGCGCCGCGCCCCTGTTCGACGTGGACGAGGGGGCGTTCTCCGAGGCCACGCGCGAGATGCTGGCCAGCGGAGATTGGGGGCACACGACCCTCAACGGCGAAGACCGCTTTGACAAGCCCATCCTGATCTATTGGCTTCAGGCCTTGAGCGTGTCGGTGTTTGGGCTGAGCGAGTGGGCGCTGCGGTTGCCCTCGGCGCTGGCCACCTGGGGCTGGGCAACCAGCGTGGTGCTGTGGATCTGGCCTCGCTGGGGGGTGACTGCTGCGCTGGGGGCCGGCAGTGTGCTGGGCAGCTGCCTGGGGGTCCTTCTGATCGGTCGGGCGGCGACGGCCGATGCGGTGTTGAACCTGTGGCTGGTGCTGGCGGCGCAGGACCTCTGGCGGCATCTGGAGGCCCCCTCGGGTCACGTGTCTGCGCGCTGGGCGCTGCGCCGTGCGGCGTTGTGGATGGGGCTGGGCATCCTGACCAAGGGTCCGGTGGCGGTGATCGTGCCGGGGGCGGCGGTGATGATCTGGGTGCTCGTGTCCGGCCGTGCCGCTTGGGGTGCCCGCCTGAAGTCGCTGCTTGCGGATGGGGCGGCCTGGGCGCTGATGCTGCTCGTGGCGGTGCCGTGGTACGTCTATGCCCTGAATCGCCACGGCATGGCCTTCGTGGACGGGTTTTTCATCCGGCACAACCTGCAGCGATACGGCGGCACCCTGGAGGGCCACGGCGGCAGTCTGGGCTACTACTTCGTGATGCTGCCCCTGCTGTTGCTGCCTTGGAGCGTGTTGCTCGGGCCTGCGCTGGCCGGGGTGCGTCGGACCTGGGCCGATCCGCTGGGCCGCTTCCTCTGGGGCTGGGCGGGTTTTGTGCTGGTCTTTTTCAGCCTGTCGGGGACCAAGTTGCCGCACTACGCGCTGTATGGCATCACGCCGTTGGCGGTGTTGTGCGGGCGCGCGCTGTCCGATGGGCTGGCTGGCCGGATGCGATGGCCGGCGGTCGTGTCGGGCGGTCTGCTGGTGGGTTTGGCCGGGGTCCCCTTGCTGCTGGTGGGGGTGAGTGCGCTCGCGCAGCGCCGGGTTGGGGAGGTCAAGGACGTGCTCTACCAGGCGCTGCTGTCGCAGCCGGCCAGTCTGGATGCCGTGTGGATGGCGGCCGGCTTGGCGTCGGCGGCAGTGTTCGGGTTGTGGTGGGGCACCCGCTGGCCCCGTTCGGAGGCACAGGCCCTCCCGGGCCCCGCGGGGGTTTTGCGCCTGGCCCTGGCCGGCGGTGTGGCAGCGGCGGTGCTGGTGGGCGGTTTGGCGCCCTGGTGGGGGAATCTCCTGCAAGGACCGGTGCGTGATGCCGGCCTCGTGGCCCGGCAGGCCTTGCGCGAGGCCCCGGCAGGCACTTCGATTGTCCAGTGGGGGCTGCATTTCCCCAGCCTGGCGGTGCATGTCCGGCATGAAGCACCGCGCCGCCCGCCCAGACCGGGTGATCTGGCCCTGTTGCGCACCGACCAATGGCCGGTCCTGTCGAGCCGACTGGCTCAGGAACAGCGCGGTGCCAGTGCCCGGCCGCGGGCCGACATCCTCTTTGAGCGGGGAGGCATGACCCTCGTCCGCTGGCTTGACCCTGTGGAGCCGTGAGTCCGATGCCTGGAAGTGGAGCCTCCTCCCGATCGACCGCCGTCCGTGCGGCGCGCCCCACCTATTGGATGGTGCTCCTGGCGTTCATGCTGGGTTCCCTGGCCCTGCGGATCTGGGTGCTGCGCACGGCCACGGCCCCGGGGGACCTCACGCTGCAGGTCGACGAGGCGCAGTACTGGCTCTGGTCGCGCGACCTGCATTGGGGCTATTACTCCAAGCCGCCGGTGATCGCGGCCTTGATTGCAGGGTCGACCGCCTGGTTCGGTCACGACCTGCTGGGCGTGAAACTGCTGGCCATGGCCATGTATCCCGTCACCGCCCTGGTGCTGGCCGAACTGGCGCGGCGCATGGCCCTGAGCGTTTGGCCGGCGGTCATGTCGGTGGAGCAGTCGCAGGCGGCGGGCCAATGGGCCGAGCGGGTGGGACTGCTGGCGGCCGCGCTGTTTCTCACGAGCCCGCTGACGGGGCTGCTCGGCCTGGCCGTGACGACCGATGCCCCCCTGCTGCTGTTCTGGGCGTGCGGGGCTTTCTTGCTTTGGGAAGCGCTGCACCGGGGGCGTCGCCGGACCTGGCTGCTGCTGGGGGTGGTCTGGGGTGTCGGGGTGCTGTCGAAATACACGATGCTGGCGTTTGCCGCGTCGGTGCTGCCGTTGGCGCTCACCGATGGGCCGGGGACCCGTTGGCTGGGCTGGCCGGGACGTCCGGGCGGCGTGACCGGGTCGGTGCTCCGCGATCGCCTGCTCGGGCTCATGATGACCGGGGGGGTCATGCTGCTGGCCTTGCTGCCGCACCTGGCGTGGAACGCCGATCATGGATGGCCGACCCTGACCCACACGGTCGAGATCACGGCCGAGGCGCATCGGACCGACGGACGCAGGGGGTGGTCCTCGGTCGGTGAGTTCACGGGAGGGCAGTGGGTCCAGTTCGGGCCGCTGTGGCTGCTGGTGTTGCTGGCTGCGGTGGTGGCGGTCTGGCGCCAGCGGCGGAGTGTGGCGGCCGTGGTCTCCGGCGCGTCGGTGACGGTTGCGGCGGTGGGTGAGCGTTGGTCGCGTGCGATGCGTTTTGCGTTCTGGCTGTCTGCTCCGTTGCTGATCGTGGGCGTGGCGCAGGCGTGGAATGCCAAGGCCCAGATCAATTGGACGGCCCCCGCGGGACATGGCTTGTTCCTGTTCGGGGCGTTGTGGCTGGGTCGGCTCGTGGGCGGCGGTCCGCTTCATGCGCCGGAGTCCCGGCACGCTCGGGTCACGGGGGTGTGGTGGGTGGTCGTGGCGTGTGTGATGTGGCTGCACCTGGTGCTGGTCACGGCCGTTCCGTTGGCTGCGCCCCTGGCCCACATCTTCGGGCGACCGAGTGAGCAACCCTTGCCCCGGCACATGGACATCTGGGTGCGCATGCGCGGCTGGGGGCCTGCCTACGCACAACTCGCCCCGGTGGCTCAGGCGCATTTCCGGCGCTGGCCCCAGGCCCAGATCCTCGGGATGGATCGCCAGGTGATTTCCATGGGGGCTTATCTGTGGCGAGACCTGGAGCCGGCCCCTGCGGCAGGGGTGCCGGCGTCGTTTCAGCGTTGGGTGGCCTGGATGCCGCCCGGACAGCGCGCCCCTCAGGACCATTTCCAACTCACAACCCGCTGGGCGCGGCCGGGCACGGCTGCGGCCGCGCAGCCCATGCTGATCATCAGTGCCGACGACCTGCCCGCCAGCCTTCTGGAGAACGTGGAGCCTCCTGAACTGGTCGGTGACGTGACCCTGCCGGAAGGCGCGGATCGCACCTTGCACCTCCGTGTCTGGTCCGCCCGGGCTCGGTCCGGGGGCACTGGGGGGGGATCGTGAAGGGGTCGCCTGCCCGCCGTCGACAGGGGCCGCTCTGGGCATGGGCTCTGGCGGTGATGCTCGCAGCCGGGGTGTTCCGCCTGTGGCCCGAGCTGGATCTGGCCGTTGCCGGCTGGTTCTACCGTCCAGGAACGGCAGAGCTCTTTCTCGGACAGTCGATTCCGGCGGTCATGGCGATGTACCACGGGGTGCCGGTCCTGGGGCGCATCCTGACCGTCGGCTGCCTGGTGTGGGTGTTGGTGCCACCGCGGTTCATGCCGCAAGGGTGGGCGACGCGCTGGCGTCGCCGGGCGATGGCGTTGCTGGCGGTGTTGTTGCTCGGCCTGGGGTTGAGTGTCAATTGGGCCCTCAAGGAGCATGTGGGCCGTCCACGGCCGGTGCACATCTCGGTGTTTGGGGGCCCACACGCCTATCAGCCCGTCGGGCAGATCAGTCGGGCGTGCGAAACCAACTGCTCGTTCGTGAGCGGTCATGCCGCCACGGGCTTTGTGCTGTTGGGTGTTGGCTTGGCTGCCGGGCGGTCCACGCGCCGACGCTGGCTGTTGTGGGGTGGACTCACCGGGGCGGTCATCGGGGCCGGGCGCATGGCTCAGGGCGGGCATTTTTTCAGCGACATCGTGTTCGCGGGGCTCACCATCTGGGGCGTCGCGTTGCTGGTGCGCGTGGTGTGGGTGCGCTGGCGTTGGCGCCGCCGGGCCGCTGTGCGTGGCGCGGGTCTTGCAAAGAATTGACCCTGCTGCTGGATGTCCGGACCCCCAATTGCGGGAGTCCGACCGTTGCAGTGTTCACGAACCCCGCCGCAGGTCGGTGGGGGCCGCCGGTTGACCGTGCCACCATCGCGCCATGGCCCCACGATATGCCGTCTACCTCACGCCCGATCCGGCGCATCCGCTGTGGAGCGCCGGTTGCGAGTGGCTTGGGCGGCATCCGTTCGAGACCGAGGGGGGGGCTCCGATCCCTCCCGTCGGGCGCTCGCAACCCGGACGGTACGGCTTTCACGCCACGCTCAAGGCACCCATGCGTTTGGCCCCCGGGCTGAAGGTGGAGGACTGGCTGCAGGCGGTGCAGGCCCTGGCCGACACCTGGGAGCCGTTTGATTGTCCGGCTTTGCGGGTGTCCCGCCTGGGTGACTCCCTGGCCCTGCGCCCCGAAGAGCCCGTGAGCCCGGACCATCCCTTGTGGCGTTTGGCGCGGGCCTGTGTGACCGACCTGGATGCCTGGCGGGCCCCGCTCAGTGAGTCCGAGTGGGCGTACCGTTGTGCCAAGACCTCGCTGGACGATGAGCAGCGGGCGCTTCTGTTGCGCTGGGGCTATCCCCATGTGCTGCACCGTTGGCACTGGCATTTCACGCTCACGGACCGGGCATCGGACCGGGCGCAACTGGCCATCTGGCAACAGGTGGCGCAACGCCACTTCGCCCATGCGCTGGACACACCCATGCGTGCCACGGCATTGAGCGTTTTTGTCGAGGAGTCGCCCGGACAGCCACTCCAAGCGGTGCAGCGGTTCGTGCTGCGGCCGCGGTCATCGGTGGACACCCCGACCCTGGAAGTGCAAAACCCCTGGCAGAGGGCCGGGACCGCCCCCGTTGGCGCGGTGCCTGTTTGAGGGCTTGGGTTTCCGTGTCGCTCAGGCCAGAATTCCACCCAGAAGTAACCGGATGTTCAATTCGCGCTTGAAATGACACGGGAGCAAGGTGGTGCGTGTGTTTTCCAGTAGGCAGGGCCTCGCGGGTGCGGGCTCCGACATGACTCGGCGTGTGTGGACGGCGTTGGCGATGGGGGCCTGGGCAGGGGCTGTACAGGCCCAAGGAATGCCGGTCGAAGCGGCCAGTGCCGCGACGGCCGGGGTCGAAATGACCACTTTTGAGGCCATGGCCACCGCCAAGTTCGAGACCCTGACCGGTACGGGCGGTGCAGCCGAGGTGGCGCCTCTGCTGCAATCCGATGGGGTCGGTGCCGTGCTCCTGTCGGTGTTCCGGGGGCTGCCCTGGGGGGCGGGCGTGTTGATGGGGGCGCTGCTGGCCGTGGCGCTGGTCTGGGTGTGGCGCCAGTGGCAGCGGCGCAACCAGGCCTGGCAGGCCGAACTCGATGCCCTCGGGGAGCGCACCCCGGTGGGCGAAACCTCGAAGTGGCGTCACAAGGACGCCCGTGTGGCGGGTTGGCGCCTCTCGCGTTTCGAGGAACTGCCGCAGTTCTGGCAGGACACGGTCGTGATGGAGCGCGACGACGCCTACGAGATCGATGAGGAATCCCAGAGCCTGCGCCAGCGCCGTTGGGGCCGTCGCACCCAGCGCACGCCCCGCAACCGCTGGGCCACCACGGTCACGCCCCGAGGCGTCTGAGGAGGACCGGGGCGCTTTGGTCACAATGAGGGGATTCTGGTCTGCTCCCCTCACGACATGCCCTCGTCCCCGATCTCCCTGCCCATCCGTTCATGCGCCGTGGGCGCTGTTTCGCCGACCGGTCTCCGGTGGGTGCGAAACGGGCTGCTGGCGCTGATGCTCCCAGCCCTGGCCGTCGCCGCCGAGCCTCAGACCCCTCCCGACCCCGCTTTGGAGACCTGCTTGCCCCGCTTGCGTGACGAAGCGGTCCGGGCGGGGGTGTCGGGCGCCACCTACGATCGGTGGGCCATGGGGCTGCGTGGGGATGCGAGCGTGCTGCCCCTGCTCGATGCCCAGCCCGAATTCCGCACCCCTTTGTGGGACTACCTGGCCGTTCTGGTGGACGAAGACCGGGTTCGCGACGGGCAGGCTCGCCTGATTCAGTGGCGGGATACCCTGCAGGCGGTGTTGCGCCGTTTTGGGGTGGACCCGGCAACGGTGGTGGCCGTGTGGGGCGTGGAGAGCGACTACGGTCGCAGCTATGGCAAGCGCCCCCTGCTGGATTCCCTGGCCACCCTGTCCTGTGGGGGACGGCGCCAGGCCTATTTCAGGGGCGAGTGGTTCAGCCTGATGAAACTGATCGAGCGAGGGGATCTGGACCCGCTGGCAGAAGGCGGGTTGACGGGGTCCTGGGCGGGGGCGTTCGGCCAGACGCAGTTCATGCCCAGCACTTATGCCCGCCTGGCGGTGGATTTTGATGGGGATGGGCGGCGCGATCTGGTGCGCAGCATTCCCGATGCCCTGGCGTCAACCGCGAATTTCCTGGCCAAGGCGGGTTGGCGCACGGGGTTGCCGTGGGGGTTCGAGGTTGAACTTCCGGCGGGATTCGATCCCGGCCTGGCTGGGCGGCGGGCCAAGCGCCCAGTGGCCGATTGGGCGGCTCGGGGCGTGCGGCGTGTCGGGGGCGGCGACCTGAGCGCCGGGATGCCCAATGACACCGCTGCGGCCATTTTGTTGCCGACCGGTCTCCAAGGGCCGGCGTTTCTCGTCACGCGCAACTTCGACGCCATCTATGGCTACAACGCGGCCGAAAGCTATGCCTTGGCGATCTCGTTGTTGAGCGAGCGGCTGCGGGGCGCACCCGGCTTGAAGGCGGCCTGGCCCACCGACGACCCGGGGCTGTCGCGGGCCCAGCGTCGAGAGTTGCAACAGCGGCTGGCTGCGCGTGGGCACGACATCGGGGAGATCGACGGGGCACTGGGGCCGGCCACACGCAAGGCCATCGTGGCCGAGCAGCAGCGGCTGGGTTGGTCCGCCGATGGCCGGGCCGGGCAAAAGCTGCTGCGCGCGCTCCAGTGAGTCGGGCGGCCGAGGTGTCGGGTTTGCGGTGGGGTGCTCCGGTCCCGCGCTGCGGGTTTGCACCGATGTGAGCCGTGGTGGGGCGCCATGCTGGTGCCTGACAGGGCGGACGGGGACCGTGAGCGTGCGTCTTCACGGGTCGCAGTGGGGGCGCATAGGGGCCGTGGTCCGGTTTCGTCGCCGGTTGGAAGGGGATTTCAGAGGGGGCGGGCGGCACATCCGACACACGAGGTGAAGTTGGCACAGGGGTTGCTAAATAGAGGGTGAGGCCGCAGCGACGTGGCTTCACTAGGTGGGACATTTTGGACAACGGCGTCCGATCGTCCCGACAGGCAGGGTGCAAACCCGGTTTGTCGGATCGCGATCGTGACGCCGCTTTTTTTTGCACGGAGCAAACCTCATGACAATGAAGTCTCAGGGCCTGGTGGATGCCAGCCGCCGCGAAATGATTCAACGCACCGCTGCCGTGGCAGCCGCTGGCACGCTGGCTGGGGTGCACGGTGGCGTCTGGGCCGCTGGTTCCGATGCGCCGGAAAAGAAGGAAGTCAAGATTGGCTTCATTCCCCTGACCGACTGCGCCTCCGTGGTGATGGCTTCGGTGCTGGGTTTCGACGAAAAGTACGGCATCAAGATCATCCCGACCAAGGAAGCGTCCTGGGCGTCCATCCGCGACAAGATGGTCAGCGGCGAGCTCGATGCGGCTCATGTGCTGTACGGCCTGGTCTACGGTGTGCACCTGGGCATCGGCGGTCCGAAGAAGGACATGGCCGTGCTCATGACCTTGAACAACAACGGTCAGGCCATCTCGCTGTCCAAGAAGCTGGCCGAGAAGGGCGCCGTGGACGGCGCTTCGCTGGCCAAGCTGATGGCCGCCGAAAAGCGTGAGTACACCTTCGCGCAGACGTTCCCCACCGGGACTCACGCGATGTGGCTGTACTACTGGCTGGCGGCTTCGGGCATCAACCCGATGAAGGACGCCAAGGTCATCACCGTGCCGCCGCCGCAGATGGTCGCCAACATGCGCGTGGGCAACATGGACGGCTTCTGCGTGGGCGAGCCCTGGAACCACCGCGCCATCCTCGATGGCATCGGCATCACCGCCGCCACGTCGCAGGACGTCTGGAAGGATCACCCGGAAAAGGTGCTGGGCACGACCAACGACTTCGTCACCAAGTACCCGAACACCGCACGCGCCATGGTGATGGCCGTCCTGGAAGCCAGCCGCTGGATCGACGCCGGTCTGCAGAACAAGACCAAGATGGCCGAAACGATCGCCGGCAAGGCCTACGTCAATACGTCGGTCGATGCCATCAACCAGCGCATCCTGGGCCGCTACCAGAACGGCCTGGGCAAGACCTGGGACGACCCCAACCACATGAAGTTCTTC
>JACCDS011742761.1_pt1 | contig 14002 bp, 13 predicted proteins | sample 7446441 | NCBI WGS metagenome assembly JACCDS01 (sample SAMN15323445, study PRJNA562643) | freshwater metagenome | isolation source: river surface water | place: USA:Blue River Watershed | collected 2017-08-17 | reverse complement strand
TTCAGCAGGTAAAATATTGAATTGGGAACATACTTTGTAGAAAGCATCGCGCCAAGCATACAAAGCTTTTCCTTCGGGGAGATCCTTATTTACTAGTGTATAGTTGTAATAATCACTACCCGTTAAAAATCCGCCATTAAAAACGGCAGAGTTAATAACCACAATTTCCCTTGCAGCACAATCGGCCACAAATTGGATTTATTCCTTCGGGTGTGCATGAATGGTTAGGCTATTGGCAAACATAATCCAATCAAGTTTTACCACTTGTGCAATGCGGTATATTACACGCCAGTTTTTTGCGCCAATACCTATTGCTTGTACTTTACCTATGGCTTTTAAATGTTGAAGTGCTTGGTAGGCTTCTACAATATCCTGAAATCTTTTTTCTGCATCAGCAGTTGTTGTAGCGGCAGCCAAATATTCGTCTGGGTCGTGCACCGATGCAAATTGTGTTTGGTAAATACCCCCTAAAAGTGAATTACCTTGTTCAAAGCAATCAATAATTCCTTGGTAGCTGATGGTTTGTACTGCATCGTTTTGTATATCTACCCACACTCCTTTTTCGAAAGTAGGTTCAGGAGTAAGCAGTGCAGTTTGAAACCATCCTAACTTATTGCTTATAAGCACTTTGGAAGGGTCTACTCGTAAATCACTTAAACATTTGCCTAGCATTTCTAAAGCCAACCCTGCCCCATATTTTCCGGCAGTATCAAAAACAGCTATTCCATTTGGCGCATTGTCAATACATGCTTTTACAATAGCTAGTTTGTTTTCGTAAGAGGTGGCTTGGTACAAATTGCCTAAGCAGCTAGTGCCATAAATAACCGGTGGTAATTGCATATGTGAAAATTATAAATTGTAAAATGCTTTGGCGTTACCGCCCATGATTGCCTCTTTTTCTGTTTGGCTGAAATGAGCAAAATAATTTTCTACAATATCCAATTGTTGGTTATAATCCGCAGCAACTAAACAAACAGGCCAATCGCTACCGTACATTAATCTTTTTGTACCAAATGCTTCAACTGCTACGTCTAGATAGGGTTTGAAATCGGTGGGCTGCCATTGTTGGTAATCTGCTTCGGTAACCATTCCACTAATTTTACAACTTACGTTTTCAAATTTTGCAATTTCTCGAATTGCTGTTTTCCACTCATCTATTAGGCCTGCTTTGATGTAGGGCTTTGCCAAATGATCAATCACAAAAGGCTGATTTGGGAATTTTTTCACCAATGTGGTAGCTGCTGCTAAATGTTTTGGGAAAATTAAAATATCGTATGTAAACTCAAAAGTGGCAAGTGCGGCAATTCCATTTAAAAAAGCCGGTTGCAACATGAATTCCGGCGCTTCGCCTTGTAAAATGTGTCGAAAACCTTTTAAAGTTTGTTCGCTACATAAAGCAGCTAGTTGCTCCTCAATATTTTCACTTCTTAAATCTACCCAACCTACAACTCCTTTAATGAAGGGGTTTTCTTTGGCTAGTTGCAATAAAAATTGCGTTTCAGTTTCTGTTTGGTCTGCTTGTACAGCTACACATCCATCTATTGAGGCAGCTTTTAACAAGGGTTCTAGATTGTTAGGAAAAAAAGATTGTCGTATTGCTTGCATGCTGTCGTCAATCCATCCATGTGTATCAGGGTGGTATGTCCAAAAATGTTGATGGCTATCAATTTTCATAAAGTGCGTATTTTAATTTTTTAATAAATTAGCAACCGTGGAGGCAAAGCCTTGTTGTATTAAAGATTGTAAATAATGGGTTACGGCTTCTTCAAACCCTATCAATTGGGTCAGGTCGCACCCCCAAAGTTCTTCATCAGCTAAAATAGCTTGAACAATCGTGTCAATTGGAAAAATCTGCCAATATTGATGCAATTTTGCCGCTGCATCGTCATTTATGGTGTATGTTTTTAAAAATGCAGAACCCACAAACTGTTGTTGCTCGTTTTTAACAGACTTCATAAACAAAATATAGGCCGCAAAGCCAAGTGCCATAAATTGGGGCACAGTTGATTGTTGATGATAGTATTGTAAAATGGTAGGTACATTGCGCATTTTCATCTTAGAACTAAATTGCATACTAATGGACAACCATTGATGTGCTAAATAAGGATTTCTAAATCTATCCAATACCTTATTGCCAAAATCAACAGCCAAATTATTGCTAATTTGTTTGTTTGTAATTGCTCGGGCAATTTCTGCTGATACCAACTGCGAAATATATTGTTCAAAAATAGGATTATCCATAGCTTCCTTTACCGTATCAAAGCCTGCAACTATGGCTAGTCCGCACGAAAATGTATGAGCTCCATTTAAAATGCGTAGTTTTAGTTCTCTGAATTGTTCTATTGACGGCACCACTACCATGCCTTCGTTTGTTTGGCAAAGTGGAGCTAAACGCTCTAGGGTACTAGGTTTGTTGCTTTCTATTGCCCACAAACTGTAATGCTCACTCATAATCATTAAATCGTCGGTATAACCATGCAACTGTTCGAAAGCTGCTTTTTCTGAATCGGAAAGTTTGCCGGGTACAATTCTATCTACCAAAGAGTTACAAAAATCGTTGGCTTCATGCAGCCACTCAATAAAGCTGTTTTCTAATTGATGTAAATTAGCAAGTGACAATATGATCTCCTTTAATTTCAATCCATTATCAACAATCAGTTCTGTAGGAATAATCACACATCCATGCGCTTTGCTTCCTTGAAAGGCTTGATACCGTTTGTATAAAATAGCGAGCAATTTACCGGGAAATGAAATTGGCGGGGTTGCAAGAATAGAGTCGGTTGGCAATAAACTAATACCCACCTCTGTTGTGTTTGAAACGATTATCTGTAATTCAGGGTTGCTTGCGGTAGCCAAAATAGCGTCCCAATCTGTAGTTGCACTAAGTACCCTACTTATAGCAGCATTGATGATTGTTTGATTGATAAGTTGCCCTTCGTAGATTCCTTTAATCAAGTGTGTATACAAGCATTCTTGTGTACTAAAGGCATCCGTACCGCCATTGCCAGTGGATTTGATAACTACTATCCTTCCATTGAAAAGACCTTTCTTGTTTGCTACGTCAATAAAAAAATCGGGTAACCCGCGTAGTAAAACACCTGTTCCAAATTGCAACACTTTTTCAGGTAATGAAAATATGTTATTTAAAGGTGTGTCAATGTTGCTGAGCGTTTTCTTTTCAATCAGTTGTGGCGATAAATGCATAAACATTTTCTGTTTTGGAAATTTGATAAAGTGGAAGACAAACTAAGTTAGGTTAATCTTTAGGTAAAGAAATAAGGAATTTTTGAAGTAATGAATTATTGGGCATAATGTAAAAAATATGGCACATTTAAAATAAGATTTAGCAATGCTAGATGCAAAAAAAGAAAGAATTTGCGGGTTAGTGTTCCTAAAAACTACCCAATTTGTAAGTTATATTAACACAATTGTTGTGATATTTGCAATAGTTAAGTGAAATTAGCAGAATGAAACCGCAATTACTAAAAGTCCCCACCAAACATACGGATTCGTTTAGTGTTCGACAAGATAGGTATCCCAATATCAACAATCGTTGGCATTACCATGCCGAGGTAGAAATGATTCATTTCCACAGCGGTAGTGGCATGCAATTTATTGGTAACCACATTAGTCGTTTTCAGGCAGGCGATATTGTATTGGTTGGTAGCAACTTGCCGCATTATTGGCGGTACGACGATGAAGTGTACCTAGAACAACCATTTGAAAAGCCTTACTCAACTGTTATTCACTTTACAGAAAATTTTTGGGGAAACGATTTTTTGGCTTTGCCCGAAACGCGGGAGCTAAAATTGTTATTGAATGACGCCAAAAAAGGTTTATTGGCAAATGTTGTACAGCATCCGGCAATTGCTATGCATATGCAAGAAGTATTGCAACAAAAAGGATTTAATAAATTGCTTAGTTTACTTGCTTGTTTACAATCCTTTTATACAGCAGAAAACATTGTAAGATTATCAGCTATCAATTACAGCAATAATATACCCGATTCGGAAAGTGAACGAATTGAGAAAATATACAATTTTACGGCCAATCATTTCAAACGAAAAATTGCCTTATCCGAAATTGCCGCCTTGGTAAACTTAGAACCGAATTCTTTTTGTCGGTACTTTAAAGTAAGAACCGGAAAAAACTATACAGCATTTTTACAAGAAATCCGTGTAAACCATGCCTGTAAATTATTGCTCGAAAACAAACTCAATATTAAACAAGTATGTTTTGAAAGTGGGTTCAATAATTTTTCCTGCTTTCACAAGGGCTTCAAAGAAATCACCGGACAAAGCCCTAAAAGTTATCAAAGTGCATTTTTATAGCACAACACCAATCATTTAACTAGCTAAGCTTGTGAATTAACTTTTTTATTGAATTTTATTTTTGCAACAATGATGTAATTATTTGTCCGCTTGCAATATATTTGCAACATTGTAACAAAAATCATGTCCCAATCTTTTTCCTATAAAGGTGCCTTTTTATTGATAATGGTATTGCTATGCAATGTAGCTAATGCTCAAGACAATTGTACAATTGCATTTTCGGGCAGGGTGTTGGACTATGATACGCATCAGCCGCTACAAGGCGCAATTGTTCGTGTGCATGATATAAACATAACCACCACCACCGATACTTCGGGATATTTTATCATTCAACATCTTTGTGCCGGAAATCATTCTATCTCTATTAGTCATATTGGATGCACCACAATTAGCGAGCATATACATTTTAAAAAAAACATGTATCATGTGTTTGAATTGCCACATTTAGCCAATCAGTTGCAAGAGGTAGTTGTGAGTGGTTTTAAGAAAACGCAAGTAGGTCAATTGCAACAGGACATAAAGGAACAAGCTTTAGAAATGAGTCGAGGCACTACCCTTGGTGAGGCTTTGAGTAAAATTACAGGTGTTACCGTTTTACAAACCGGTACTAATATTTTTAAACCTGTTATCAATGGGTTACATAGCAATAGAGTATTGATAATCAACAACGGCATTCGGCAAGAAGGGCAACAATGGGGAAGTGAACATGCACCAGAAATAGACCCATATATTGCCAATAAACTTACTGTAATTAAAGGGGCTAGCAGTATTCAATACGGAGGCGATGCTATTGGCGGTGTAGTGCTCGTGGAACCGAAGTTATTACCTAATGCGGTGGGCAAGTATGCAGAACTTAATACTGCTGTATTTAGCAATAATAGAATGGGCGTACTTTCAGGCTTTTGGCAACAGCATCTTAAGCGCCAACCATTTAGTTATCGGGTACAAGCAACCATTAAAAGAGGAGGCAACGCTCGTACTCCTAATTACTGGTTAGCCAATTCTGGACTTGCGGAAGCTAATTTATCAGTAGCGGCTGCGTATCAAATGAAAAACAGAGGTCATGAGTTTTTTTATAGCTTGTTCAATACAAAAATTGGTATTTTTTCTGGTTCGCACATTGGCAATGTTACCGATATGTTACAAGCAATAAGCGTTGGAGAACCGCCTGAATACATCAAAAAAGAAGGTTTTTCTTACGTGATCAATCGGCCCTATCAGCAAGTACAGCATCATTTATTCAAACACAAATATTATCAAATATTACCGAACAAAAGTCGAATAAACGTTGTTTCTGCACTGCAATACAATAGTCGCGATGAGTTTGATACCAAGCGCTTTGCTAGTAGCAGCAACAATCCGCAATTGTCGTTACAGTTATTTTCGGCTTCAACTGAAATGAATTGGGAACACCAATTATTGCGCAAAACAAAAAGCAATTGGGGTGCTACAGCTAGTTATCAGCAAAATAGTTACCAATTCAGGTATTTTATCCCCAACTACCAAAGCATGAATGCAGCTATTTTTTTTATTGAAAAATATCAATGGCAAAAATGGCAGGTTGAAGCAGGCATTCGACACGATATTAAATGGTTAAGTTTAATTATAAGTAATTCTGGAAAATTATTTAATAATCAATTGTTTAATGGGGTTAATGGAACTGTTGGACTTAATTATACACACAGTGATGTTTGGCAATCTTCGTTGCACATAGGCACAGCCTGGAGGTCACCCCATATTAATGAACTCTTTAGCGATGGATTGCATCACGGTTCAGCAAGAATAGAAAAAGGAAATAGCCAACTTCAGCCAGAACGCGCATACAGTTTGGCTTTGGGCTCACAGTTGCAAACAAATCATTGGCAACTAAGTGTAGGATTGTTCACGAAAAGCATACAAAATTTTATTTACTTAAATCCGGTTTATCCGCCCGAGTTAACCATAAGAGGTGCATTTCCAACTTTTGCTTATACACAAACCAATGCACTGCTTTATGGCTTAGATGCCAACAGTGAATGGCAAATCAACCATCATTTATCATTGCTTACTAAGCTATCACTTTTACGTGCCAAAAATGCTACAACCAATGAATGGCTAATTGCCATGCCATCCGACCGATTAGAACAAGCCATTAAATATCATTTTTCCGATGCCGGAAAGTGGAAAGAGCCCTATATACAACTAGCTATTTTGCATGTATGGAAACAACATCGCATACCTACTTCCGGTAATATCCCTTTTATTCAGCCGGATGGTACCACCAAATGGTTAGCAGATTATGCCAATCCGCCAGAAGCCTATTTCCTACTTAATGCAGAAGCAAGTATTACCCATCAAGGACGAAAAAATAAACAAGTAATTGGTTTGGTAATCAATAATTTATCGAATACTATTTACAAAGATTATTTAAATAGTTTTCGGTATTTCGCCCATGAAATGGGCTCCAATATTGCTTTGAAAATAAAATTCCCTTTTCAATTATAACCTTCATTTTTCACGCAATAAAAACCAACAATTTATGAAAGTGCAACAGACGCAAAAAACAGTATTGAGTATTTTATGTGCCGGAATGCTCTTTACGGCATGCAAAAAAGAGGCAACTAGTGCAAACGAAGAAGAATTGATTACGACCGTTAAAATTGTATTGAGTCATCCCACTTCAAAAGCGCCAATTGACTCTTTTATTTTTAAGGACGCCGACGGTGTAGGTGGCAATGCCCCATCGAAGTTTGATACTATTCGTTTACAAACCAATACTAGTTACTTGTGTAATGTGTACTTTTTAAATGAAAGTGTTAGCCCAGCAGATAATATTACCGAAGAAATCAAAGAAGAAGGGGCCGATCACCAATTGTATTTTACTACCACTGCGGCCACTTTAAATATCGATTCGTTGAATACCGATGCCAATAATTTACCCCTCGGATTAACGAGTCGTTGGGTAACCCAAGCGGCAAGCAATGGAACTACTACCGTTACCCTAAAACACAAACCAGGTATAAAAGCCTCCGGCGATTTAATTTCCAAGGGCGAAACAGATATTGAAATTGCTTTTCCCACCATTATTCGATAGGTCTATTTAAAAACGTAACCATTTAGCACTTACTTTTGCGCCGCTGAATTTAATGGCAATAAAGTAAGTGCTTTGTTGTCTACATCTTAAAACAACCATCAATATGGCTTTACAAGCAGGCATCGTAGGATTGCCAAATGTCGGAAAATCTACTTTATTTAATGCCGTAAGTATTAGCGCTAAAGCGCAAGCAAGCAATTATCGTTTTTGTACTATTGAACCAAATGTTGGTTTGGTGGATGTACCCGATGAACGACTCACTAAATTGGCTGAATTGGTAAAACCCAACAGAATTGTACCTACACAGTTAGAAATTGTAGATATTGCCGGTTTGGTAAAAGGAGCAAGTAAAGGTGAAGGATTGGGGAATAAGTTTTTGGGAAACATTAAAGAGGTGGACGCCATTATTCATGTGATTCGTTGTTTTGAAGATGAAAATGTATTGCGTGAAGAAGGTGCCATAAATCCAATTAGCGATAAAGAAATTATTGACACCGAATTGCAATTAAAAGACTTAGAAAGTGTAGAAAAAAAATTGCAACGAAGTGAAAAACTCCTGAGAAACGCTGACGCAAAACAAAAACAAGAGCACGAAATTTTAAAGCAGTGTAAAGCGCAGTTGGAACAAGGCAAGAGTATTCGAGGACTGCAATTAAGCAAGGATGACCGCACAGCTATTGCCGATTTATTTTTGCTTACTGAAAAGCCTGTTTTGTACGTAGCCAATGTAGATGAAGCCTGCATGCATACCGGTAATAAATATTCAGAAGCGTTAACAGCAGCTGCAAAAGAGGAAGGTGCACAAGTGATTGTAATGTGCAACAATATTGAAGCGCAGATTGCTGAAATGGAGAATGAAGAAGATAAGCAAATGTTCATGGAAGAATACCAAATGAAAGAACCTGCTTTAAATAGATTAATCAGCAGTGCTTATCGTTTGTTAAATTTGGATACTTATTTTACCGCAGGTGTACAAGAAGTTCGTGCTTGGACCATTCACAAAGGATGGAAAGCGCCTCAAGCAGCAGGTGTTATCCACTCCGACTTTGAAAGAGGTTTCATTAAGGCTGAAGTAATTGCTTACGAAGATTTTGTGAAATATGAAAGCGAAGCCGCCTGTAGGGATAATGGTCGTCTAAGAATTGAAGGAAAAGAATACTTGGTGCAAGATGGCGATGTGATGCATTTTAGGTTCAATGTATAATTACCTATTTATGTACCAACTTAAAAAGCGAAATAGCAGCAATGCCATTTCGCTTTTTTATTGAAAATAATTGTGAGAAAGTAAATTTGGCAATCAATTCCTGACAGCACTAGTGACTTGCAGAATGCAACTATGCAACTGTTGTATCCGTATTGTTTTGTTGGGCACGTAATTGTTTAATATAGACTTCAAAATCAGCAATATCTAAAGCGTCAGTCAACTTTAAATCACCAATTCGAGTACGAACCAAGCTACTCATGTAAGCACCTACACCAAGTGCTGCACCAAAATCGTGCGCCAAACTGCGAATATAAGTACCGGTACCACAAACCACTTTAAAATGAACTACCGGCAGGTCGATTTGTGTTATTTCAAATTGCTTAATGTGTACTTTTCTTGGTTCTACGGCCACTTCAATTCCTTGCCTTGCTGTTTCATACAATCGAACGCCATCTTTTTTTATAGCGCTGTGCTGTGGAGGCATTTGCAATATTTCGCCTATAAATGGCAAAGTGGCGGCTTCTATTTGGGCTTGTGTTAGATGTGCACAAGAACAAAGATTCTGTGGAGTAGTTTCTAAATCGTAGCTCGGTGTAGTAGCCCCAAGGGTAAAAGTGCCTTCGTAGGCCTTCTCCTGCCCCATGTATTCGTTGATTTTTTTGGTAAACTTACCGGTACATACTACCAATAAGCCTGTTGCAAGCGGGTCAAGGGTGCCTGCATGACCTACCTTTTTTGTTTTGGTAAGGTATCGAACTTTACTTACCACATTAAAACTTGTCCAGGTTAACGGCTTATTGAACAATAAAACCTCTCCTTGTGCAAATGAATCCAACGTATACTGCATAGGGTGCAAAAGTAAGTATCTAGCCAATAGAAATACTTAGTTGTACAAATCCATGGCAGTACGAAAGGTATTACAGTGTGCATGTACAATGGTTTTTATATCTGCACTATAACCACCACCCATTGCTACTGCCACAGGAATTTGTAGTTGCTGTAACAGGCTAAATACAAATTGATCCCGTTCCAAGCACCCTTCCAATGTAACCTTCAGTTTGCCAAATTTATCAGTTTCCAAAATGTCTACGCCACTTAAGTAAAAAGCAAAATCGGGTTGAAAGGTTGAGAGTATTGGTGGTAAAGACTCCGTGAGCATTTGTAAATAGGTGGTTGTATCGGTTCCGTCTTGTAAGCCAATGTCGGTATCGCTTTGTTCTTTTACAAAGGGGTAATTGTGCGCTCCGTGCATACTAAAAGTGTACACATTGGGTTGATTGCTAAAAATGGAAGCAGTGCCATTTCCTTGATGCACATCTAAATCAATAATCAGTATTTTTTTAGCCAACTGCCGTTGCAGCAAATAATTTGCGGCTATGGCCATGTCGTTTAATAGGCAAAAACCCTCCCCTCTATCCGCAAAGGCATGGTGGGTGCCACCGGCTACATTCAAGGCTACCCCATTTTCAAGTGCATAAAGGCAACAATCAATCGTACCTTGTACAATCATTTGTTCGCGTAGAATTAAAGTGCTAGAATGAGGAAAACCAATGCGCCGTTGCTGTTGTGGCGTAAGGGTTCCGTGTATCAATTGTTGCCAATAAGCTTTTGTGTGGGTAGTTAAGATGGTTGCTTCTGCGCAATAGTCGGGTGTAAACAATTGTTCCGGTACAATTGTGCCTTCATAAAGTAGTTGTTCGGGGATTAACTCATACTTCAACATTGGAAATCGATGCCCTTCGGGCAATGGATGCAGGTAACTTGGGTGATAAGCAATTTTTACCATCGTAAAGCTAGTCATTTAAAATATCGCGGATTCGATTAAAACTTTTCTCTGAGAAACTACTTTTGATTTTGCCAAATCCATACCTGATTAAGCAAATTGGCATACACAAATACGATGTAGTTGTTGCTAAGCAAGGGGCATTTTTTTTATTTCTATGGGGTACAAAGTATTTAATTTCTGTATCAATATTGTTTCGTTGGCTTTAGGAATACCAATTTGCAGCATGCAGAAAAGTTGATTTTCTTGTGCCAAAACAGTGCAATTGTGTTGTTTTATTAACGTCATCACTTCGTTCAATTTAGTGTAGTCAAAGTGTAATTCGTAAGGTATTTCAATTGCTTTTTGAATAAATGGAACAATTTGCAATGCCATTGAAGCGGCAGATTTATAGGCATTAATTAATCCGGGGACGCCCAAAAGAGTTCCTCCAAAGTAACGTACTACCACAATCAAAATATTGGTTAATTGTTTGCTTTCAATCACATTCAAAATGGGTTTGCCGGCTGTGCCGCTTGGCTCGCCATCGTCGCTTACTCGATATTGATGTCCATCGGTGCCTAACTTATAGGCAAAGCAATGATGCACGGCTTTCGGATGTTCTTTTTTTAACTGTGTTATGATTTTTTTAAATACATCAGCCGATTGTATGGGATATGCAAATGCAATAAATCTGCTGCCGCGATCTTTAAATTCGGCAGTAACACTTTTTTCAATGGTGGTATAATGATAAGTCGCTTGCATTAATGGTTTGCTGTTGGCTCGTAAGTGTGTACTAATTGCCCACTCAAGTGGTTTGTTTTAATTAGTTGGGCATGCTGCAACTGTGGGGCTGCAATGCCTGCCGGAATGCTTAATTCGGTGTTGGTAATTACAATAGCTTCGTTCCACAAACCTTCGTCGATGAACGATTGCAAAAGCTTAGCCCCTCCTTCTACTAGCACACTTTGTAACTGCATTTGATGGCAAGCTTGCAAAAGCTGTTGCAAAAAAGGTTTGTCGGGTTGTAACTGCCAAAAGCGCAAAGCGTTATCCGGATGCATATCGTGCCGCAAATAGTTGAAGACAACGGTTGTACATGCTTGATTAAACAAATGTAAGTTGGCCGGTAAAGTTAGTTGCTTATCTACAACCAATCTTACGGGTTGTTTTCCTGTCCACCATCTATTGGTGAGTTGCGGATTATCGATCAAGGCCGTATTCGTACCTACCAATATAGCAGCATGGCTATTGCGCAACGAATGTACCCACCTATTAACTACTTGATTAGAAATCAATAAACGCTCCGAATGGCTGTGACCAATAAATCCATTGGCGGTATTTGCCCATTTTAATGTTACAAATGGCCTTTTTTGCTTGTGAAAAGCAAAAAATGGTTTATTGAGTTCCTTACAAGCGGCTTCCAAAATGCCTAATTGCACCTTTACACCCGCTTGTTTCAATATTTCAATGCCCTGGCCGTTTACACTGTCAAAACTGTCGGTACAGCCAATAACCACTTTGGGTATTTGGTGCTGTACAATAAAATTGGCACAAGGAGGCGTTTTTCCAAAATGCGCACAGGGTTCAAGCGATACATACAAGGTGGCCGATGCTATGTACTTTTGGTCGGCTGATGCTACACTGTTGATACAATTAACTTCGGCATGCGCTTGTCCAAATTGCTTGTGATATCCTGCGCCAATTATTCTATCCTCATATACCAAAATACTCCCTACCATAGGGTTTGGGGCCACATAACCCTCGCCTAAGCGTGCTAGTTGAAGGCAATATTGCATGTATTGTTCGTCTTGTGTCAAATGTGTTTTCCTTTGCTTGGATGCCAAATTTACTGCAATTGATGCTTATTATTGCAGTATGACTGTACAAATGGCTTTTCAACAACTGCAAACGCAACTGAGGCTATGTTATTCGGAGCGAGAAGCAACCAATATTGCGCACTTGGTTTTTGAACACTTAACGGGTTGGTCGCGCACGGAACGCATCATTCATAAAGCCGTTGTATTAACTACCAATCAGCAATTTCAGTTGCAACGGTATACCCAAGAGTTATTACAGCATCGGCCCTTGCAATATGTGCTTTCCGAGGCGTGGTTTGCCGGCAAACCATTTTATGTGCAGGAGGGCGTTTTGATTCCTCGCCCGGAAACAGATGAGTTGGTCGCTTGGATGCTCGAAACTGTCCTGCCCCAACCTACCACCGTTTTAGAAGTAGGTGTTGGTAGCGGATGTATATCCATAGCACTTAAACTACAATGGCTACAAGCATCCATTAAAGCATTGGATATCAGCGATACAGCTTTGGGTATTGCTAAAAAAAATGCAGAGCTGTACAAGGCTGACATTGACTTTGTACACATGGATTTCTTAAACGAAAGTCTATGGCCGCAACTGCCTCTATTTCAGGTGATTGTAAGCAATCCGCCCTATATTACAGAAGCGGAAAAAGCATCAATGCATCCCAATGTGCTGCAATATGAGCCCGAAGTGGCCTTGTTTGTTCCTAACGAAACTCCTCTCCTTTTCTATGAAAAAATAGCAAAATTTGGCAAAATGCACTTAACCAATAAAGGCTACATTTTTGTAGAAATCAACGAAGCTTATGGTGAAGCTACCAAACAGGTGTTTCTACAGGCAGGCTACCAACAAGTTATATTAAAACAAGATGCGCAAGGGAAAGATAGAATGTTACTAGCACAGTTGTAAAATTCTGCCTATTTATGTTCGTTTGCCGAACAAGGCTTGGTGATGGTGGGGTTTTGAGTCGGTCACACTTAGCCTTAGGCTGTTGAATGGTGTTAAAAAAAATTGAATTTAAATACCTTCTGTTCGGTCGAGTTATGCAAAGCTAGAATCGAAGTTCTTTAAAATTCCCAAAGTTGCGATATGTGTTTCGTCAGTCCTCGCTATTGCCAAAGTTATTTTTGCAATAGTGATATTATTTATTCTTCCTTTCTTTTTCGCTTTTTATAATTTTAGTTATCAGATTGTTAGATTTAAAATTATTTAAACATTTATATACTTCGTGTTCATTATCTATTAAATTAATTGAAATTAAAGTAAATAACTTTACATAATTTAAAGCTGAATTTAGTTTTTCTTCTGCATCTTTTTTTTCAAATATTTCACTTGGTAAAATAAATTTATTTTCATTTGACCAACTAACATAAAGAGAATCATTTTTAGAACTATTCAATATTTCGATTTTTTTATTTAGGCAAAGATTATCAATGTTATTTTTATCAATAAATATATTTAATAATTCAAAATTTTTGATTTTTTCTTTATGATTTGAATATCGTTTTCTAACATCTTTTATATCAATTTCTTCTTCCCAAACGATAAAAGCGATTATTTTCAAAAGCATCGCACATTTCGAACTTTCTTCAATTGCCATATGGCTTAATAAATATGCTCTAGCAAACTTTCCATTTTTTAATAAAATTTCAGCTTCATCTATTAGTTCTTGAGAGTTCTTTAAATTCTTAATTATTCCAAGCTTCAACGTATTTAAGTCAATATTCATTTGGGATTTATTTATCACGATTTGTAAAATCATTACCGCTAACTATCGGAAATGCGGCTACACGGTAGCCTTTTTTTATGATGAG
>JACCDS011187521.1_pt1 | contig 14004 bp, 10 predicted proteins | sample 7446441 | NCBI WGS metagenome assembly JACCDS01 (sample SAMN15323445, study PRJNA562643) | freshwater metagenome | isolation source: river surface water | place: USA:Blue River Watershed | collected 2017-08-17 | reverse complement strand
GGTGCGAGACCAGGGGCTCGCCTGCCTCCTTGCCGTAACCGTGCACCAGGTTCAGCACACCGGCGGGCACGCCCGCTTCCAGCGCCAACTCACCCAGGCGCGCAGCCGTCAGCGGCGAGAGTTCGCTCATCTTGAGCACGGCGGTGTTGCCAAAGGCGAGACACGGCGCAACCTTCCACGTGGCGGTCATGAAAGGCACGTTCCATGGGCTGATCAGCGCGCACACGCCGACCGGGTGGAACAGTGTGTAGTTCAGGTGCGTGGGCGTGGGGTAGGTGTGGCCGTCCACACGGGTGCACATTTCGGCAAAGTAGTGGAAGTTGTCGGCCGCACGCGGCACGAGTTGCTTGCCGGTCTGGCTGATGGTCTGGCCGCAGTCTTTCGTCTCGGTCTCCGAGATTTCAGGCACATGTTTCGTGATCAGCTCGCCCAGCTGGCGCATGATCTTGGCGCGCTCGGTGGCGGGTGTGTTGGCCCATTTCGGGAAAGCGGCTTTGGCGGCGGCGACGGCGGCGTTCACTTCGGCCTCGCCGCCCGAAGCGACTTCGGCCAACACCTCTTGGGTGGCGGGGTTGATCGTCTCGAAGTAGTCGCTGCCCGCGACGGATTGGCCGTTGATGAGGTGGTCGATTTTCATGGGTGTAGCTCTCGAATTTTTGAATGTCTGTCGTTCCCGTGCACGCGGCAATCCATGCCCGCCCACCAACGAAAAGATGGATCCCCGCATGCGCGGGGATGACACATCGGGTGCGTGATGTCCGGCTGACCAGATGCCGTGGCCTGGCTCATGCGGCCACGATGGTGTTGGTTAAAGCCCCGATGCCCTCGATCTCGGTGACGATCACGTCGCCGGGCTCCACGTTCACGATGCCGTCGGGTGTGCCGGTCAGAATCAGATCACCGGGATTGAGCGTCATGAAACTGCTGAAGTATTCGATCAGCGTGGGCACATCAAAAATCATGTCGGCCGTGCTGCCGCTTTGCGTGACCTGGCCATTGACGGTGGTCTGTAACTTGAGCGCCATGGGGTTGGGGATGTCGGCGGCGTCCACCAGCCAAGGGCCAATCGGTGTGCAGGTGTCGCGGTTCTTCACGCGCAGGTTGGGGCGGTACCAGTTTTCCAGGTAATCGCGGATGGCGTAGTCATTGGCCACGGTGTAGCCGGCAATGTGGTCGTAGGCATCGGCCTTCTTCACATGGCGCGCCGTGCGGCCGATCACCACGGCCAGTTCGCATTCATAGTGCATGTACTTCACATCGGCCGGGCGCCTGGTGAAGGCTTTGTGGCCGATCAGCGAGGCTTCTCCCTTCATGAAGGCCAGCGGTTCTTCGGGCGCCTTGAAGGCCAATTCCTTGGCGTGGTCGGCGTAGTTCAGGCCCAGCGCGATCACGGTGCGTGCCTGAGCTGTGGGTGCGAGCGGAGGCAGCCAGACGACCTCGTCAAAAGCCATGCAGCGGCCCTTGTGCGGCCCCTGGGTGATGAGCAGCTGGCCGTCGGCTTCAATGGCTTGCTGGATGGCGCCGGACCAGGCGATGCGGGCGTGTTTCATGCGGCACCTCGAACCGTAGTGATGACCGAGGCAAAGCCTGGCGCGGAAATCTCCACCCGGTCATCGGCTTTGGCGCGTGGGCGCGTGCCGTCTGCCAGGCAGTCGCTGCCCACCATCAGCACATCGCCGGGCTGCAGCGTCATGAACTCGCCCACATCGGCCAGCAGTGTGGGCAGGCTGCGCATCAGACCCCGCAGATCGACGCTTTGCACCCGCTCGCCGTTGCGGCGCACATCCATTTGCAATGTGGCCCAGTCCTGCACCTGGCCGCTCGTGACCTGCGCGGGCAAGCCCAGAAAACCGTCGCGGCAGCGGAACTTGACCGGTGGGCGGTAATAGCTGGTGTGCGGCACGCTCCAGTCATTGAGCAGTACGGCGCCCACGACCTGCGCCTGTTCACCGATCACCAGACCCAGCGTGGCGCCGATGTCCACTTCGCTCACGCCGTCCTGCAGCAGCAGGTCCTGCCCAGCGGGGCAGAAAGTGTTGGCCGTCTTGACGTAAAGCACGGGCGCTTGGGGTGCGGCCTTGTGCGGGTCCTGCGTCATGCGCGCAGACCACAGATCCCACTCTCGGCGGAAATTCAGCAAGGTGCCGTACACCGTGCCTTTCGGGGTCCATCGGAGGGTCCACGGGTTCATCGTTCTTCTTCCTCGGCCAGTTCCTCGGCGGTTTCGGTGTCAGGGCTTTCCAGCGCGATCAGTTCATCCAGCAGGGCATACATCTGTCTGAGCTTGCCTTTGCCCAACTGCTGCTCCATCCAGCTGTAATGGGCCTCAATGCTTTGCGACAGCGCCTGCACCTTGTCCAAGCCCAGAGCCGTGGCACACACCACACTGCGGCGGGCGTCCTGCGGGCAGCGCTCGCGCACGATCAGGCCATCGCGCTCCATGCGTGAGAGCACACCGGTCAGACTGGGCCCCAGCAGGTAGGCCTCGCGGGCGACACGACCGGTTTCGATGCCGGCCGGGTCATGGGCATGCTCGCCCAGCACCCGCAGCACACGCCATTGCTGATCAGACAGACCATGCTCGCGCAGGCTGGGGCGCGTGTGGGCCATGACGGCCTCACGCGCCTGCAGCAGCAGGCGCGGCAAGTTGCGGTGGGCAAAGGGGGTAGAACGGCTCATTTATTTAACATGTTAAATGAATTCCAACCTTTACCCATGCGGGTTTTTACCGAGAAACGCCATCACGCACTTGTCGAATCTCATTGAGTTTTGAACTCTTCTCACAAAGTTCTGAACTCAACAGCGCTGTAACTGCTTGTCGCGCTTTGATTTTTCCAATGATGAGCTATGACCAGCAACAAAACAGCATTAGCTTTAGGATGACCTGAATAGGCTGATGTCTGTCATTAGATTAGCGACAACGAAGGTCCGCGACCGCCGGAAGCGGTCACACGCAGGTCGGTACCGGCGTTGACCGCGGCGCTCTCACAACCGGTCACTCACCCGAGGCGGTAAGCCTGGCATCGCTTGAAAGACCGCGACCGCGCTGAGCATCGGCAGGCGCTTAAACAGTGACAGGCGCAACGGCCTGAACTCTTCAACAAGCAGCCATATGAGTTTGTGGGATTCGGCACCAAGGTAGCTACTTACGCCTCGCTTCGACAGTGGCTTTGCGCGCCTCCACTGCTACGCGCCACGCTTCGAGCTTGTCAATATCAGACCGCAGGTCGTCGGGATGCGGCGTTGCAAGCTGCGCGGACTTGGCGGGATCATGACCTGAAAACTTCGAGCTCTTGGTCATGCCTGCGTCGATCGCGTCGTAGTCGCTGTCTTCGACGATCACGCTTTTGAGTCGTTGGGTCGAGACGCCTTCGGCGAAGCGCGTGACGACGCCCTGAAACAAGACCTCTTCCACAGCCCGCTCCCAGGCCATCCGAAGGTGTGAATAGGCCTCCCGGCTGAGCCGCGTCGCCTCGGCCTCGTCGCCAGTCTTGTGGACCCGCAGTACCTCGTCGCACATGTTCCGAAGGGCCTTTACCCGCTTGGACGTGCTAAGCGTGTCAAACGGCAGTCGACTGGCTTGGATACCGAAACCGGCTTGCCCTCTTCCGATGCACTGCGTCGACTCGGCGCAGCCTGCTTGGGCGGCCTCCTGTTGGAGTATGCAGAGGAAGTAGATATCGTGCGTAAAGATAATCACCTGGCGGTTCTTCGCCTCTTCGGCCAGTCTCGAGGCCACATGCCACCTCCGGCGGTGGTCGAGCGACGAGACGGGATCGTCAAAGACGATGCCGCCCAATCACTTGCCTAGCTTCACCTCCGCCAAGAACGACGCGATCGCGATGGCCCGCTGCTCGCCTTCACTTAGGATCGCCGAGGGCCTGCCGCCCCCAGGAAGCTGCATCGCAAGCTTATATTGGACTTTCCCGCCGACGGTCTCCACCTTCATCACGACTTGGAGCTCGTGGACATTCAGCGCGCGCAGCTCCGCGTTCAGCGCGTCTGCGACGTCTTGCGTCGCCATTTCGTTGGAGAGTCTGGTGGATTTTTGTGAGATGCCGGTCGTTACGATCGCTGTCGCACAGGCTTCCAGCTTGGCGTTCAGGACCAGCTTCTCGACGGCTTCCAACGCCGTCGCCTTGATCTCGGCGAGTTTCGCTCGGGCATCAAGCTCCGCATGGTCCGCGACTTGCGCCGCCTTGGCTCTTGCGTCCATCGAGTCCTCGAGGGCCTGGGCCTCGATCCCGAGCGCCTTGGCCATGTCGATGAGCATGAAGCTCGGATCGGCCGGCAGCGCGGCGATGTCGCCCCATCGCATGGCGCCACCAGCGGCGTTCATCGCTGCGGCGCGGCGCTCCTGGATCGCCGTCTGGAACGACGCGAACAATTCTGAGGACTCTGGAAAGGCGTCCTCGAGTTCCTTGCCCAACGCATCGTCGATGGACAAGTCGATGCTCGCGTCCTTGATCGCGAGATAGGCAGCGGCCGCCGTCGACTTTGCCGCCTTGGCGGCCTTCTCCGCTTCCTGCTGGATGAAGGCGTCGAACGACGCCAGCTTGGTGATGCCATCGGCTCCCAGCGTGTTCTGACACAGCGGGCAGGCGGAATCCTCGGGCAAGGACGGGAAGACATGCCCGGCGTGGGCGGTCGCAGAGAACTTCCTGGCCGCCTCGAACAGCTCCTGCCATGGCTCGGAGCCCGTTCCGGGCAGCAAGCCCGGGGTATCCTTGAACTGCTTTGAGGCCAGTTCGGCCGCTTGCTTCGCGCGGTTGGATTTCTCGACCAGATCCCGCAGAGCCTGTATTTTGGAGTCGTCCACGACGGCTAGGGCGGACGCGATCCGATCAGCCAAACCGTTGAAGCGGCTGGCCCGCAGTCGGAGCGCTTGGGCCTTCTGCTTGGGGTCGGCCTCCGCCAACGTCTTGTTCAGGATGGCGAGCCGCTCGAGGTCTTGCGGTGTAACGGTCGCGAGCTCCTCGATCTCCTTGGGATTGGTGGCTGCCGAAAGGCCGGCGAGAAGCCGGCCGGTCTTGGTGTTCGTCTTCGATAGGACGGCGAAGGGTTCGAGATTGACCTTATTGGCCGATTGCTCGGCTATCGTCATCCGCTTGACCGCGACGCATGCTTTGACCAAGGCTTCGAGGATGTCTAGGCCGTATGGGACATAGGCGAAGTCGCCGTCATTGTCCAAGTAGGCGCGCGCGCAGTGTGAGTCGAAGATCGAGATCTCCGATAACTGCTCCGGCGAAGTCCCGCCGCCCTTCCATACGAGAGACGTCGGGGCACCGTCCACTATGGCGTCGAAGGTGGCCTCGGGCGCTGCCGACTGTTCGCGCTGCTTCCGGGCATCGGGGAGTATTACCTCGGCTTGGTCGCGAGCTCTGCACGCTTTTTTGAGCACCCGCGAGTAACCGGATTTTCCAGCCCCGTTCTCCCCGTAGATTATGGTCAGGCCAGCTGGAGCGATCGGCAGGCTTTGACCCTCGGCCAGCGCGTTGACGTTCTGCAGATTCTTGATGGACGTGATCTGGACGAGCCGGTTTGGCACGGGCGGCGCGGCGATCTGTGCCGCCGCCAAACCCCCTGGCGTTCGCTTTTGCGGATCTACGATGCCGTGCACCGCCTTGGCCATCGCGCAGAGGTCCTCGAGGTCAGCGTCCGACAAAGTTCGGTCAGTGTAGAGCCTGCGAATCGCGTCTTGCTGCCACAAAGGCAGGTTCTTAGACCAGTTGTAGATTTCTTGAAGGATCGTCAAAGTTTGCTCCTCTGCCAAACACTAGTGCGGGCTCGATGGGGCCTGCAGGCGCCGCGCGAGTTCATGCCCATCACTTTGCGTCTTGCCGCTGTCATGGTAAATAAGTTGGGTAGTTGTGAGGGTCTGCGACGATGGGCAAGCCGTGCTTGGGCAACGTCGCGATTGCACCTCGAATACCTGACGTTCGTGCATCGCGCGGTCACCAAGCCCAGCGACCGCTTGTTGATGAATATAGTGACTTCAGCTCACAGTAGCAGATGACCGTAATCGCTGCTTTGGCGACCTCCATCAAAAATGAGGGGCATGTCATTTTTGATGGTCTGATCAAGGCTGGAAGCAGAACTTGGGTGTGGCGGGCTTTTAGGCAGCACACGGCCAATAGCAGTCAGCAGCATGGTCGCCTTGAAAATACGAAAATGATGGATTGATAAGTGAGTCAATACGTGTTCGTGTCTCTGCATTGCCATCTGCATGTCAAATAATTTGATTTAATGACCGAGACCCTGATATCTCTTGCTTGTGCATGTTGATGCGCCTTCAATCATTCACAAAAATCATCTTGATGCAGGGATGGATTCAAGGACATACAAAGATGGCTTCTCAAAATCTCCCAGCAATTGCCCCAGATGAATACGACCTTTCACGTGAACTGACTCAACAACTTTTGGCTAAAGCTCGATTGAAACGATTTGCCAGGGGCGAAAGTCTTTTTCACCAAGGCTCAGCGCCCGACGCGGTCTATTTTGTGAAGTCAGGTGCTGTGCAGCTGAGCAATTCGTCATCAGCTGGCAGAGAGGCAGTTTTGGGTATCGCTGAGGCTGGCATGTGGTTTGGTGAATTGACTCTGATCATTCAAAAAGAGCGCGTACACGACGCCAAAGCGCTGGTCCCGACGGAATTGATGGTGGTATCTAAAACGCACTTCTTTGATGTGGTCAAGGACAACAAAGAATTTTTGCGCGAGCTACTGCACTTGGTGTGCCGTCGCTACAAATGGGCCATCGAAAGGATCGAAGCCACCATTCTTCGGCCTGTACCGGTTCGTTTGGCTGACCGTTTACTGGCAGAACTTGACATGGCTCAACACACATCCGCAAGCCATCCGATCGAGCTCAATTTGTCACAAGAACAGCTCGGCCGCATGTTGGGGGCCTCTAGGCAGACAGTCAACCGCTTGCTCAAGCAGTGGGAGTCGGAAAAAATCCTCACCTTGACCTACGGTCGCATCCAATTGCACAGTCTGTCGGCATTGCGCCAGATCGTGGCAGAGTCTTGAGGAGCAAGCACCGGGTTGCGGAAGTACAAAACCAAACCAGGTGCTTTCGCCCTCTCAAAACGAGTTTGAGCCATGATCTGCCACTTTTCATACAGCGATGCAGTGGTGAATCGCTGCATGATTGCATTCATCACTGCGTGATACGGATATTGGCAGCTTTTGTGATGTCTGCGTAAATGGCTGCGTCGGTCTTGATCACCTGTGCAAACTCTTCAGGCGTACCACCACCAGGCGCCACTCCCATGGCTTTCAGGCGTGCCTGCACGTCAGGCATTTGCAGGACGGCATTCACGTCTTTGCTGATCTTCTGTGCAATGGTGCTGGGCGTGCCGGCTGGCAAAAACAGTCCGTGCCAGCCCATGGGCTCAAATGATTTGTAACCCAGCTCCGTGAAAGTGGGGACATTCGACAACTCCGGGGGACGTTGGGTGCCCGCAACAGCCAGAGGCCGCAAGTTTTTCATGTGCGGCAGTGCCGAAGGAATATCGATGAATGCGCTGGGCAGCTGATTGCCAATCAGGTTGGTGATCATCGGAGCCGAACCCTGGAAAGCTACATGCGTCAAATCCAGCCCGGTTTGTTGCTTGAACAGTTCGCCATTCAAATGCGCTGCGCTGCCGATGCCGTAACTGCCATAGCTGCCTTGCGCAGTCTGGGAACGGGCCAGATCGATGAACTCCTTGAGCGTCTTGGCAGGCGAGCTGGCTGGGACGACGAAGAGGTTGTTGGTCTTCAAGGTCACAGTAACAGGCTGCAGGTCTTTCAATGGATCGTAGGGCAGCTTCTCCATCATGGATGGCTGCTGAATCAGCACCGTGTTGTGATACAGCAAGGTGTAGCCATCGGCCGCCGTTCTGACCACTTGCTGTGTGCCGATGATGCCTGACGCACCGGGTTTGTTGTCCACCACCACGGGCTGGCCCCAAGCCTGTTGCAGCTTGTCTGCGATCATCCGAGCCACGGCGTCTGAACCACCGCCAGCGGGGTAAGGCAACACGATTTTGACGGGCTTGTTGGGATAAGTTGATTGCGCGAATGTTGAGCCGGATGCGCAAAATCCCGCGATAACGAGTGCAAGTGTTGCGAAATGTACAGAGCGGCGAGAAAAGCGAATCATGGTTATGTCTCCTTGGTTGAGTATGTTGGAACAGGTCAGGGAAATTCAGGTTTTGGCTTGCGCCGCCAGCATGCGGTCACGTCGATCTTTCATCGCAGGAAACAGCTCGTACGGGAACTCTGGTGTGACTTGATTCAGAATGTTGTCCGAGCGAAGCTTGAACAAAGCCAGGCCTTCGGGACTCGGGAAGATGTAAAAACATCCTTGCTCAATGGCCTTGAAAGTAATCTCGGCCACTTCTGTCGCAGTGATGTTTCCCTGCGCCACGGCTTGCTGCGCGGCCGCTAAGGAAGCCATTTGCGCCTTGGTGGGTGGTTTTTCGTTCAGAAGATGCGCAGGTCTGTTGCGATCGGAATTGCCAATCGCAGTAGGGACATAGGAAGGACAGAGCACAGCTGCCCTGACTTGAGGGGACACTAGCTGCAAGTCATAGTGCAGGCACTCCGACAGTGCAACGACCGCATGCTTGGAGACACTGTAGATGCCCATGCCCGGGCCTGCCAGGATGCCCGCCAAAGAGGCGGTATTGACCACGCAGCCCTCGTAGGCTTTGTCTGAGGCTGCTGCTGCCAGCATTTTGGGTGTGAAGCTGCGCACCCCATTGACCACGCCTTTGAGGTTGATGCCCAGCAGCCAATCCCAGTCTTTTTCTGTGCTTTCCCAAACCGGGCCAGACGATGTCACCCCTGCGTTGTTGAAGACCACATGGATGGCACCGTAATGGGCTTCTATTTGCTCGACAACGGTTTGCATCGCTGCAGCATCCGAGACATCGGCGGTGATGCCCAACGCTACGGCGCCCATCTGGTGCAATTCATCCACAGATTGGGCCAAGGCATCGCCTTGGATGTCGAGCAAAGCCAATTTCATGCCGCGCTTGGCGGCGGCCATGGCCAGTGCTTTGCCAATGCCCGAGCCACCGCCCGTGATGACGGCCACTTTTCCGGTGAAGTTTTTCATGGTTGATTTCCAGGGTGTGATTGATCAAGCGTGCTGTGCGTGTTGGGCTGCAGCCGTGTAGACAAAAATCTCATCCGAGAAGTCCACGTTCGGCAGGACTTCGCTTTCATACAGGTAGTCATGGCTGTGCTGCCATTCCGGTTTGCTGCCGCGTTTGGGCATGCGGTCAACGCCGCGCAAGACATAACCAGCGTTCATGTCCTGCAGATCGGTCCACGGCAGCAATTGCATGTCGGTGTCTTCTGCACGGATGGCCGGTTGGACACTGGCCAAATTTCGCTCTTGCATGTGTTGCAACAACTTGCAGACAAATTGGGCAATGAGTTCGGCGCGCAAGGTCCAGCTGTAGCGCCCATAGCCGTAAACCCATGCCATGTTGGGAACACCGGTGAACATGATCCCTCGGTAGCTGACCGTCTCTGCAAAGTTGACAGATTGGCCATCCACCGAAAACGGAATTTCTCCCATCACGGACAACTCAAAACCCGTGGCGGTGACGACGACATCGCAATCGACGCGCTCACCACTTTTCAGCTGGATGCCCTTGTCATCGAAATGCTCGATATGGTCGGTGACCACCGAAGCCTGGCCTGAGCTGAAGGCTTTGAACAAGTCACCGTCAGGCACAAAAGCCACCCTTTGCTGAAATGGTCTGTAGGGCGGGGTGAAATGTTTATCGACATCAAACCCTTCAGGCAGGCAAGCCTTGACACCTGCGATCAGGTGTTTCTTCATCACATCGGGATGGCTTTTGGCTTTCTCAATGATGTCGGCACGCTCCCGAACGACTTTGCGGCGCATGATTTCGTGAATCCACGTTTCATCAATGCCCAGGCTGCGCAACTCTTCGGCCAGTGCATCGCTGTTGCGACCCGTTGCAAAGTAAGTTGGCGTTCTTTGGAGCATGGTGACATGCGCGCATTGCCCGGCCATGGCGGGGATCAGTGTGGCCGCTGTCGCACCAGAGCCAATGACGGTGACGCGTTTGTCCGTGAGATCCAAGTCCTCAGGCCAGTTTTGCGGGTGAATCACCTGGCCCTTGAAACGGTCCATCCCCGGCCATGCGGGCGTATAGCCATGGCTGTGGCGGTAGTAGCCTTGGCACATCCAGAGAAAATTTGTCTGGATGTTCATCCGTCTCTGGCCTCCAGCGCTCTCGACCTCCAAAGACCAAGTGTTCGATGCGCTTGACCAATCGGCAGAACGGACGCGGTGCTTGTAACGGATGTGGGGTGCCAGATTGGCGTCCGCGATCACGGAGCCCAAGTAATCCAGAATCTGCTGCCGGGTCGCAATTGGATTGCCGATCCACGGTTTGAACCCATAACCGAATGTGAAGAGGTCACTGTCTGACCGGGTGCCTGGGTAGTTGTGGATGTGCCAGGTGCCACCGAATGTTTCCAGTGACTCCAAAATCAGAAATTGCTTCTCGGGAAACGCTTGGCGTAACGCATGAGCACTGCATATGCCTGAAATACCGGCACCAACAATAACTACATCGTATTGCTCTGCGTCCTTGTCTGAATTTTTCTTATTTGGGGTGTTTTCAATCATGCTGCGAACCTTGCTGAAGTACAGCTTTTGCTGTGACTTCAGTTTGGTGGCAAGGGCATGGGTAAGACTGTCGTGTTTGAGCAGTCTGAGGAATTCCAGTTTTTTAGTTGGATCTCATAGATCAATCGAATCGATCGGATGTGCCGATAACAGGCCTCACTGCAATTTTCGCGTGACCAATCGCTTTCAATGAAATGACAACGCTGAAAAAATAGCTGAAGGACTGCTTTGGGTCGTATTCGGACCATCACAACGGATTGATGAACGTCGCCTACCGCTGCTAAGCTGTCGCTGCGGTTAATTCAGAATTCACAACCGAAAATTCAGAATTTAAAGAGAATTCCAGCCAAAAATTCAACTTTTAATGAGATTTCAGTTCAAATCCTGTGTCTTTGATCCAGCTAACTGCTTGTCAGACCTGTATGCGCTGTTCAGAACTTAGTGAGACTCGACATCACGCACTCCAAGCCGATGAGACTTTTCCAATAAGATGGCTTAGCACTTGGAGGTCTCGTGGTCCTTTTCCGTCATTTGAAACATTGGTTGCTGGCCGCATGCCTGAGTCTCGTGGGACTGGGATGTGCAGCCCAGTCTGCGTCGGATTGCAAACCCGCCCCAGAAAACGTCGCCGAGTTGGTGCAAATCCGTCCACGTTTTCATACGGTCAAGGGGCCTTTGGCTGAGTTTGACCCTTGTCACAAAGCATCCAGGCTGTCCGTTCCCACCCGCTGGAATGGCAGTCCGCTGCCCAGCAAACCCCCTTTGGTCATCATTGCGCATGGCGGCGGCGGCCTGGGCATGCTTGAAAACAACCTGGCCACAGCGCTGCGCAAGCACGACATCGCCACACTGGTTTTTGACGCCTACCAACTCAACGGTTTTTACCAAGGCTACCCCTTTTGGGGGTCACAAGCGACCAACGAATCACGCCAACGCATGATCTACAAAGCCGCCAAAAGCGCTTACGAATGGGCCCTCACGCAGTCAGACAAAGTCGACACCCGGGCCATCTTCCTGCAAGGCGTGTCAAACGGTGCAGCGGTGGTGGCCAACCTGGCCAGCGTGGTCAGTCCCGAACATGTTCGAGGTGTCATCCCGGAAGGCCTGCCGGGTATGGGCATCGGTCTGCCCGACACCGTTGCCGTGCCAGTCCGGCTTGTCTTTGGCAAGTTGGACAACTACGGCGGCAAACACCAAGAGGACTGGATGTGGCAACGCCAGGAGAGCTGCCGTGTCAACCGTCTGCCCAGCCCCGAGATCCCGATGGGGAATGCACAACAATGCAACGCACGACAAAACCCGGCAGACATGACCGAGAAACCCATCGACTGGATGCAGCGGCTCAAAACCCAAGGCGCAGACATCGACGTTTGGTTTTACGACGACGCTGCCCACGGCATTTTTCAGGGTCCCATCGACCGAAAAATGCTGACCTATGGCACCGACAACACCACCTTCTCATGGACCGGCTCCAACCCTTCCGCCAAGGAAAAAATGTTGGCCGATCTGGTCAAGCTGATCCAAAGCCCACGGCCCTGACACAAACACATGAAGCCCCATCACCGATTGCTGGACATCCTGCCTCCTATCGTGCAAGCCCCCATGGCTGGCGTGCAAAACCACCGACTGGCAGCCTCTGTGTGCGAAGCCGGTGGTCTGGGTTCACTGCCAGCGGCCATGCTCAGTCTCTCCGATCTGCAAAGCGAACTCCAAGCGCTGCACCAATCCACCCAAAATCCTTACAACGTCAACTTCTTTTGCCACGCCCCGCCCGCACCCGATGACGCCCGCCAGCAGGCCTGGCATCGGACCCTGGCACCTTACTACCGCGAACTGGGGCTCGACCCTGAAACCATTCCGACAGGACCGGGGCGCGTGCCCTTCAGCGCCGAAGCGGCCCATGTGCTGGAGGCCTTTCGTCCAGCGGTGGTGAGTTTTCACTTTGGACTGCCGTCTCCCGAACTGGTCGCCCGCGTCAAAAGCTGGGGCAGCCTGGTCCTGTCTTCGGCCACCACCGTGGCCGAAGCCTTGTGGCTGCAGGCCCACGGGGCGGACGCCATCATTGCGCAGGGCCTGGAGGCCGGGGGACACCGAGGCATGTTCCTCACCGACGAGCTCAGCACCCAGGTGGGCACCTTTGCCCTGCTGCCCCAGATCGTGCAGGCGGTCCAATTGCCGGTGATTGCGGCTGGCGGGATCAGCAGCGCGGCAGGCATCGCGGCCGCCAAGGCGCTGGGTGCCGCAGGCGTGCAGGTCGGCACCGCCTACCTCTGCAGCCACGAAGCCACCACCAGCGCTCTGCACCGCAGCGCTCTGCAGTCGCCCGCCGCGCAGCACACCGCCTTGACGACCCTGTTTTCTGGACGCCCGGCGCGCGGCATCGTCAATCGCTTGATGCGCGAACTCGGGCCCCTCAACGCTGCAGCACCCGCTTTTCCCTTGGCCACGGCCGCCATCGCGCCCCTGCGCGCGGCCGGAGAAGCGGCGGGCAGCAGCAATTTCACGCCGCTGTGGTCGGGCCAGAACGCCAGTGGTTGCCGCGATTTACCCGCCGCCGACATCACCCGCGAATTTCTGCAGGCATGGGTCAGCGCATGAGCCTTGCGCTCAGGCACACTTGCACCCCATGGCCAAAGACAAATCGATATTCACCTGCACCGAATGCGGCGGCACCAGCGCCCGCTGGATGGGCAAATGCCCCAGCTGCAACGCCTGGAACACCCTGATCGAAGGCAGCACCGAGCCAACGGCTGGCAAAAACCGCTTTGGCTCGGTCCATGCCTCGCTGGCCCCCACCTCGGAGGTGTTGCCACTCGCCCAAATCGAAGCGGCCGACTTCGAGCGCCACCCCACCGGCATTGACGAACTCGACCGGGTGCTGGGCGGTGGCATGGTCGAAGGCGGCGTGGTGCTGATCGGCGGCGACCCGGGCATCGGCAAATCCACCTTGCTGCTGCAGGCGGTGGACGCGCTGCAGCGCAGCGGCATGAACACCCTGTATGTCACGGGCGAAGAAAGCGGCGCACAAGTGGCCATGCGCTCTCGCCGTTTGGGCCTGCCGGACTCTGAGGTGCCCGTGTTGCCCGAGATCCAGCTGGAAAAGATTTTGCACACCCTGCAGTCGCGCCAGCCCGGCATCGCCATCATCGACTCGATCCAGACGGTGTATTCGGACCAACTGACCAGCGCCCCTGGCTCGGTGGCACAGGTGCGCGAATGCGCAGCGCACCTGACGCGCACCGCCAAATCCACCGGCACCACCATCGTGCTGGTCGGCCATGTGACCAAAGAAGGCGCACTGGCTGGCCCCCGTGTGCTGGAACACATGGTGGACACGGTGCT
>JACCDS010910156.1_pt1 | contig 14007 bp, 13 predicted proteins | sample 7446441 | NCBI WGS metagenome assembly JACCDS01 (sample SAMN15323445, study PRJNA562643) | freshwater metagenome | isolation source: river surface water | place: USA:Blue River Watershed | collected 2017-08-17 | reverse complement strand
GGGTCTGATCACCCTCCATGCGCATGATGCGGCGATTGCGCTCGCCAAGGCGATCAGCGGGTCCGAGCCGGCTTTTGTCGAGAGCATGAATAAGACTGCGCAACGACTCGGGCTTCAGAGTACCCAGTTTCGTAATGCTACTGGGATTCCTGAGCCCGAACACCTGACGACGGTGTCTGATCTGGTTCGACTCTCCAATCAGATCATCAACGAGTTTCCCGAACAGCTGCGCGAATTTGGTCGACGCGAGTTAACGCATAACGGCATTCGTCAGGTCAACCGTAATCGACTGCTCTGGCTTGATAACTCTGTCGATGGCCTCATGACCGGGCGCAGTGAAACGGATGGGTTTGCAATAGCGATTAGTGCCCATCGTCCTTCGCCACTCGGCACAAAGGAACGTACGCAACGACGGCTTATTGCCGTGATTGTCGGCGCGGCCACCGAAGAGCTTCGTGCCCAAGAGGGCTTAAAACTATTGAACTTCGGCTTTCAGCAGTTTGATGTGGTGCGCCTCTTTCGCGCTAACGAAGCCAGCGAAACCGTTCCAGTTTTCAAGGGGGCCAATGCGAGTGCGCGACTGCACTTTGCACGCGATGTGCTGGTGGCCGTCCCCCGCGGCCGAGCGGGCAATATTCGAACCCAGCTCGAGCGTCCTACCGCCCTACTCGCCCCAGTCGTTGTGGGCCAGCCGGTGGGACAGCTCCGCATCTGGCTCGATAACACTGAGATTCATCAGTTCCCGGTGACTGCTGCCGAATCAGTACGCCCCGCGGGTCTGTTAGGCCGTGCGATCGATTCTCTGCGACTCTGGTGGCGCGCCCTATAAGATTGCATCTCACCTCTTCTGATTCTTAACTTCTCTAAACGAGCAGACCTCATGATCCAAGGCATTCAAGGTGATCCCACTGTCTTTCTTAACGGCGCGTGGCAGCCGCTCTCTCAGGCCAAGATCTCCGTCTTGGATCGTGGCTTTATTTTCGGAGACGGGATTTACGAAGTGGTTCCTGCCTACAGCAGAAAACCTTTTCGACTGGAGTCACACCTGCGCCGACTCGAACGCAGTCTTGCCGCGATTCGTATTCAATCGCCCTACGATCACGATGGGTGGGCCAATTTATTTCACGAGACGATCGCTCGCAACGAGGGCGAGGATCAGTTCATCTATGTGCAGGTCACACGAGGTGTTGCTAAACGTGATCACGCCTTTCCCAGCCCCGCAGTCACGCCGACTGTCTTTGCCATGTCGACCCCTTTTCAACGCCCAGGGGCGGATCAGCGCGAGCAAGGGGTGACCGTCGTCTCCATTCCCGATGAACGCTGGCTGCATTGCGATATCAAGTCCACCGCATTACTCGGAAACGTCTTGGCGAAACAGACCGCTGTCGATCGAGAGGTCACAGAGGTCGTGATGTTCCGAGACGGATTCCTCACTGAAGGCGCCGCCTGCAACATCTGGATGGTGAAGGATGGCGTACTCTGTGCCCCCCTGAAAAATCACCTTGTTTTAGAAGGTGTCCGCTACGGATTAATGGAAGAAGTTGCTGAGCGACTCCATATTCCTGTTCAGATTCGACGCATTCGTCAGGCCGAAGTGGCCCAGGCTGATGAGCTGCTGATGACGTCGGCTACCAAGGAAGTCCTGCCGATTGTGCGGATGGACCAACGCCCGGTCGGAAAGCCAGAATTTGCAGGTCAGCCTGGTCCGTTCTACAAGAAAATCCGGCAGGCTTACGACGACGTCATTGATGCAGTTCGGCTCGGAAAGTCCCTATGAATCCGTCTGACGAGTCACCGCTTAAATTTCCCTGCAAGTTTCCAATCAAAGTGATGGGCGCCCGAGCAAATGGGTTTGCTGACGCAGTCTGTTCAGTTGTACAGCAGCATGATCCCGGTTTTGATCCGACAACGATAGAGATGCGACCCAGTAAGAATGGCAACTATCTCGGACTGACGGTGACCGTGTCGGCCCAGTCACGTGAACAACTTGACGCCCTGTATCGTGCACTGACCAGCCACCCGATGGTAAAGGTCGTGCTCTAAGGCTTGTGCCCGCACAGCGCCACACAGCAGCGTACAGCGATGACAGGACCAATTCTTCGCTCGACTCGACGGCCTGCAGACTATGCGCAGACCCTTGCGGAGATGCAGGCCTTCACCCGCGACCGCACCGCGACTACCCCCGACACCTTATGGCAGGTCGAGCATCCGCCGGTCTATACGTTGGGGCTTGCCGGTCTAGCAACCCATATCCTTAATGCCGGAGCGGTTCCTGTCGTGCGTGTCGAACGCGGCGGCCAAGTGACCTATCACGGTCCCGGTCAGATTGTGGTCTACACCCTGCTCGATATTCGACGTCGCAGCATTTTTGTGAAAGACCTCGTGTGTCGGCTTGAGCAGGCCATCATCGACACCCTGACCCACTATGGCATCCAAGGAGCGACCCGCAAGCCGCAGGCACCAGGAGTCTATGTGCCAGATCCGTCTTTGCCTTTGACAGTATCCACTGCGTCAACACCTTCTTTAGCCAAGATTGCCGCCATCGGTCTGAAGGTCAGCCAAGGTCGTACCTATCATGGAATTGCACTCAATCTCGCAATGGATCTCGAGCCTTTTTCTCGCATCAACCCCTGTGGCTATGCGGGTCTGAGGACGGTCGACATGGCTACAATGGGAGTGACCGCGTCATGGCAGGAAGTCGCCGACACCCTGTGTGACCAGATTGATCAACAGCTGACCGCATAGGAACTGACCGAGTGACCACAACCTACGATCCGCTCAAAAAGCAAAAGGGTGCCGATAAGACCTCGCGTATCCCGATCAAGATCGTGCCGGCAGACCCCCTGCCGAAACCCGAGTGGATCCGCGAGAACGTGGCGGTAGCCTCATGCCGATTTATCGACATAAAAAAGATTCTGCGTGAGCATCACCTCTACACGGTCTGCGAAGAAGCCTCCTGCCCCAACATCGGGGAATGCTTCGGGAAAGGCACTGCAACCTTCATGATCATGGGTGATAAGTGCACCCGTCGCTGTCCGTTCTGTGATGTAGGCCATGGCCGCCCCGATCCGCTCGATCTCAATGAACCTGAGAATCTGGCAAAGACCATTGCGGCGTTAAAGCTGCGCTATGTGGTGATCACCAGTGTTGATCGAGATGATCTACGCGATGGTGGCGCCCAACATTTTGTGGACTGTATCCAGGCCGTCCGTGCCCGCTCGCCCGAGACCCAGATTGAAGTGCTCGTCCCTGACTTTCGGGGTCGGCTCGATCGCGCGCTCGAGATTCTGAAAGCAGCCCCGCCGGATGTGATGAACCACAATCTTGAAACGGTGCCACGTCTCTACAAAGAAGCGCGCCCAGGTTCCGACTATGCGCACTCATTACAGTTGCTGAAGCAGTTTAAAGAAGAGGTTCCTGGCGTTCCGACCAAGAGTGGTCTGATGGTTGGGCTCGGGGAAACTGATGACGAAATTCTGGCGGTGATGCAAGACATGCGTGATCACCAGATCGACATGCTCACGATTGGTCAGTACCTTGCGCCGTCCAACAGTCACCTCCCTGTTCGGCGCTATGTACACCCGGATGTCTTCAAGATGTTTGAAGAAAAAGCGGCCGCGATGGGATTCAGTCACGCGGCCGTTGGCGCCATGGTTCGGTCGTCCTACCATGCCGACCAGCAGGCTCATCAGGCAGGATTTACGAACTAAGTTCTCGGCTTAAGATTTTTCGCAATTCAGCGAAATTAGGCTCGCCAACATAACGCTTGATGATCCGACCGTCACGATCCACAACAAAAGTGGTTGGCGTTACTGCAACATCACCGTATGCTTTTGCCCAGGCACTGTCCTTGTCATGAATCACATGAAATGGCAGCCCGCGATCCTGGACAAAGGTTTCAATGTAATCAGGGCGGTCATAGCTCATCGCCACGGCAATCGTCTGATAGCCCTTTGCCGAAAACTCTTTGTGAACCGCGACCAGATCGGGCATTTCTTTCACGCAGGTCACACAGCTCGTTGCCCAGAAGTTCACTAGATAGGGCTTCCCGGACAGCGATGCCGGCGTCACGGCCTGACCCGAGATGGTCTGGCCAGAGACAGTAGGAGCGGGAGTCGACCGCAAGAAGACTGCCGCACCAATGGCAACGATCGCAATCAGCCCGAGGACGAGTAATAACGGCCGTTTAGAGGTTGGTTTTTGAGAAGAAGTGTTCATGGTGATGGCATTATAAAAAACTCATGGAAATTGACCTTCATATTGAGGGCATGACCTGCGCAGCCTGCTCGACTCGCATCGAGCGCGTCCTAAACAAGATTCCGGGCGTTGTGGCCGAGGTTAGCCTGATCGAACACCGCGCCAGGATATCTGGTTTGCCCATGGATGACGCGATTGCCGCCATTCGACGTGCAGGCTATGACGCCTGGCCAAGTCGATCGACTACGACATCGACGCAACAGGGTTTCGCTCAGTCTATGACCACACCCCGGCTGGAATTGTTCCGTCTGTGGTGTTCTGGAATCGGTCTGCTGGTGATGACCGTTGAAATGATCGGCATGCTCGCAGGCCAACACGGGCTGATTCCGATGGCGGCCCAATGGGGCATCGCCACCGTGATGCAGACCGTCGTGGCCTGGCCCTTTTATCGCAGCGCCTGGCGAGCGTTCAAGGCGCGGTCTGCCAATATGGAGACCCTCATTACCATTGGATCGCTTGCGGCCTATTTCTGGTCGGTCGCGCTCTGGCTTGAGCTGATCGATCTCAGTCCTACAGACCGCGGGCGCCATGGTGTCTTTTATTTTGAGACATCCGTGGTGGTCCTAGCGATGGTCACCATCGGTAAGCGACTCGAACAACGCGCACGTCAACAAGCCCTAGATGCCCTTGCAAAACTCACCTCAATTCCTACCACTCTTGTGTCTCGATGGAATAGCGCTGATGCCAGCTGGGAACAGGCTCACCCCAATACCATCACGCCGGGCGATCGGCTGCGGATTCCATCGGGCGAGGCCATTCATGTCGATGGTCTAATCATCGAGGGGATCACCGATATTGATGAAAGCAGCATGACGGGCGAGAGCATGCCCGTCTCTAAGTCGGTGGGAGATGCTGTCTATGCAGGCTGTCTGAATGCCACAGGCACCATCATCATTGAGGCCACAAGCCGCTTCGATAACTCTCGACGTGCGCAGATTGGAAACCGTCTCTTAGCAGCGCTCAGTTCTCGAGCGCCCATTGCTGCGCTAGCCGATCGAATTGCATTCTGGTTTGTTCCAGCAGTATTGGTGATCGCCATGATGAGCGGTGCCGCACATCTACTCATGGGGGCGCAAGCAAGCGCGGCGGTAGGCATCATCGTGGCCGTATTAGTGGTGGCATGCCCATGCGCACTCGGCCTTGCCACCCCTGCAGCGATCGCTGCAGGGCTCGCCCGTGCGACGCAATTCGGATGGCTCTTTAAGTCAGCAGAAGCGCTTGAACGGGCTGCAAAGATTAATCATGTGGTCTTTGATAAGACCGGAACGCTTACCTCGGGACGACCAATGGTCTTAGCCATTGTTGATCGCCAGTCAGGTCTGATCGAGGTGACTGAACAGAATAGCCCCTGGCCAGAGTGGCTTGCTGCCGCGGCATCAGCGGAGCGCGGAATTGAACACCCTCTTGCTGGTGCCTTGCTGTCTCATGCCGCCGGAAGACCGCTGCCGCAGATCAGCCGCACGGAACAACTGCCTGGTAAGGGAGTTATCGCAAGACTTGATGATGCGCGAGGTCGCGAGATTCTCGTCGGAAGCCCCGACTGGGTGAGCAGCCTGTGTACCGTCAACGTCCAGGATAGCTTTCCAGATGCCATCGCTATTGATGTTGCTATCGATCGCGAATGGCAGGGTCGTTGTTGGGTAGCCGACCGTCTTCGAAGTGATGCTAGGACCGGGCTAGGGATGCTTCGCGAACATGGTATCGATGTCGAGATTCTGAGTGGTGATCGCAAGGCGTCGGTCGCTCGTATCGCCACTGAACTTGGCAACATCCCTTACGTTGCTCAGGCCAACCCCGATATGAAAACTGAGGTTCTCGATCGGCATCGTCAATCGGGTCGCCAAGTGGCCATGGTGGGCGACGGATTTAATGATGCAACCGCTATGGCCCATGCCTCGCTTGGAATCGCAATGGCCAACGGTGCGCGTCTAACACTAGAGACTGCAGATCTCACCATGACCAGTCGTACCCCAGTACTGGCGACCGCCCAGAGTCTTCTCTTAGCAAAAGTAATCATGCGTCGCGTCCGAGAAAACCTTGGTTTTGCATTTGGCTTTAATCTCCTGGCCATCCCACTGGCCATGACCGGATTGCTGGCCCCCAGTATCGCGGCAACGGCAATGGCGTTAAGCTCTGCTGCAGTCATGACCAATGCAGCGCGACTGCTACGCTGGACGCCCCCATCAGGAAAGGAATAATCAATGGCGCAACACACGACCGAATTTACCGTTGAAGGAATGACCTGCGGCGGGAGCGAAAAATCAGTCGTCAACGCAACGAGTGCAGTACCGGGTGTCGCTCAGGTCTCTGCAGACCGTCAACTGAATCGCGTGGTGGTCACGTGGCAAAACGAATTACCCAAGGCCCAAGAGCATCAGGCCATTCAGACGGTCTGCCAGGTAATCGAGGCGGCAGGATTTGACTGTCGCCCTGCCTAAGCAGGCTTATCGCTAGCGTACGGGAGTAACGACAGCGCCCTCATCTGCCTTTGCGGCAGGCGGTGCATCGACTGCTGGTCCAGCCGCTGAGCGGATCGGTGCGGGGTTAGCAGATTCCCCTGGGCCGCCAATCTGGGCTTTGAGTCGGGCAGCTTCCGCCTCGCTGATGATTTCAAAGGCGCGAACTACACGCAGTACACCAGGCACTTTCGAGGCGATCTCTGCCGCGACATTCGCCTCACGGTCAGTGACGAGACCCATAAGGTAGACAACACCGGCTTCGGTATAGACCTTCACCAGATTTGCCTGAAGATCTTTGCGGTCAATAAAGCTCGCCTTCACGCGCGTGGTCAACACCACATCGGATCCATAAGTCTTCAGCGATGTCGGTGCGCCAATCGTGATCTCATTAAGCACGTTGCGAACATTATCGATTCGGCTCACCACTCGAGCTGCCTCTGCCTTGGTGGCGGCATCCGGAACCACTCCCGTGACCAGTACGATCCGGTTGAAACTCACTACCGACAACGAAATCTTGTCTGATTTGAACTGCTCGCGGAATTGACTAAAGGCCTTTAGCGCAGTCGCAGCATCTCCGGTCTGTGCCCCCGTGGGACGCCGGTCAGAAATGGACAGAGCGCCCGCCACAACACCCGTCGCCACCACAGGAAAGCAACCAGATAAGCCAACCGCGGTTCCCGACAGCAAAAGCATCGCCACCAGCATGCGGACACGGCCTGAAAAATGAGAGGACTTACCAACAGAGGTGCTATGCAGATCGGACATGGTGTTCCCTTTGAAATCAGAGACCTGCATTATAAGAGCGCCCTTCCCTAAAAGGCGTCAACAATCCACTCGAGTTGACTACCCGAAATTGCCACCACATCAAACCGACACGGCGCACGGTCCAAGAGCGCTCCTTGCATCAGCCAGAGCGAGGCGGCGCGCCTTAAGCGTTGCTGTTTTCGATGGTCCACTGTCGCCGCAGGACCACCAAATCCGCTGGGGCGACGAAACCGAACCTCCACAAATACGATGGCCTCACAATCACGCATGACAAGATCAATTTCCCCAACGCGAAATCGAACATTTCTTGCGATCAGGCAGAGCCCTTTTTGCTGCAGAAAGGCCAGCGCCTGGTCTTCGGCCGCCTGCCCCTGACGCTGGGCCAAAGTTAGGCGAGAATGGGGAGATGACACGGTCTTCATTTCCCGCCGGATTGTATGTAGCCGCCACGCCACTCGGTCATTTGGCGGATATCACCGCACGCGTAAGAGACGGGCTTGAACAGTGTGACCTGCTTTTTGCAGAAGACACACGCCGCGCGCAGCAACTGCTCACCGCACTCGGCATCGGCCGTGCGCGATCGACGATCTCTGCCCTACATGATCACAACGAAGAGGAGGCAAGTCTCCGAGTCCTAGCAGCCCTTGCCGCTGGGCAGTCCGTGATGTTGATCTCTGATGCCGGAACCCCCGCTGTCTCAGATCCTGGGTTTCGTGTGGTTGATGCCGCCTGGCGAGAGGGCTACAAAGTAGTGCCGCTACCCGGTGCCAGCGCACTTACTGCTGCCGTCAGTGTGAGTGGGTTTGCACGATGGCCGATTAGCTTCTGGGGGTTCATTCCTTCCAAGTCATCCTCTCGACGAGACTGGCTCGCCCAGGTCTATCGGCACCATGGTGTTGCCGTCTTATTTGAGGCCCCTCACCGCGCCGCCGAATCACTGCGAGACTGTGCAGAGATTTTTGGAGCAGAGACCCCGATGCTCTTTGCGCGAGAAATGACCAAGCAGCACGAGACGCTATTTCGCGGACCTATTCATGAGGTTCAACAGAGTATCGATGCACAACAACTTGCAGACCCCGGCGCAGCGAAAGGAGAGATGGTCTGGGTGTTTGATCTTGGCGACCGGCCAGAGACCGCTGTCGATGATGAACAACTCACGGCCTGGGCCAATGCACTTGCCCAGGAAATGCCTGCTGCAAGCGCTGCAAAGTGCCTTGTGAAGATGCTTGGTGTGTCGCGGGATAAAGCCTACGCGACAGTGCTCGCTGCGCGCGATGCGCGCAGCGAATAACGCTTACTTACGCTTGACTTTGCGTTCCTGCGCAATCAGATAGTCCACGACTTGCAGGGCACGGGCATGACTGCCGCCCACCATCGCAGGCGACGTAATATAGCGGCCGTTAATCCCGAATGTGGGAACGCCTTCAATTTTGTAGCCAGCGACCAAAGCATTCGCCCGCTTCTGTTGGGTCTGCACCCCAAACGAATTCCAAGTGGATTCAAACTGGGCCACGGGCATACCTTGTCCTTTTGCCCACTCAGAGATTTCCATGGGAACGACCATCGCTTTGCCTTGCTGATGAATCGCATCAAAGACACGAGGGCTCAGCTGCTCTGCCTTATTGAGGGCCTCAAGCGTGTAAAAGAGCTTCTGCTGTGTATCACCACGAAAGGCGACATGCACTTTCTTGAACACAACATCCGCGGGCAACGACGCCTTCCATTTCGCCAGATGAGGCTCAAGGTGATAGCAGTGTGGGCAGGAATACCAGAAGAACTCCAGCACTTCAATCTTTCCAGGGCTTGACGTGGGCAGGGGCTCACGAAGCACCTTGTAGTCAATGCCCTCGTCCGGTTGGGGCTGGGCCAACACCGTGGAGACGGGCGCAATCGCCAATGCACCAAATAATGCGGAGAACTCTCGCTTATTCATCTAAAAATATTCCTTATCGGCTATTCACACGAATGACAGTGGAATCAATTCCGTTTTCTGACACGCGAACCTTCGCTTTGTTCAACTCTTCAATCGACCCATAGGGACCAAGCCGCACACGGTGCAGCGTCACCCCATCTCGCTCTGCGTCAGAGACCTTCGCCTCAAACCCAAGAATTGCCATGCGCGCACGCATCTGCTCTGCATCCTCCGGCGCTTTAAAGGCTCCCACCTGAATCAGGTAGGTCATCCCTGCAGGAGAAACAACCTTTGGTTCGAGCCCTGCCTCTGCTGGCGTTTCCACTTCGCCAGCATCTTTCGCCAGCAGGCCCTTGTTCGGATCGATGACCTCGTCTGATTCGGGGCGCTGAATAATGGTTTTACCTTTTTCGGTAGGCTTTCCCCCACCCACGCGATCCACAAAAGGCAGCGGGGACTGGGTGATATAGAGCGCGATGGCCGCCGCTACCAGTAACCCCACAGCAATTCCTGCTGCGAACGGATTCGCGCGAAAAACGCCCGTTTTCGTCGACGTTGATTTTGAATTGGGAACCGCACTAGGCCGCATAGGTCGCTTTCAACGGAAGATCAACCAAGAGAGGAAAACTCTACCATCACATGCGGTTCGGTGCCGATACCCCCAGCAGACCCAGGCCCGACCGCAGCACCTGACCCACCGCCGACACCAACAAAAGTCTTGCCTGGCGAAGCGAGGCGTCGTCTACCAGCACACGCTCACTGTTATAGAAGGCATGGAAATCCGCAGCAAGATCCCGCAGATAAAACGCCATTAAATGCGGAGACAACTCGTTCGCGCAAGTGGAGATCATGTCAGGGAACTCGCTTAACCGGTTGATCAGCTGCTGCTCCCTAGGGGCGACCAAATGTCCAACCAAGGCGTCTGCATCGGCACTTCCAAGTCCCTTCGTCTGACCAAAGACCTGATCAGGATCGGTACCCGCCTGCGTGAGCACACTCATGACACGGGCGTGGGCATATTGAACGTAATAGACTGGGTTTTCATCGCTACGCGATACCGCAAGGTCGACATCGAACACAAATTCACTGTCCGCCTTGCGTGAGACGAGAAAAAACCGAACGGCATCACGCCCACGCTGTTCGTCTACCGCAATAATTTGATCAGTGGGGCTATCGATCTCGCCAGACCAGGTAATCAGGTCACGTAACGTGACATAGCTGCCTGCGCGCTTAGAGATCTTGACCTCTTGGCCGCCCCGCATCACGGTGACCATCTTATGCAGCACATAGTCGGGATAGCCCTGCGGAATTCCGATCCGTAAGGCCTGCAGACCCGCACGGACCCGCGCTACCGTGCCGTGGTGATCCGACCCTTGGATGTTGATGGCCTGCACAGCCCCGCGCTCCCACTTGGTCACGTGATACGCCACGTCCGGCACAAAGTAGGTAAAACTACCATCCGACTTTCGCATCACACGGTCTTTATCGTCACCAAAGTCCGTTGTTCGCAGCCAGAGCGCACCGTCCTGCTCATAGGTCATGCCGTTGGCGATTAACGCATCCACCGTTTTCTTCACACGACCTTCAGTGTAGAGCGATGACTCCAGGTAATAGCGATCAAACGCAACGCCAAACGCGCGTAAATCAAGATCCTGTTCATGGCGCAGATAACTTACTGCGAACCGACGAATGGCATCGAGATCATCCACGTCGCCGTTCGATGTCACCGCATCACCATCGACGGCCTTTGTGGTGGCCTTATCACAATAGGCCCGCGCAATCTCAGCAATGTATTCGCCGCGATAGCCATCGGTTGGAAACTCTGCCGCATCAGGCGCGATACCTTTTGCACGCGCCTGAACTGAGATTGCCAGGTTATTAATCTGTGCACCCGCATCGTTGTAATAGAACTCACGAGACACACGAACACCACTGGCCTCTAACATCGCGGCAAGACTGTCACCGAGTGCGGCCTGACGGCCATGGCCAACGTGTAAAGGGCCTGTTGGATTCGCTGAAACAAACTCGATCAACACCGCCGGCGCGTCCGCAGGAATCGGCTGTCGACCGAACTCCGCTGGATCCGATGCGATAGCCCGCAGGGCCTGACCTCGCACAGAAGGATGAAAACGGAAGTTGATAAATCCTGGGCCTGCGACCTCAACTGAGGCGAGCAACGCCAATCCCTTGGGATCCGCTCTTAAAGCTTCAGCAAGCAGCTGGCCGAGCTTGGGGGGTGCAAGACCCAACGGCTTTGCAACCCGCAGGGCAATATTCGAGGCAAGGTCGCCATGGTCTGCCTGGCGGGGCTTTTCAAGGCTGGCCGCTACCGCAGCAACGTCAAAGCCAGAAGCGGTAAGCCCTTGGCTCTCGACCACCCGATTGAGCGCCTGGAATACCAACGTGGCAAATTCAGATCGTTGTTGGGGAAGCATAGGCCCGATAATTGGCGCGTCTGGCAGGAATTGAACCTGCGACCCTTGGCTTCGGAGGCCAATACTCTATCCACTGAGCTACAGACGCGGGGTTTTTGACTGGGAAAGGCGTGCATTCTACCCCGCGGGACCGATTTTCACCCCTCAACACGGTAAAATTGTTGCACCACAACATAAGGCCTGCCATGTCGTCCGTACTCACCAATGAAATCATCGAGAACAAGACCTTTGACGAGCTCAAGATCGGAGATTCGGCACGGCTGGTCAGAAGGCTGACCCAACAGGATATCGACGGCTACGCCGCGGTGTCGGGGGACACGAACCCGACCCATCTCGATACCTCCTATGCAGCGGGCAACACCGATGTCCATGAGATTGTTGGCCACAGCATGTGGAGTGGCGCACTCGTCTCAAGCGTGTTGGGCAATACCCTGCCCGGCATCGGCACCGTCTATCGAGATCAACAGCTGCATTTTGAGCAGCCGGTTCGACTTGGCGACACCTTAACCGTCACCGTCACGGTCACCCACAAAGAAGCCGCTCACCATGCCGTCACCTTTGACTGCCTTGTCGTGAATCAGCGCCAAGAGAAAGTCGCCTTCGGCAAAGCCGTAGTCATCGCACCAAATCAAAAAGTGCGGCGTGAAAAAATTCATGCGCCACGTATTCAGTTATTTGATCCGGATGCTCGACTGCGCGCCCTGCTAGCGTTAGGCGAGCATCTTGAGCCCATTCGCTGCGGCATCGTCCATCCTTGCGAGGAAGGCGCACTCACGGGCGCCATCGAAGCAGCTGAAAACAAGTTGATCATTCCGGTGCTCATTGGTCCTGCACAGAAGATTCGATCGATTGCTGCAGAACATCAGTTAGACATCAGCCAATTTGAGCTGATCGATACCCCGCATAGTCACGCGTCCGCAGAGATCGCTGCGCAGATGGCCGCGGAAGGAAAGCTTGAGGCGCTGATGAAGGGCAGCCTTCACACCGATGAGCTCATGCATGCCGTCATCTCAATTCCGAAACTCAGAACGAAGCGACGCATCTCCCACATCTTCCGCTTTGAAGTGCCGCTCTACAGCAAACCTTTGTTGATCTCAGATGCTGCGATCAATATCAAGCCGACGCTGATGGAAAAGGCCGATATCGTTCAAAATGCTATTTACATGGCGCATATTCTGGGCAATCCAAAACCCAAAGTGGCGATTCTCTCTGCGGTTGAAACTGTCACTCCGGCCATGGTGTCGACGATTGATGCCGCCGCCCTGTGCAAAATGGCTGATCGCGGTCAGATCAAAGGGGCTGAACTCGATGGGCCACTCGCTTTCGATAACGCCATCTCTCTTGAAGCTGCGCGGATCAAACAGATCAAGTCGGCGGTTGCAGGCCAGGCGGATATTCTGATTGCGCCTGATTTGGAATCGGCCAATATGATTGGTAAGCAGTTGGAGTATCTAGCGGGCGCTACGGGAAGCGGGATTGTGCTCGGTGCACGTATTCCTATGGCGCTAACCAGTCGCGCAGATGGACCTGCTGCCCGAATCGCCAGTGCGTTACTCGTTAAGCTGGTCGCCCACCACTATCGACGCGAACAACCATGAGTAGTAAACCCCTGGCAGCTGCAACAACCGCGCTGAATCAATCGAGCGCGGGCGTGATTTTGGCCGTCAATATCGGCTCGTCGTCGCTGAAGTTCTCAACCCATCCCGTGATCGTCAACGGTACAGCCAAGACCGTTGCCGCCTCGATCTTTGGCGGAAACATTCAGGGCTTAGAACCCGGGGGTAAACCTTTCGTTCTCTGGTCGAAAGACGGCGCTAAGCACCAGGACAATCTTGTCGTTGAGCCGCATGAAGATAGCCTTGAGGCAGCATTGCGACACCTGAAGACTATCCTGGCTCGCGAACTCCACGGAGTGACGATTCTGGCGGTCGCCCATCGGGTGGTTCACGGTGGCGAACATTTCTCTCAGGGAATTCTCGTGACCCAGGAGATTCTGGATGAGCTGCATCAACTCGATCCGCTCGCGCCGTTACATCAGCCGCACAACTTACGAGGCGTTCAGGCCTTTATGCAGATTTTTTCAGGCGCACCGCAGGTGGCCTGTTTTGATACGGCATTTCATTCGGGCATTTCAAAAGTGGAAAAAACATTTCCACTCAACCAGGCGCTCTACGATCAG
>JACCDS010639327.1_pt1 | contig 14009 bp, 12 predicted proteins | sample 7446441 | NCBI WGS metagenome assembly JACCDS01 (sample SAMN15323445, study PRJNA562643) | freshwater metagenome | isolation source: river surface water | place: USA:Blue River Watershed | collected 2017-08-17 | reverse complement strand
CAACCTGCGACAGGGCGAGCGAATGGCAAAACGGTTGGTTGGTGTTTGCCGATGACAACGGCAATGCTGCTTTTGATGCCGGCGAAGCGCTGATCGAAAGCCACGCCCCTTTGTCCAGCGGGGTGTGGGTGGACGTGTCGTCAACGGTCAAAGGCTATTTTTCTTATAACGCTGAGGGGCGCAGCCAGACGAACTCGGGCGCCTTCATGGCCGGCACGTGGCGCTTTTGTCGGGGCGCATCCAGCGCAGGGTGGCAGGTGGTGGTCAACGCGTTGGGCAAACCGCGCATGGAACCCTATGACGCCCTGACTTGTCCTTAGTCCAAGGTTGCAGCCAAGGAGAAGCGAGGGAAAGCCGAATAAGGGGAACGAGAGCCCCAACAGGGTGAATTAACTCTGAACTTCGTCCACCAGCGTTTTGAAGTCGTCGATGTCTTCAAAATTGCGGTACACACTGGCAAAACGCACATAGGCCACTTTGTCGAGTTTTTTCAACTCGCGCATGACCAATTCGCCAATGCGGTGCGAGGCCACCTCTCGGATGGCCAGATTGAGCAGCTTTTCTTCTATGCGCTCGATAGCGCCGTCGACCTGTTCGGTGCTGACAGGGCGTTTGCGCAAGGCCAGGTTGAGACTGGCGCGCAGTTTGTCGCGCTGAAATTCAATGCGCCGGCCGTCTTTTTTGACGATGGCCGGAAAATTAACTTCCGGTTTTTCGTAGGTGGTGAAGCGTTTATCGCAAGCGCCGCACTGACGGCGCCGGCGAATGAAGCCCCCGTCTTCGGCCAGCCGAGTCTCGACCACTTGGGTTTCGAGGTGACCGCAGAAGGGGCATTTCATGGCGCAGTCCGATCAGCCGTAAACCGGGAAACGGCTGGTCAGTGCATGCACCTTGGCGCGCACGGCGGCCAAATTGGCCTCGGCCAAGGGGTTGTCCAGCACATCGGCAATCAGGTGGGCCGTGGCGCGGGCTTCTTCGTCCTTGAAGCCGCGGGTCGTCATGGCGGGCGTGCCAATGCGCACGCCGCTGGTGACAAACGGCTTTTCAGGGTCGTTCGGGATGGCGTTTTTGTTGATGGTCATGTGGGCGCTGCCCAAGGCTGCTTCGGCCACTTTGCCGGTGATGCCCTTGGCACGCAAATCGACCAACATGACGTGGCTTTGGGTGCCTCCGCTCACAATGCGCAGACCGCGCTGGGTCAGCACTTCGGCCACGATTTGGGCGTTTTTCACAACTTGTGCTTGGTAGGCCTTGAACTCAGGAGACAGGGCTTCTTTAAATGCCACAGCTTTAGCCGCAATCACGTGCATCAAGGGACCGCCTTGCAGGCCGGGGAAGATGGCGCTGTTGATGGCTTTTTCGTGCTCGGCCTTCATCAAGATGATGCCGCCACGGGGGCCGCGCAAACTCTTGTGGGTGGTGGAAGTGACCACGTCCGCATGGGGCACGGGGTTGGGGTATTGGCCAGCCGCGATCAAGCCGGCGTAGTGGGCCATGTCGACCAAGAAGATGGCGCCGACTTCTTTGGCCACTTTGGCAAAGCGTGCCCAGTCGATGTGCAAACTGTAAGCAGATGCACCCGCAATGATCAGTTTGGGCTTGGTCTCACGGGCTTTGGCTTCCATCGCCTCGTAGTCGATGGCTTCTTTGGCATCGAGGCCATACGAAACCACGTTGAACCATTTGCCTGACATGTTCAAGGGCATGCCGTGGGTCAGGTGTCCGCCTTCAGCCAAGCTCATGCCCATGATGGTGTCGCCAGGTTTCAAGAAGGCCAAAAAGACCGCCTCGTTGGCCGATGCGCCGCAATGGGGTTGGACGTTGGCGGCTTCAGCACCAAAAATTTGTTTGATGCGGTCAATCGCCAATTGCTCGGCCACGTCGACGTGCTCACAACCCCCGTAATAACGCTTGCCTGGGTAACCTTCGGCGTATTTGTTGGTGAGTTGGCTGCCTTGTGCGGCCATGACAGCGGGAGAGGCGTAGTTTTCGCTGGCGATCAGCTCAATGTGGTGTTCTTGACGCGCGTTCTCGGCTTGGATCGCGGCAAAGATCTCGGGATCGGTTTTTTCAATCAGAATATTGCGGTGGTACATGGCAGTCCTTCAAATGATGGAACCTTGGGGCAAGACGGGTGAAAAGTCTGCTGCAAGGGCTGCCCAGGCGAACGGCTCAAAACCCGGTTCTGGGTGTTTGGGCCAGTTCAGGGCTGTGCGCTTCCCAGTGGTTTGGGGGTAGCCCAGCGGCCACCGCGCTCCACGTCCGAGTGATCCCATCTGGTGTTGCCAAGAGGGAGCTCCTATCGCCAGTCGCGCACGGCGTAAGTGTATCGCAGGTAGTTCGGCGTATTTGGACCCGGAGCCCGGATAGCCACAATCGGCCTCACCGGGCTCAATTGGTTTTGGCGGAGGCGGTTGACGGCTTGGCGGCCGTCGTTGCCGTGATCTGGGCGTCCAATTGTTGTTGTTCTGCCAAGACCCGCTCGGCATATTGGCTGTCACTCGATTGGCCCGACGCCGCGCCGTACAAAGCCAAAGCATCTTCGAGTGAGTTGGTTTGCTGCAACAAGCCTTGTAAGTGCCGCACCCCAATGCGCACATTGGTCAAGGCGTCAAAAGCTGCAAAGTGGCCGCCGTGTTGGGCCAAAGTGTCGGCGTGCGCATTGACCTCGATTTGCATCAGCCCCACCGCGCCTTGGCTGCCTGCTGTGAAGGGGTTAAAGCGCGACTCGATGGCCATGATGGCCAAAATCAAGGTGGGCGAGAGTTGGGTTTTGTTTGCCAAAGCCCAAGCCTCGGTCACCACGGCGGCCAAGGGCTCAGGGCCAACCCGGTATTTGCGGCTCAGCCAGCGCGTCACGCTCAGTTGTTCTGGCGTCAGGGTCTTGAGGTCTTGGGTGGTGGCGCGCAAGGCGGCATTGCTGGGTTCAGGGGCTTCTTGGCTGTCGATTTGGCGAATTTGAAGCCAGCCGAGCAGCACCTCGCTGGCTTCGGTTTGCAATTGAGGGCGCGCTAAAAACGCCACACTGACCAACACCACGGCCAAACCCAAAAACGCCAATCCATGGCGGGTGATTTCCAAAAATCCCTCGCGCACATCCAGCACGCTGGTCTGCAGGCTCCTCACCAACTGAGCCTTGTTCAATGGCACTTTCATAGCAGTTCCTTTGATGGTCAAACGTTGGCAGTTGAAAAGGGCGGTTGAAGATCTCAGTTAAAGATCGCGGTTGTTGGAAAGGGGCGGCCGGCCACCCCCTTGCGGCAAATTCTAAAAATACGCCGCATGCCGTTAAGTCAATGAAGCCGATTTCTCGGACAGAGTTGAAATTAGGCGGGGCAACCTGAAAGAAAAGGGCGGAGTTTGAGGCTGATTATGGTGGGTGAGTCGGCAGGGTCCAAATAACGGCGAAAATACGGGATTGTTGTAGGTCGCCATGTGCAGAAAAGAGTGTGTGGCTACAACACTGATGCCGTATTTGGCATGGACCGTGTTTTTAAAGTTTTTACTGTGACTTCATCCAATATGCCTCTCGACCTTGCCGCTCTTGACTCGTTGACCGGAGGTGCATTTCAGGCTGTGACCTCCGCTGAGCGTTGCACCCGTTTGCGTGAATGGCTTCTAACCGAGCCCTCCGAATCGGACTTGACCGAGGTGTACCGAGAAATGTCCACCCGCGACAAAGGCGCTGCCAAGTTGCTGAAAGAAAAACGCGACGAACTCAAGCGGGCGCACGGCCAAGAAGCCTTGGCCACCGATTGGGCAAAAAAGGCCGAACAGATTTTGCAGGCCGCCAACCTGAACATTGCAGACGCCATGGCCTGGCAGCGCGATGCTGCCAAGGCCGGTGCTCCGTTGTCGCGCGAGCCCTTGGCGGGGCTGAAGGCCCGCTTGGCTGAAGTCGTCAAAGGCGTGGAAGATTTGCAGCACCAAGTCATGGTGCAACGCGAAGCTGCTGTGTTGCTGGCGCAGCGCATTGAGGTTTTGTCAACCAAACCCATCGCAGAAGCGCAGGCAGGCTTGGCTGGATTGCAGGGTGACGTGACGCAATGGCAGAACCAAGCCCAGCATTTGACCAACAACGCGGTTTGGCCCTTTGTGGAAGCCAAATTTCCAACCCAGTTGGAAGCGGCGCAAAGCCAGTTACAAGCCGTTTGGCATGGTTTTTCAGCAGCATTGTCGTCGGCTTTGCTGGCGCAGGCCGATGCCACGCTGGCCATGCCGCCAGTGCCGGTGTGGGCTGACGAAATTCGCCGCTTGCGCGGTGAAGTGGTGGCCGAGGCACATTCGCCCGTGGGCAACGCAAGCACTGGTGCGGCTGGCGCAGGCGATGCTGCTAAAGAGCCCAAGCCGGCCAAACCCAAAATGGATGCGGCCCAGCGCCAAGCCCTGCGTGAGCAAGCCAACAAGGCCGTCACTGAGGTGCTGGAAGCCTTGGAAAAACAAGTGGCTGAGAGCCAACCCGCCGCCGATGGCTTGGCCCAACTGCAGGCAGCCCTGAAAACACACGGCAAAAATTTGGACACGTCGCTGGACGAAAGAGTCCACTTGGCCTTGACCGCAGCAGGGGACTCGGAGGGCTGGCAACGCTGGCGTGCCGACCAAGTGCGTCAAAGCTTGGTGACCCAAGCCGAGGCCTTGCTCGATGCGGAAAAAGCGCCGGCCATGGGTGGCCGAAAAATGCAGGACAAACTGCGCCAATTGCGCGAAAGCTGGAAGCAAATTGACCAAGGTGGCTTGCCCAACCATGCCCTTTGGAAGCGCTTTGATGCCGCCTGCAACGAAGCCTACAAAGCCGTGGTGGCGTGGTTGGATCAGATGAAAAAAGACTCTGCAGAGCACCGAGCTCAGCGCTTGGCCTTGCTCGAAGAAGTCAAAGCTTGGACCACGGCGCATGCCGAGAACGACGACTGGCGCGCCCATCTGCGTGCCTTGCACCAGTTTGCAGACCGTTGGCGCAATGCGGGCCATCTGAACGAAAAAGCTTTTGGTGAAATGCAATCGCAGTGGAAGGGCGTGCTCAAAGCCGCTGCTGCGCGTTTAGAGGCCGCACAAAAAGCCAGCATTGACCGCCGCCAAGCCCTGATTCAAGAGGCCCGAGATGTGGGCGCGGCTCCCGCTTTGCGCGTGGACGCCGTGAAAGCCCTGCAACAGCGTTGGCAAGTCGAGGCGCAATCGGTTCCCTTGGACCGCAAAACCGAACAAAAGCTGTGGGAAGTTTTCCGCGCGCCGCTGGACGAAGCTTTCCAACGCAAAGGCACCGATCGCCAAACTTCTGCGGCGCCTTTGTCGGCACATGACCGTGCCGTGCTCGAAGCCTCACAACATTTGGACGCAGCCAACGCCAGCGGCGATGCAGGAAAAATCCGCGCCGCCATGGCTGCGCTCGACGCCGCGTTGCGTGGCCAAGCTGCTCAGGCCCAAGTTCAGTCTGCAAGCCAAAGCTCAAGCCCAACGACGGCTTCCGTTTCAGACGCTGCAGTTGCCACCACAACCGCACCCGCAACCGCATCCGTATCCGACAAGCCTGCTCAGTCGGGCGAAACCTCGGCAGAGGGCTCACCGGGCGCAGCTGCTGATCAAGAGAGTGAGGGTGACATTGGGAATACTGGCGAAGAGGGCAATGTGGGCAATGATGGCGTGGAAAGCGTGAGTGGCGCTGAACCTGCTCCAGCCCCAACGCCAGCACAGCTTAAACCGGCCAAACCGGTGGTGGCGGTTCGCGGCGATGACCGTCCCGGCCAAAAGAAATCCGAAGCCCCTGCGGGTCGAGATGGCCGTCCCGGCGCGCGTCCGGGCGACCGCAATGCGCGCCCCGGCGGCGATCGGGGCATGGGCCGCCCAGGTGAGCGAGGGGGTGACCGCACGGGCGATCGTATGAATGATCGCGGCGATCGTGGCCAACGCGCCGATGGCCGTGCCTTCAGAGAAGACAGAGGCCCGCGCTTGGGCGATGCGGCTTTCCGTGCCCAACGTGAAGCCATGGAGCGGGCTGAAATGTCGCTGCGCAAATTGGCAGCGCAAGCGCACGGCGAAACGCTGACCCGTCTGCTGACGGCTTGGCAAGACCGCCAAGTGGACGCTCTGCCCTCCGCCCAAGAGTTGGGCCGCGCAGTGAATGCCACCACGCGCCAAGCATGGGCGCAAGCGGTCAGCACGCCAGCGCAACCGTTCAACCCCACTGCCTTGCTGCGTTTAGAAATGGCCGCCGAGGTGCCCACCCCCGCCGACCACTTGAGTGAACGCCGTGCTTTGCAATTGCAATTGTTGACACAACGCAACCAGCCGGGGCCGAGCGAGACTTGGGGCCAAGATGTGTCGAAAGTGTTGTCGGGCCCACACGACCCGACAACGGCGCGGCGCTTGCAAACCGTTCTGAAAAATTTGCTGCGTTGAGTGGTTTGACGCTGTAAGCAAAAAGGCCGCTCTCGAGCGGCCTTTGTTTTTCTGCTTGGGCTTTGGGATAGCGGCGGGTTAAACCAAGTTCAACCGCTCGGCGGGCCCTTCGCGGTGCAGTCGGTAGACCTGGGCTCTCATCGGTGCATGGTCGAGCGACCAGTCGCTCAAAACATGGCGTTGGCCCGGCCCGAGTGCATGGGTCGCGGGCTTGTGGGTGTGGCCGTGAATGAGTTCGTCGGCTTGGGATTGCTTGAGCCAAAACAGGCTCATGTCGGGGTCCGCATCGGCAAAACTCATGCCCTCGTGTTTTTGCGATTCGCTGAGTGCGCGCAAACTGCGAGCGAATTCTTCGCGTTCGGCCAATGGTTTGGACAAAAAGGCATGCTGCCAATCTGGATTGCGAGCTTGCAGTCGAAACGCTTGGTAGGGTTTGTCGTCTAAGCACAGCGCGTCGCCATGCGTCAGCAACAGGCGCTGAGTGCCCAACTCGAGCAAGGTTGGGTCAAGCAATGTTTGCACACCACATGGCGCCAGATAATCGCGCCCCACCAGAAAATCGCGGTTGCCGGGCATGAAAGCGACATAGGCTTTTTGTGCGGCCCGCGTCAAAACATGGGCGCAGCTTTGCAAAAACGGGTCTTTGGCGGCCGCATCGTCACCCACCCACACTTCAAACAAGTCACCCAAAATCAGCACCGCTTGGGCTGGGGTAGTGGCCATGTAACGGCGCCAAGCGTCAAAGGTGGCGGTCTCGGAAGCTTGCAAATGCAAGTCCGAGATCAGATCGACCGTTTGCCACGTCGCTGGGGCCGCGAGCGAGCCCCAGGTGGGCTCTGTGGTGCGAGGGTCAGCCGACATGGCGGGAAGAGGTCAGAGTGCGACAGCTTTTTCGATCACGATGTCGTCTTTGGGCACATCGCCGTGACCACCGCGGTTGCCGGTTTTCACGCCTTCGATCTTGTCGACCACCTCGGTGCCACTCACCACTTTGCCAAAAACGCCATAGCCCCAGCCCTGCATGGAGGGAGCCGTGTGGTTCAAAAAGTTGTTGTTGGCCACATTGATGAAAAACTGGGCCGTTGCCGAGTGCGGCGCCGATGTGCGGGCCATGGCCACGGTGTACTTGTCGTTTTTGAGGCCATTGTTGGCTTCGTTTTCAATCGCGGCGTCGGTGGGTTTTTGCGCCATGCCGGGTTCAAAGCCGCCACCCTGAGCCATAAAGCCCGGAATCACGCGGTGAAAAATGGTGTTGTTGTAGTGGCCTTTGTTCACATAGGCCAAGAAATTCTCGGTCGACTTGGGCGCTTTTTCGGCATCCAGCTCGAGGGTGATCACGCCGTAGCCGGTGATGTGCAGTTCTACTTGTGGGTTGCTCATGTGCTTATTTCAACAAAGTGATGGATTGGATAAGAATCGGTGTCCGTGGGACATCGGAGGGGAAAGGCCCGCCCGCAGCGGTGGGGGCGGACCTGATTTTTTGGACCACGTCCATGCCAGACGTGACTTTGCCAAAAACGGTGTAGCCGAAGCTTTGAAAACTGGGGTCTAAAAACGCGTTGTCCACCACATTGATGAAAAACTGCGAAGTGGCCGAATGGGGGTCATTGGTGCGCGCCATGGCCAAAGTGCCAGTGGTGTTTTTCAGGCCAGCCGCCAGAGACTGGCGGCCTTCGTGCTGAATGGGGGCGCGGGTTTTTTTCTCTTTGTACTGGGCGTCGTAGCCCCCGCCTTGCACCATGAAGCCTGCAATCACGCGGTGAAAAATGGTGCCGTCGTAGTGTTTGTCATTCACGTATTGCAGGAAATTGGCGACGGTTTTGGGCGCCTTGTCGGCATACAGCTCAGCCTCGATGTCCCCCACCGAAGTGCTGATGCGGACTTTGCTGACGGCTGAGCTTTGGGCTGCAGCAGGCAACGACAACGCCAAAGTCAGAGACAAAGTGAAAGCCCAAAACGTGCCGAAAGTGCGCAAAAAACGAAAACGGTTCATGGCGTGATCAGTCAAGGGTGAAGTGAAGGGTGAAGTAAACGGAGAATTGAAGAAGGGCCAATTTGTGATTCAGGCTCAAGGTGCCGACGACTTCAACAACTGCTCAGCTGCAAGGCGTTTGTTGCCAATGCGGGGTTGCGAAGGTGCGGCTTGAGTGGCGCTTTGGTAAGCCTGGATGCCCAGCATGATGTAGACATCGCCCATGTTTTCGAGTGCGGTGGCGTAATCAGGACGGGCACGAACAGCGGCTTGCAAAGCTGCTAGCGCTTCGGCAAAGCGGTTTTGGCGAGCGTACAACGCAGCCAAATTGTTGTGGGGTTCGGGCAATTCAGGAAAAGACTGCGTCAAACTTTGCAGCGTCTCCATGGCGACGGCGGTTTGCCCTTGTCCGTCTTGTATGCGACTGAGCAACAGACGCATTTGCGGATCGGTGGGTTGGCTCTTGAGGTGTGCTTCGGCTTGGGTGCGGGCCTTGGCCCACTGCTCCGTGCGAACCAATTGGTTCACATCGCCGTAAATATCGGCTTTTGCACCCAGACTCACCGTGAGCAAAAGGCAAGACAGGACGATGTGGAGGAGTGAGTGCATACGCGCCGTAAGTATCGAATCTGGGCAGCCCATCAACTGGGAGCGAGGCCCCTGACGGGGATATACTGAAAGCGATTGTAACGGAGGCCATGCGACCAAACGGTTGCCAGAAAGCCCTGCTGCCCCCGTGTCACGCAGGCCCACTGACAGTGAAATTCCTGGTTTTTCTTGCTGGGCCCCGAACAGATTCGGGCGCTGTCCTTTTGATGTTTTGTTCCGCCTATTCTTGATTTGACATGAGTCTGCGCATTTTCAACACGCTGAGCCGTGCTGTTTCTGATTTTTCTCCGGCCGAGCCTGGGCATGTGCGCATGTACGTTTGTGGCATGACGGTTTACGACCTGTGTCATTTGGGCCATGCCCGATCCATGATTGCGTTTGATGTGGTGCAGCGCTGGCTCAAGGCCAGTGGCTTCAAAGTCACTTATGTGCGCAATGTCACCGACATCGATGACAAGATCATCAAACGCGCATTGCAAAACGGCGAAACCATTCGCCACCTGACAGATCGCATGATCGACGCCTTGCACCAAGACGCCGACGCCTTGGGTATCGAGCGCCCCCAGCACGAGCCTCGCGCCACCGATTACGTGCCCCAGATGCTGCGCATGATCGGCACCTTGGAACAAAAAGGCTTGGCCTACCGTTCGGGCAATGGCGATGTGAACTATGCCGTGCGCAAATTTGAAGGCTATGGCAAGTTGTCTGGCAAATCGCTGGACGAGCTGAATGCCGGCGAGCGTGTGGCGGTAGAAACCGAAAAAAACGACCCGCTGGATTTTGTGCTCTGGAAAAGTGCCAAGCCCAGCGAGCCCGAAGATGTCAAATGGGAAAGTCCCTTTGGTACGGGCCGGCCGGGTTGGCACATCGAGTGCTCGGCCATGGCCTGCGAGTTGTTGGGGCAAACCTTTGACATTCATGGTGGCGGCGCTGACTTGCAGTTTCCGCACCATGAAAACGAAATCGCCCAAAGTGAAGGCGCCAATGGTCAGCCCTTGGCGCGCTTTTGGATGCACAACGGCTTCATCAATGTGGACAACGAAAAAATGTCCAAGAGCTTGGGCAACTTTTTCACCATTCGCGATGTGTTGAAAGAGTTCGACGCCGAGACTGTGCGCTTTTTCATTGTGCGCAGCCATTACCGCAGTGCCCTGAACTACAGCGACGTGCACCTGAACGACGCCAAAGGCGCTCTCAAACGCCTCTACACCGCACTGCAAGCCGTGCCCCCCGTGCCTGTGACCATCGACTGGGCCGACCCATTGGCCGCCCGGTTCAAGGCCGCTATGGACGAAGACTTTGGCACCCCCGAAGCCGTGGCCGTGTTGTTTGAGTTGGCCAGCGAAGTCAACCGCACGGGCTCTGCTGAAAAGTCAGGCTTGCTGAAAAGTCTCGGCGCCTTGTTGGGTTTGTTGCAAACCGACCCGACGGTCTATCTGCAATCGGGTGTTGGCTTGGGCGAAGACGCGATTCAGGCACAAATCCAAGCCCGTGCAGAGGCCAAAAAAGCCAAGAACTTTGCCGAAGCCGATCGCATTCGCAACGACTTGTTGGCCCAAGGCATTGTGCTGAAAGACTCTGCCACCGGCACCACATGGGAGGCCGTCCAGTGACAGCGCCCGTCGTTCCCGTGACTCCCGCCTATTGGGCCGAGGCGTGCGCGCACCTGGCCAAAAAAGACCGGGTTATGAAAAAGCTCATTCCCCAGTTTGGCGACGCCATTTTGGAAACCCGTGGCGATGCGTTTGTTACCTTGGCACGCTCCATCGTGGGGCAGCAAATCTCAGTCAAGGCCGCGCAATCGGTGTGGGACCGTTTTTCGGTCTTGACCAAACGGCTCACCCCAGCCGCGGTGCTCAAACTGAAAGTGGACGACATGCGTGCGGCGGGTCTGTCGGCCCGCAAAGTGGAGTATTTGGTCGATTTGGCCGTGCATTTCAGCTCGGGCACGGTCCATGTCAAGGCTTGGCAAGACATGGACGACGACGCCATCATCGATGAGCTGGTGGCCATTCGCGGCATTGGCCGCTGGACGGCCGAGATGTTTTTGATTTTTCACCTGATGCGCCCCAATGTGCTGCCTTTGGACGACGTGGGGCTGATCAACGGCATCAGCCGCAACTATTTTTCGGGCGAGCCGGTCAGTCGCAGCGATGCCCGTGAGGTGGCCCAAGCCTGGAGTCCTTTTTCGACCGTGGCATCTTGGTATATGTGGCGCTCACTGGATCCCGTGCCCGTGGCGTATTGAGGGTTGGACGAGGCGTCCACCCGGTTATGAATAGAGGAGTAAAACTTGGCCAAAAAAACCTTTCTCGACTTTGAGCAACCTGTTGCCGAACTCGAGGCCAAGATCGAAGAGTTGCGTTACGTGCAAACCGAGTCAGCTGTCGACATCACCCTTGAAATCGACCAGTTGAGCAAAAAAAGCCAGCAGCTGACCAAAGACATCTACAGTGACCTGACGCCTTGGCAAATCACCAAGATCGCGCGTCACCCTGAGCGGCCTTACACCCTCGACTACATCAACGGCATCTTCACCGATTTCACCGAAATGCATGGCGACCGGCACTTTGCCGACGACTTGTCAATCGTGGGCGGCTTGGCCCGTTTCAATGGCCAGGCCTGCATGGTGCTGGGCCAGCAAAAGGGCCGCGACACCAAAGAGCGCACCATGCGCAACTTTGGCATGAGCAAGCCTGAGGGCTATCGCAAAGCGCTGCGCCTGATGAAGACCGCAGAAAAGTTCAAACTGCCGGTGTTTACGTTTGTCGATACCCCAGGGGCATATCCCGGCATTGATGCCGAAGAGCGCGGCCAGTCCGAAGCCATTGGGCGCAACATTTATGAGATGGCCCAACTCGAGGTTCCGATCATCACCACCATCATTGGTGAAGGCGGCTCGGGTGGTGCCTTGGCCATTTCGGTGGCCGATCAGGTGTTGATGCTGCAGTACTCGGTTTATTCGGTCATCAGCCCCGAAGGCTGCGCCTCTATTTTGTGGAAAACCAGTGACAAGGCCGAAGTGGCTGCGGATGCCCTCGGCATCACCGCGCACCGCCTGAAGGCCCTGAACCTGGTGGACAAAATCGTCAACGAGCCGGTGGGTGGCGCTCACCGTGACACCGATCAAATGGTCTCCTTCTTGAAGCGGGCACTCGGAGATGCTTGGCGCCAAGTGGCCGACCTGAAGCCCAAAGAGTTGTTAGAGCGACGCTACGAACGCCTGAACAGCTACGGCCGCTTCACCGACACCAAAGCCAGCAAATAAGCGGCAGGTGAGCCGTCAGGCTTGGCACATGGCTCAAACTCTCGAACAGGCCCTGGCTGAATTCAGCCCGGGCCTTCCTTTTGTGGTCGCTTTCAGTGGTGGGGCCGACTCCACCGCCTTGTTGCTCGCCTGTGCACAGCGTTGGCCCGGGCAGGTGAGGGCGGTGCATGTGCACCATGGCTTGCAAGCCGCCGCCGATGATTTTGAGGCCCAATGCCAAGCCACTTGCCTGCAGTTGCAGGTGCCTCTGGTGGTGCGGCGTGTTCAAGCCCACCCTGCACCCGGCGAAAGCCCCGAAGACGCGGCTCGCAAAGCCCGTTATGCGGCCTTGGCAGATGCTGTCCGGGCCGAGTGGCCTGAAATAGAAGACGTGGTTCTGGCCCAACACGCCGATGACCAAGTGGAGACCTTGTTGTTGGCGCTGTCTCGGGGTGCGGGCTTGCCCGGTTTGGCCAGCATGCCGGCGCGCTGGCACCGCTTGGGGCTGCAATGGCACCGCCCCTTGTTGTCGGTGCCAGGCATGGCGCTGCGCGAGTGGTTGGGCAGCCAAGCCCCAGATGCCGTGCCACGGTGGATCGAAGACCCGACCAATACCGATGAGCGGTTCACCCGCAACCGAATTCGAGCGCAGCTTTTGCCTGCACTGGCGCAGGCTTTGCCCGCGTTCAGAGACACTTTTGCCCGCAGTGCCGCCCATGCGGCGCAAGCGCAGGAGGCGCTCAACGAGGTGGCCGCAGAAGACTTGGCCCGCATTGGTGTACCGCCCCGCATTGAGGCCTTGCAGCAACTGAGCCGGGCGCGTCAGGCCTTGGTGCTGCGCCATTGGTTGCGCCAGCACCATGCCACCACCCCCAGCGCGGCCCAACTGCATGAGTTGCTCGACCAAGTGGCGGCTTGCACCACCCGAGGTCATCGCCTGCATTTGAAGGTGGGGCAGGATTATGTCGGGCGCAATGGCGCGCATTTGTCTTACCCGGCCTGAGCGCCAACCCCGGAAGGGGCGCATGGGTCAAGAAAGCGTCAGCCCGATGGGTACAATTGACAGGCTTTGCTGGGTGAAATCGCCCATAAAACGTCTGCGTTGCGGGCAGTTTTTAATTGCAATCGCTGTCAAACTTTACTCATAACTTCAAATGGCTTTGATCGTTCACAAATACGGCGGCACCTCGATGGGCTCTACCGAGCGCATTCGCAATGTCGCCAAGCGCGTTGCCAAATGGGCGCGCGCAGGCCACCAGATCGTGGTGGTTCCCAGTGCCATGAGTGGCGAAACCAACCGCCTTCTCGGCTTGGCCAAAGAGTTGGCGCCGTCCAAACCTGGCGACGACTACAACCGCGAACTCGACATGCTGGCCTCGACCGGTGAGCAAGCGTCTTCCGCGTTGTTGGCCATTGCATTGCAGTCTGAAGGCCAGCCTTCGGTCAGCTACGCCGGCTGGCAAGTGCCCATCAAAACCAACAGTGCATTTACCAAAGCCCGCATCGAGTCGATTGACGATGTGCGCGTGCGCGCCGACTTGGATGCCGGCAAAGTCGTCATCATCACGGGCTTTCAGGGTGTGGACGACAACGGCAACATCACCACTTTGGGCCGCGGTGGCTCTGACACCTCGGCAGTGGCCGTGGCTGCGGCACTGAAAGCCGACGAGTGCCTGATTTACACCGATGTGGATGGCGTCTACACCACCGACCCCCGTGTGGTGCCTGCGGCCAAGCGCCTGGGTACGGTGAGCTTCGAGGAAATGCTGGAAATGGCCAGCCTGGGCT
>JACCDS011357190.1_pt1 | contig 14010 bp, 14 predicted proteins | sample 7446441 | NCBI WGS metagenome assembly JACCDS01 (sample SAMN15323445, study PRJNA562643) | freshwater metagenome | isolation source: river surface water | place: USA:Blue River Watershed | collected 2017-08-17 | reverse complement strand
GATGTGCACGACATCGGCAAGAACATCGTGTCGGTGGTCCTGCAATGCAATAACTTCGAGGTCGTGAACATGGGCGTGATGGTGCCCTGCGCCGAGATCCTCGCGAAGGCGAAGGAAGAGAATGCGGACATCATTGGCCTGTCCGGCCTGATCACCCCGTCACTTGAGGAAATGGCACACGTCGCGAAGGAGATGCAGCGCGACCCGTGGTTCCGCGAGCGCAAGATCCCGTTGCTGATCGGTGGCGCCACCACCAGCCGCGCGCATACCGCGGTGAAGATCGCGCCGAACTATGAAGGTCCCGTCGTTTATGTGCCTGACGCATCGCGGTCGGTATCGGTCGCACAGTCGCTGCTGACTGACGACACGCGCGAACGCTACCTTGCCGAGATTGCGCTGGACTATGACCGTATCCGCACCCAGCACGCGGGCAAGAAAGCGCTGCCCATGCTCACGCTGGCCGATGCCCGCCGCAACAAGATGCACCTGCCGTTCGACGGCGAGTTTGCGCCGGCCAAGCCGAAGTTCATCGGCCGCCGCCACTTCCGCAATGTCGACCTGGGGCTGCTGGCCAACTATATCGACTGGGGCCCGTTCTTCCAGACCTGGGACCTGGCTGGCCCCTTCCCCGCGATCCTGACGGATGCGGTGGTGGGCGAGTCCGCCAGTAATGTGTACCACGAGGGCCAGGCGCTGCTGAAGAAGATCGTTGAGGGACGCTGGTTAAGCGCGAACGGCGTGATGGCGATCCTGCCGGCCAACAGCGTGAACGATGACGACATCGAGGTCTACACCGACGAGTCCAAGACCGAAGTCGCCTTTACCTATTACGGCCTGCGTCAGCAGACCGAGAAACCCGTGATCAATGGCGTCGCACGACCGAATCAGTGCCTCGCCGATTTCATCGCGCCGAAGGCATCCGGCATCACCGACTATATTGGACTGTTCGCGGTGACGGCCGGTATCGGCATCGAGAAGCACGAGAAACGCTTCGAGGATGCCGGTGACGATTATTCATCGATCATGCTCAAAGCACTGGCTGACCGGCTCGCCGAAGCGTTCGCGGAATACCTGCACGAACGCGTGCGCAAGGACCTGTGGGGATATGCGGCTAACGAGGCCCTGACCAACGAGCAGCGCATCGCCGAGCAGTATCGCGGCATTCGGCCGGCACCCGGCTACCCGGCCTGCCCGGAGCATACGGTGAAGGCCGACCTGTTCCGCATCCTCGAGGCAGAAGACATCGGCATGAGCCTGACCGAGTCCTATGCGATGTTCCCCGGCGCGTCCGTCTCCGGGTTTTACTTCGCACACACGGGCTCGAAGTACTTCACGGTCGGCAAGATCGGCGAAGACCAGTTGCGTGACATGGCAGCACGCCGCGGCGAATCGATCGAACAGCTGCAGCGCTGGCTCGCGCCGAACCTCTGATCAGGCGTCGACGGCTGCACCGTCGACGAACAGCTTCAGTTCGCCGGCGCCAAATGGCTGCCAGGCCTCGTTGGTCGTCAATGGCTCGGTCACGATCACGGCCACACGGTCGTGCGGCGTCGTGACTTCGGAAAAATCGACAGACAAATCTTCGTCGGACAGTTTGGCCTGCGCGAACGGGTACTGGCGCACGATATAGTGCAGCCGCGTCGAACAATGCGCGAACAGCGTCGAACCGTCGGAGAGCATCATGTTGAAAACGCCGTGTGTCGCGATCTCGCGCGTCAGGTCGTCGATGGCCGACTTCAATGATGCGCGTGGCGGTGGCGTGTCCCCGAAGCGCCGCCGCAATTGCTGCAGCAGGTAGCAAAACGCGCGTTCGCTGTCGGTATTGCCGACTGGCCGGAACGCGCCGTCGAGCGTCGGTGCGAAGTTTTTCAGGTCGCCGTTATGCGCGAACACCCAGTAGCGTCCCCACAGCTCGCGCACGAAAGGATGGCAGTTTTCCAGTGCGACATGGCCCTGCGTCGCCTTGCGAATGTGTGCGATGACGTTCTTCGACTTGATCGGATAACTCTTGATCAGCTCGGCCACCGGTGACGCGACTGCCGACTGGTGGTCGACGAACAGGCGCACGCCCGCGCCCTCGAAGAAGGCGATGCCCCAGCCGTCCTTGTGTTCATCGGTACGCCCGCCGCGGTGTGCGAAGCCGGTGAAGCTGAACACGATGTCGGTCGGTACATTGCAGTTCATGCCAAGCAGCTGGCACATGGCAGAGTCCTCTCTCTCAGTCTCTCGCAGATAGTGGAAACGGTATCACACCGGGCGTAGCTGACGACGGCGGCACCGGTGCCGGCAATGCCGCGCGGCAGCGCCACAGTGCGTGGCCGGACATCAGATATTTTTCTTCGAACGGTGTCAATGGCGTGGCAGGATCGGCATCGTAGCGCTCGGCCCTGGTCGCCACGCCGGATAACTGCGTCAGCGTCAGCGCGAATTCCTCGACGTAGGTTTGCCAGTTGCTGCGGCATTCGACCTGTCCGCCGAGCGCGACCACGGCGGGGAACACCGGATGCCCGTGCCAGCGGCGCCCGAGCTGATCCTTCTTCGGCCATGGGTTCGGATACAGCAGGTAATGCTTTTCGGGATGGACGCCTTCGGCCAGCATCAGCCGCCAGAAATCGACCAGGTCGGCGCGCACGGTAACGAAATTCCGCGGCGGCGTGCCGGGCCAGCGCACATCACGCTGCAAGCGGTCGGCAGACTGGTCGACGCCGATCACGAAGCTGCCCGGATGGTGGACGGCCAGCCGCCGGGTTGACATACCGACGCCGCAGCCGGCATCGAGTATCAGCGAACCGCCAGCCTGCCGCCACGCAGCCATCGCCAGCGTGAACGCGGCGCAGCTGGCCGGCGACAGCGGCTTAAGGAAAGTCGATTGCGCGTGCTTGCGCACGATGGCGTGACGTTGTTCATGCGGGCCGGTCTGGTTGCTGGTGACGGGGCGGGAATTGGCACGCATGACGGACGCATCGCGAAAAAGAAAAGTGCCCGCACAGGCGGGCACACGGTATGGATATCGCAAATAGTACCACCCGTACCAGGCGGCTGGCATGCGCCGGGAGCGCAATCTTGGGTCTGTTTTTTAAAACGGCTGCGGGCCTGATGTCGATCCGGCGATGCTCATCGTACGTCCTGTACGACGGCGCTTTTCAAGCCGCTCGTAAGGTTTTCAGGCAGCGCTTAGTGAAGAATGACCGGCTGTGCCATCAACGAGCCATACCCGCCGAGGAATTCGTCGATTTCCTCCATCGTGGGTTCGCTCGCGATCAGTTCACGCACATGCTGGCGAAACGCCTCGGCCAGCGGTCCGGCAATGAAGATTTCGCGTTTCGCCGGCTTGTCCAGGATTTCATAACCGCCGAATTGCATCGCTTCGAGGCCGGCTTCCGCGCCGAACTCAACGACGCTGTAGTGTTCGCTGTTGTAGATCAGGTTCATGCTGGCTCCTATGTGAGGCTTGGGAAGCCGGGTTGACACCCCCCTGTTCCCTTGCGTCTGCAAATGGCGCTGTCACACGAAATTTCAATAGCCGGTGTTCGCGGAACCTGTGCCGGTCGTTGAACAATCGACAGTCTCACCAATTTCCAAGCGTTCGCGATACTGATCTTCCTGAAGAAAATTTATCACACTTGATAAATGTTCGTTGTTCGCCAAGCTGACGTAGAGTTGCTCCGGATCTTTTCGCAGCAGGCGGTTCAAGGTAACGCGCATCGCAAGCTTGCCGGTGCAGCAGGGACATCCGGGGGCGATACGGGCCAATGTCAGATCCGGCAAGGCAGCCAGCCGGCCATCCAATGTGCCGGTGCCCGAGAGCCCTTCGATGATTGCGGCTGTCCTGCGGCCCGGTATCGCCAGCGCTGCGATCGTGTTTTCACGCGCTGCGCTACTGCCGCCGCAGACCAGCGTGACGATCGTCATCCGGCCTTCTTTGCGTGGCCCTTGCTGGTATCGACGCCGAGCTGCTTCAACTTGCGGTACAGGTGGGTGCGCTCCAGGCCGGTACGTTCGGCAACACGGGTCATGCTGCCGCCCTCGCGCACCAGATGGTGCTCGAAGTAGGCCCGCTCGAATGCATCCCGGGCCTCGCGCAATGGCAATTCGAAGGACACGCGGAATTCGTTGTCCGGTTGGCTGTACGCCGGTGAAGGCATGGAACTGCTATATCCGTTATATCCATTCACCGGCTGTAGCTGCGGCATCAGCGTGACTTTTTCCTGACTGACCAGCGGACGGTGCGGCTGCTGCAGCAGGTTGCCGCGCGCATTTTCATGGCCGCGTGTCAGGCCTTGCTGAACCATGCGCAGCAATTTCTGCAGCGAGATCGGCTTTTCAAGGAAGTTCATGGCGCCGATCCGGGTGGCTTCGACGGCCGTATCGATGGTCGCGTGGCCGGACATCATGATGACCGGCATCGTCAGCAGGCCGTCGCGCTGCCATTCCTTCAGCAAAGTGACGCCGTCTGTATCCGGCATCCAGATGTCGAGCAGAACGAGGTCCGGGGAACTCGAGAGCCGTAGCTCACGTGCGGAATTTGCGTCTTCTGCGGTGGTGACCACGTGTCCTTCATCACCGAGGATTTCAGACAGTAGTTCCCGGATTCCCATTTCATCGTCAACGACCAAAATGTTTGCCATGGATGGGCCTCTTGATCTCAATGCAACGGCTTCACGTTGCCGAAATTGTAATTTTTGCAATTACACATGTCAATGTAATCAACTCGCGAGCTTCAGCAATAAAATCAAGACCTTAGCCCCCGCGCCGTCCTTGCGGTTCTGCAACTCGATGCGTCCGCCGTGCTCCTCGATGATCTTTTTCACGACCGCCAGCCCCAATCCCGTGCCTTTCGGTTTGGAGGTCACATAAGGCTCGAATGCCCGTGCCATGACTCTGGGATGGAAGCCTGATCCGTTGTCCGACACCGTCATTCGGACGGCAGTCTGATCGTGACCGTCAGCGTCCGTGTAATGGACGGCTTCGGTGCAGATGACAATCTCCGGCAACCCTTGTCTTTGAGCAACTTCCACAACTGCATCTTGTGCATTTTGCAATAGGTTGTGTACCACTTGTCGCATTTGGGTTGCATCCCCCAATACGCGAGGAAGATTTGGCTGAAGATTAGTGCGGAAGACGTCCAAATGTTCGCCGCTTGAATACAGTTCGAGTATTTCCGCGATCAGTTCATTCAGGTCCAGCGGCTGAAGTGCGGCGGGGGGCGTGCGCGCATAATCGCGGAAGTTATCCACCATTTGTTGCATGGCCAGCACTTGATTGACGATGGTGTTCGTCCCCCGCGCCAGCAAATCGGCATCCCCCGACGACAACTTCGAGTGCAGCTTCATCTGCAGGCGCTCGGCCGACAACTGTATCGGGGTCAGCGGGTTCTTGATTTCGTGGGCCAGCCGGCGCGCCACTTCGGCCCACGCAATCGAGCGCTGTCCTGAAATCACTTCCGAGATATCGTCGAACACGACGACCACGCCGGTGCCGGCGCCGACCGGCAGCCGCGAGCCGCGTGCGAGCAGCGTAATGTCGCCATCGATTTCCTGGCCGATCATCCGGCGCGGAATCTCGATCTGCTGCTGCCAGTGCGGCGTATTCGGGTCGGATTCGCTGCCCACCGAGCGCGCGCTCTGGCCGCTGAATGCGTGCATCATGGACGCGTTGAACGGCGCAAGTGCCGCCACTGCGGTCAGCGGGTGGCCAAGGAAAGGCATCAGCTCGGTGTGCAGGATACGGCCGGCCGACGCATTGAAGGTTGCCAGCCGCCACTGGTCATCCAGCACCATCACGCCGGCCGACATGTTGGCCAGCACCGATTCCAGATAGGCCTTCGCATCTTCCAGCGCCCTGCGGTTACGTTCGACGGCTTCGCGTGCATCGGCCAGCTGCAGTGTCATCGCATTGAATGACTGCGTCAGCGTACCCAGCTCGTCATTGGTCGCCACGATGGGCCGTGGCGACAGATTGCCCTCGGCCACCGCTTTGGTACCTTCGGCCAGCAACAACAGCGGCTGAGCGAGATCCGACGCGAGCAGGAAGGCACTGACCATCGCAGCAAATATCGCCAGCAAGAGCACCAGCGTCAGCGTAACGAGGTAAAACTTGCGCAATCCTGAGCGCGCCAGCGAGCGTTCCTGATACTCGCCGTAGGCAACGCGCAGCGCCTCGGCATTCGCGGCCAGCTGCTCCGGCACTGGCTGCAGCAGTTGCAGGTAGCGCGTTTGAGTATCCACATTTTGCAGCGATCCGTCGGCTGTGATCGCGACGATCACGCGCAGTCGCAAATCATCCGTCTGCACGGTCTTCGGGCTATTGCCAGGCGCGTCTTCGATGGTGCCGTAGCCCTGCACGGTGCGCGCCCGCGCCAGCATGTTGGGTGTAGGCAGGTAGGGCAGCATGGTGGACAGCTGGTTGTGGGTGCTGGCGATCACGGTGCCGTCAGCGGCGACAACCATGGCGTCCTGCACCTGATAATGCCCGATGATCTGCGCCAGTTGAGACGAGAGTGCAGGATCCGAGATCTCTGACAGCTCACCGGCGATGCGGCGCGCCTTCATCCTCAGGTCCTTCAGCGACGATTCGAGTGCCGTGCGGCCGAGGTTCAGGCCGGATTCCAGCGCCGCCTCGACTTTCACGTTGAACCACGACTCGATCGAGCGCGACATGAACTGGACCGACACGGTATAGATCACGATGCCCGGCACGATGCCCATCAGCGTGAACATCAGCACGAGGCGTGTCATCAGTCGCGACCCGAAGCGCCCGCGCCGGTAGCGGCTGTACAGCCGGATCAGCAGCAGGCTGACCAGAACAAACAGGCCGATGCCGACCGCGATGTTGACGCCCAGGACCCACGAATAATACTCATCGAACAGCCGGGTGTTCCCGCTGGCCGCCGCGAGGGCGAACAACAGCAGCACGACCGTCACGGTCGAGCCGAGCATCAGGTAGCGGAGTGCGCGCCTCATCGGCCTTCGAAGGTAAAGCGCGACCAGCCGGACGACATGCGCCAGTCGCCGTTGCCCAGCGCGCTGACCTGTATCGGCTTGGGTAGCGCCGATACGTCCAGCGACAGCTGAACGGCGACGGTGTAAGCGGCGTCTTTCTGGAGTGCGCCGGCATCGGCCACCAGCCAGCGGCCGGGCCGGCGCAGCAGCGCGAGCATGTCATCGAGATGCGTGAAATTGCGGTGCAGGCTGCCGTCGACCGACGCGCGGTATTGCCGCGTCAGCACGTTGTACGAAATCCGGAACTTTCGCGTCGCCTTGATCGCCACTTCATCGAACCAGTACCAGCGTGGCCGCGATACCTCAACCTGCAGGATGAAATACAGCGGCACGCCGCGCATGAGGGCGTCTTCCAGCGAGCGGGTCAGGTCGATGGAAAAACTCGACGAGAGCTTGTAGCCTTCTTCAGTCGCCTCGAGCGAGGCGCTGTTGAATTCGATGCCCTCGGCAGCCTGCGCGATAGCGGGCGAAAACGCCAGCAGCAGGGTCAGCGACAAGCCAAGCAGGAATCGACGAATCACTCGGGAAAGCGGGGGTGCTGCCCCCGGGAAAGATTTGAGGCGATAGTATCAAACCACCGGCTTCTGGAGTAGCGCGTAGAAAAGCCCGTCATGGTCGCTCTCTTGCGTTGTTGCCGGTAGCAGCTGCCCCGGTGCCGGCAGCGCCGTCGCTCCCTGCCTTTCCTGCAAGCCCTGTGCCTGCAGCGCCGACTCTTCCGGCCACACCGAGCAGGTGACCAGCAGCAGCTTGCCGCCGGGCTTGAGCATCGTCCAGAGATTATCGAGGATGCGCGCCGACAGTGCGGCCAGCTGCGCCGCGTCATCGGGTCGGCGCAGCCAGCGAATATCGGGATGGCGGCGCACGACACCCGAGGCGGTGCAGGGCACATCGGCGAGGATACGATCGAACGGCCGTCCATCCCACCAGCCACGTTCGCTGGCATCGCCTTGCCGCAGTTGCGCGTGCAGCGACAGGCGCTGCAGGTTCTCGCGCACGCGTTCCAGTCGCGCGCCATCCTGGTCCAGTGCCAGCAGATCGAGCTCTGCCAGCTCCAGCAGGTGCCCGGTCTTGCCACCGGGCGCGGCGCACGCGTCCAGCACGCGCATGCCGTCGTGCACATCCAGCAGCGGTGCCGCCAGCTGGGCGGCGGCGTCCTGCACTGAGGCCAGCCCATCCGCGAAGCCGGGGATCTGGGAAACCGGCACGGCACGCTCAAGTTTCAGCGCGGACGGCCCGATCTGCGTCGCGGCGATGCCCTGTGCGGCCAGCATTGACAGGTAATCGGGCACACTGGTCTTGCGCCGGTTGACGCGCAGTGTCAGCGGTGGCACGTTGTCGCCAGCGGCCAGCACCTGTTGCCATTGCTGCGGCCAGGCGCTGCGCGCTTTGGCGACCCACCATGGCGGATAGTTCCAGCGTGCCTCATCCTGTTGCCGCACCTTGTGCAGCAAGTCATCGCGCTCGCGCAGGAAGCGTCGCAGCACGGCATTGACCATGCCCTTGGCGCGTTGCAGCTCGCGGTCGGCCGCGCAGGCCGCGACCGCCTGGTCCACCAGCGTGTGCGGCGCATACGGAGGATCGTCATCCGACAGCAGTGCCAGCGCGCAGCACAACAGCGTGCGCAGCCGCGGCTGCGCCGGCGCCCGTTCCGCCAGTTCGCGCAGCAGCGCGCTCGCCAGACCCCAGCGGCGCAGGCTGCGGTAGGCCAGGTCCTGGATTGCGCCACGCGAGGGCGCGGAGATCCGCCCCTCGAACACGCCAGCCAGGGCGCGCGGCAATGCCTGACCCGATTCCACGGCCGCCAGCGCACGCGCGGCTCCCGCTAGCGCAAAGGCCAGCGATTCATCATGCAACTTCATCCGTTCTCGCCGTCCCTCAGACGCCCCACATTACGAACTCGCCGTCGCGATGCGCCGCGCGCAGCATTTCGAGCAAGGGATACGCACGCGTGGCGAAGCTGACATGATCGGCGCGGGCAGCGTCGGACTGGTTGTCGTCGGTCTGGTCGGCAGCCGCTGCCTCCTGTGCGGCGTCGGTCTGGCGGCGTCGCGCAATCTCGGCTTCGATCTGGCGGATCGCCCCGGCACTCTCTTCGGCGGTGATTACGCCGCGGCCGGCGTCCTTGCCAAGCAGGTCGAGAATGGGTTGTGCATGCGTCGCATACATCAGCACCTCGGCGGCTGCCTTGGACTTGAAAGTGATCAGCATGGATAACCTCGTCAACATCCTTAATGATTCATTGAACATAGCATGGTGCGAATCGCACGTTGCAACTTAATTCAGGCGGCAGCCGATCCGAGTTCCGGCGCATTCCTTGTGCGGTTTCCGATGAACATCGCCAGCGCATAGGCTTGTACCAGCAGGTAGCAGCCGAGCGCCATGCGCATCGCGGTCGAAGGCGACCAGCCGCGGGCTGCGAACAGGTCGACCAGCAAGCCGATACCCCACTGTACCGAAAATGCGCCGATGAACAGCGTCAGGTTGAACGCGCCGTTGGCTCGGCCGGCCAGCGCGGGCGGGAACGCCAGGCTTACATGGGTCTGCGCCAGTGTGGTTACCGTGATTACCACACCGAAGGCAATCCACAGCACCCAGCTCCATGAATAAGGCAGCAGCACGATCAGCAGCTGCAAGGCGACCGACAGGCCAAGGCCGATCGCAACGACGCGCAGCACGGGCAGGCCGCGCCGCTGGCCGTACGACACATGCCGCGGCGCCCACCATGAGAGCACGAGGTAGGACAGCATCAGGCAGAAATTAAAGACGAACAAGACTTGCGAGGTCTGTTCGACCGACATGCCCAGCACCGTCACCATCCACGGCCCGGCCCACAGCGATTGCAGCGCCATGAAGCCGCCCTGGTGTACCGCGCCCAGCAGCGCCATGCGCCGGAAGTAGCGGTCGCGGAAGATCAGCAGGTAGCCGGTGCCTGCGCCGGTGGTCACCGGCGGCGCATGCGGCGCCATCGACTGTTCGACCGCACGCAGGCGTGAGTACACCAGCAGCGCCGACAACAGCAGCGCCACCGACACGCCCCAGAACACGTTGCGCCAGCCAACCAGCGGCAGCAGCAGCGCCACCGGCACCGTCGATGCAAGTGCGCCCACCGTACCGAATACCAGCATCCAGCTGCCCAGCTGGCTTTGCTGTTCCGGCGCGTACCAGACGCGATAGGCTTTCAGCGCCGCCATCAGGCAGGACGACACGCCAACGCCGATCAGTGCGCGCCCGACCCACAGTCCGGCCAGCGACGAGCTCGACGCGAAGATGGCCGAGCCGAGCGCTCCGAACAGCAGGAGCGAGGCCTCGGTTCGACGCGAGCCGTAGCGATCGAGCCAGACGCCGATCGGCAGCTGCATGCTGCCGAAGCCAACGAAATACGCGGACGACAGCAAGCCCAGGTCGGCGTTGGACAACTGCAGGTCGGCCGACAGCGCGGGCGCGATCACGGCATTGATGGCCCGCAGCGCGTACGACAGGAAATAGGCGGCAGCAAATACCAGTACGACACGCGTGGCCGTCTTCCCCTCAAGGTAGATTGCAGCGCTGCCCATGTCAGTGCAGCGACAGCGAGTCGAGGAAGGTATCGGCGGCTTCGGTCGACAGCTTGTCTTGCGGGCCGATGGCCACGGCCTGGTACACGTGGTCTCCGTGAGCCGCGAAGCGCGCATGCATCAGCAACGCCCTGCCGCCGCGCGCGGCCTGTCCGCGAGCCACGACTTCGCTGGCCGGCGCGCCGCCTTTCAGCGTCACCGGTTTTTCGCTATGCGTCGCAGCGCCGATGTTATTCAACATCGCCACCTGCATCGCTGCCAGTGCTGCGGTGCGCTGCGCCGCATCGGCGATGCGGGCACTCGCGACCACGAAGCTGACGTCGCCGACGGCCGCGCCGGTCATGCGCATCTCGACTTTAAGTCCGTTCAGGTCGACGGTGCGCGCATGGGTGGTAGGTTTGGACGGCAGCAGCACTGAAAAACGGGCATCGTCACCGCGCACCTCGCGCCAGTTCAGTTCGGGAGCGCAGGCGGCCAGCACAGCGCACAGCAGGCCGGCGGCGAATGCGCGCGAGCCTCTCGTTGGAATGATGGAAAACATGCGCCGATGTTAACAGGGCGCATACTCGCCGGCCAGAAAACGGCCGCCGCGCAAGCTCAGCGTGCCACGGGCTGCGGCAGTGCGCGGCGGTACTGGATCGCTTCGGCTGCGTGTGCACTGCCAATGCCGGAAGCGTCGGCCAGGTCGGCGATTGTGCGCGCAAGCTTCAGCACACGGTGATAGGCCCGCGCCGACCAGGCCAGTCGCTCGATCGCGGCACGCAGCAGCGCTACGGCGGCGGGATCCGGACGGCAGTACCGGTCGATTTCGGTGACTGACAGCTGGGCATTCGGCTTGCCCTGGCGGTCCAGCTGCAGCGCGTGGGCCCGCGCCACCCGCGCGGCGATGGCGGCTGAAGGTTCACCATCGGCAGTGGCAGCCAGTGTGTCGGTGTCGATGGCCGGCACTGCCAGCTGCATGTCGATGCGATCGAGCAGCGGTCCTGACACGCGTGCCTGATAGCGGGCAATCAGGTCCGGCGAGCAGCGGCAGGCGCGTTTCGGGTGTCCGAGATAACCGCAGGGACAGGGGTTCATCGCGGCAACCAACTGGAAGCGGCAGGGAAAATCGGTCTGCCGCGCGGCCCGCGAGATCGTGATGTGGCCGGATTCCAGCGGTTCGCGCAGTACTTCCAGCACCTTGCGGTCGAACTCGGGCAACTCATCGAGGAACAGCACGCCATGGTGCGCCAGCGAGATTTCACCGGGCCGCGGCAGACCGCTGCCACCGACCAGCGCCACTGCCGATGCCGTGTGGTGCGGGGCGCGATACGGGCGCTGGCGCCAGCGCCGCGCAGAGAAATTCCCGGCGATCGATTGCACGGCGGCGCTCTCGAGCGCTTCGTCGTCCGTCATCGGCGGAAGGATGCCCGGCAGCCGCGCCGCCAGCATGGATTTGCCGGCGCCCGGTGGCCCGACCATCAGCAGGCTGTGCGAACCGGCCGCAGCGATTTCGGCTGCACGGCGCGCCTGCGCCTGCCCGCGCAGGTCGGCGAAGTCGGCGCCGAATGCACGCTCGTCCGGTGCCTCGGGCGGCGGCGCATACAGGGCCAGCCGGGTATCCGGGGTTCTGCCGCTAAAGTGTGCGACCACTTGCAGCAGCGAGTCGGCGGGAAAAACGCGGGCACCCGGCATCAGTGCCGCTTCGGCCGCGTTCGCGCGCGGCAGGATGAAGCCGCGCCCGCGTGCGCCCTCACCGCGCTGCAGTGCGACGCTCATCGCCAGCGCCGCACGGATCGGCCGCAATTCGCCGGACAAGGACAATTCGCCGGCGAACTCATAGTTATTCAGTTCATCCGCCGGCAATTGGGCAGATGCCGCCAGGATGCCAAGCGCGATCGGCAGGTCGAAGCGTCCCGATTCCTTCGGCAGGTCGGCCGGGGCCAGATTGACGGTGATATGGCCCGCCGGAAACGCGAAGCCCGCATTGTCCAGCGCCGCACGCACCCGCTCGCGCGATTCGCGCACTTCGGTATCGGCCAGTCCGACGATTGCAAACGTGGGCAGGCCGTTGGCCAGGTGCACCTCGACGGTGACCGCGGGCGCTTCCATGCCGGCGAGCGCACGGCTGCGAAGGACAGCCAGTCCCACGCGGGAATCAGTCTTTGGACTTCGCTTCGAGTTCGGCCACGCGCGCCTCCAGCGCTTCCAGCCTGGCGCGGGTGCGCGCGAGCACCTCGGCCTGAACGTCGAATTCTTCGCGGGTCAGCAGGTCGAGCTTGGAGAAGCCCTGATTCAGCATCGCGCGCATGTTCTTTTCGAGGTCTTTTGCGGGAGATTGCTGTAAAACCTGCTGAACTTTGTCCTGTAGTTCATTGAGAAAGCTTGGTCGTTTGCTCATGATGGCCTGAAAGATTGCACCGTTTTGGGGCTCTCGCCCACGGCTGGTGCGGATCGGGGTTCATAACCCGGGGATTGGTGCGTAAATGCTAACGGAATTGACGGGATTGGCAAATGTTTCTTCCGGTACCAGTTGGCACACGGCTTGCTCAGTTGCTTTGGGCATACACGCCAATCGTGGGGCATCCGTTCTGGACAACCAATAGTACAAAGGAATAGCCAATGAAAAAACTGACTCTTGCCAGCGCCATCCTCGCAGCATTCATGGGCTCCGTCGCTCAGGCGGAAGAAGCGGCTCCGGCTGCGGACCATGTGGTCGCGTACAACGTTGGCGCGACTTCCGATTATCGCTTCCGCGGCATTTCGCAGAGCCGCGGTGACCCCGCCGTGTTCGCTGGCGTCGATTACACCCATTCGCCCACCGGTCTCTACCTCGGTGTCTGGACCTCGACCATCAAATGGATCAAGGACGCCGGCGCGTCATCGGGCAGCTTTGAGCTTGACGTGTATGGCGGCAAGCGTGGCCAGGTGGGCGAGGTCGCATACGACGTCGGCCTGATCAGCTACAACTATCCGGGCAACAAACTCAAGTCCGTCACCGGCGCGAATGCGAACACGGTCGAGGCCTTTGCCCAGGTCGGCTATGGCTTTGCGACCCTGAAGTATTCGTATGCACTGACCGATTTCATCGGCTGGGCGCCGAATTCCGACGGCAGTGACTACATCGACCTGAGCCTGAACCCTGAAATCAAGGATGGCTACATTCTGAACCTGCACGTCGGCAAGCAGCGCGTGAAGAATTACAACAACGGTCTGGCCGACTACACCGACTGGAAAGTGGGTGTGACCAAGGACTTCGGTGTTGCGGTCGGCTCACTCGCCGTCATCGGCACCGATGCCGACAAGAGCACCAGCGGCTACAACTTCGGCGGCAAGGGCTACCTGGGCGACACCAAGCTCGTGCTGACCGTGACCAAAAATTTCTGATTGACGACAAGAGGCTCAAATGAAACTGATCACTGCCATCATCAAGCCCTTCAAGCTCGATGAAGTGCGCGAGGCGCTGTCGGCCATCG
>JACCDS010789613.1_pt1 | contig 14012 bp, 11 predicted proteins | sample 7446441 | NCBI WGS metagenome assembly JACCDS01 (sample SAMN15323445, study PRJNA562643) | freshwater metagenome | isolation source: river surface water | place: USA:Blue River Watershed | collected 2017-08-17 | reverse complement strand
CTGTCTGAGCCCGAAATGCGGGAGCCGAAGTACCCCGTGCGGGTGAAGGCGCAGGGCGTACTGACGCCTTATGAGGACACCTTGGCCCGCTGGCTCAAGGCCGACCAGCACCGTAACAAGCGCGAGCGCCGAGGCATCAAGGCCATGTTCGAGGCCTTGCGCGCCATGGGCTACGGCGGCAGCCGTGGGCCGGTCTACAGCTTTGCCAAGCAGTGGCGTCTGGCGCAGGACCACAGCGCCCGAGGGGCAGGCTTTGTGCCCCTGTCCTTTGAATTGGGCGAGGCGTTCCAGTTTGACTGGAGCACCGAGTACGCGTTCATTGGCGGACTGCGCCGGCGCCTGGAGGTGGCGCACACCAAGCTGGCGGCCAGCCGGGCGTTTGTGCTGTCGGCGTTCCACAGCCAGGCGCACGAGATGCTGTTTGAGGCCCATGCCCGGGCCTTTGCGGTGCTGGGCGGGGTGGCCAAGCGGGGTATCTACGACAACATGAAGACGGCAGTGGACAAGGTGGGCGCGGGCAAGCAGCGCAGCGTCAACGCCCGCTTCGAGGCGATGACCGGTCACTACCTCTTTGATCCCGAGTTCTGCAACCGCGCAGCGGGCTGGGAGAAGGGCATCGTGGAGAAGAACGTGCAGGACCGCCGCCGTGGCATCTGGCGTGAAGCCAGCGAGCGACGCTGGGCCAGCCTGAGCGAGCTCAACGCCTGGTTGCAGCAGGCGTGCGTGGACGCCTGGAGCGAGTTGCGCCACCCCGAGTGGCACGAGCTCACGGTGGCCGAGGTGTGGCAGGACGAGAGGCTGCGCCTGACGCCGAACCCGCGTCCCTTCGATGGCTATGTGGAGGACCCAGTGCGGGTGACGTCCACCTCGCTGATCCACTTCCAGCGCAACCGCTACAGCGTACCGTGCGAATGGGTGCATGCGGTGGTCAGCGTGCGGGCGTACCACGACCGGCTGCTGGTGGTGGGCCCCAAGGGCCATAGCGTGACGCTGCAGCGCTGCTTCGATCGTGACCAGACGATCTACGACTGGACCCACTACATTGCCCTGATCGAGCGCAAGCCTGGGGCGCTGCGTAATGGCGCGCCGTTCAAGACCATGCCCGAGCCGCTGCGACTGCTGCAAGACCAGTTGCTGCGTCATGCGGGCGGTGATCGGGTGATGGCCCAGGTGCTCAGCGCGGTGACCGCCCACGGGCTGGAGGCGGTGTTGGTGGCGGTGGAACTGGCCCTGCAGTCCGGGCGGGTCAGCGCCGAGCACGTACTCAATGTGCTGTCGCGCTTGAAAGAACCCGAGCTGCGGGTGGGGCCGGCGACCACGTCCGTTGACCTGAAGACACCCTCACAGGCCGATCTGAAGCGCTACGACCGGCTGCGCCAGCCCAAGGAGGTGCGCCATGCTTGAACTGGTCACCGACTTCAAGGCACTCGGTCTGCACGGCATGGCCAGTGCCTGGCCGGAGGTGCTGGGCACGGCACGCATCAAGGCGATGGACCACGAGGCGGTGCTGCGCCAGCTCATCAAGGCCGAGATGGCGCAGCGCGAGGTGCGCTCCATGGCCTACCAGATGCGCGTGGCCCGCTTCCCCTCGCACCGGGACCTGGCGGGGTTTGACTTTGCCCAGGCGCATGTGCAGGAGGCACAGGTGCGAGAGCTGCACACCCTGCGCTTTACCGAATCCGCGCACAACGTGGTCTTCGTCGGAGGTCCCGGAACGGGCAAGACGCACCTGGCCACCAGCCTGGGCATCGAGGCGATTCGGGTCCATGGCAAGCGGGTGCGCTTCTTCTCGACGGTGGAGCTGGTCAACGCGCTGGAGTTGGAGAAGGCCCAGAACAAGGCTGGGCAGTTGGCCCACCGGCTGATGTACGTGGATCTGGTGATCCTGGACGAGATGGGCTATCTGCCCTTCACGCAGTCGGGTGGCGCCTTGCTGTTCCACCTGCTGTCCAAACTCTACGAGCGAACCAGCGTGGTCATCACCACCAACCTGAACTTCTCGGAGTGGAGCACCGTCTTTGGCGACGCCAAGATGACAACGGCGTTGCTGGACCGGCTGACCCACCACTGCCACATCGTGGAGAGCGGCAACGAGAGCTGGCGCTTCAAGCATTCCAGTGCCGCTGCGGGGATCACCAAAACCGCACGGGCCAAAGCCCAGAAAGGAGCCGATCAAACGACCCAGCCGTTAGACTTATCCACAACCAACTGACAAAACATCCTTAAAACTAGTGGCTCAATATTCGGCGTGAACACTGGCTCAGTTTGTACGGTGAATCAACAGCGAGCATTCTCTGCACGCACGGAAAGCACACCGGGCAGCTCTTGCCCCAACTGGCCAACGATTTCAAATGTGCTCGCTTGGCGCATGTGCATCGTGCTCAGAATCTCTTCCAGCGCGGCACCCTCGGGCAGCAGATTGGCAAAAAAAGTCTTGACCGGCTCACCCCAGTGGGGCTCAGGCTGCAATACGAACTGTGGCGACAGCACATAGGCTCGATCGGATTTCAGCCAGTCTTGGTCATATTGAAAGAAGTAATGACCTGCTTCATGCCCAAACCATCCCAAGAGCTGGGTGTTGGCCCACACGCACAAGCGAATCACGACGCTTCATCCTTCGGACGGTTCTTGGTCGCCCGATGGGGGGCCAGCGCTGCTCGTTCCAAACTGGCGCTTGATGGGTCATCAATGCCACCCTGTGAACGTGGCTCGACAAGCTGTGAATCTGGGACACCGAAATCGGTGTGTCGAAAGCCAATTGCCGATGCAGTGAGCCCTTGAGCCAGCCTATTGGTCGGTGCAGCGATGCCCCGTTGTCGACTTGATGGTTGTAGGTGAGGCGGTGGTGACTCAAAGCCTGCAACCTCTAGGCTGAGGCCCAAGCCATTGACAAGCTTGGCGAGCTTGGCGAGGCTGCAGTTTTCCGGGTTCGACTCGGCATCCCGAATGAAGGACGTACTCACTCCGCAGACTGCAGCAGCACCTTCTCGCGAAAGCTTTTGACGCTTGCGTTCCACACGCAGAGCCACGGCCAACTCCGCAAGAGTACGATCATTGATCTTCATGATTTGCCCCAGAAGGAGCAAATCATATCAAGAAGGCTTGGATGAGGCAATATATTGATCCTATGGCATCAATTTCTTGAGGGCTTATTCGCAGGTCAGCGTAGGTGATCTTTTGAGGTCAAATATGGCAGCCCGTCACGCGACCAGCGATCATTTTCCGTTCGCCGATCTCAGAGTCCCGGCCGCTGCTGCGGCAGCATTCATGTCGTTCATGCCTGTCTTGCCTTGGATTCGGTATGGTGCAACGAACTGAGCTGGCGTCATGCGGGCGCCCAGGCCGCGCTCGCGCAGTTTGTGGCTACAAAGCCTCGGCAGTCGCGTCATGACAGCGCGTGCGGACTACCACCGTCGTTTGGCAATCCGTGACTCGTCGCCTGGAACCATCTTTCCATCATTTTGTGGTTTTCCTCACCAGCGCAGAATAGTGATGCGTACTTCGCCAACTGCGGTGGCCCAGGTACTCCCCCACCACCTTTTCAGCGGTTCCCTTGTTGAGTTCATTGATCGCAAACGAATTTCTTAAAGTTCTCGCACCGCGCCGCTTGATCATGTGCTTGGGCACCCCGGCCACCTCCAACACCGCCGCCACCTGTCGATACACCGTGGCCGGGTGCAACATCTCCTCGCGGCTGTTCGCGAACATCAAGCGATCCCCATTGCCCCACTGAGATCGCCATTGGTGCCAGGTCAACACGTGCTCAACCGCAAACGGCATCAAACGGGTCCGATGCGACCGCCCGGCCCCCACCTTGGGCACCTCCAGCCACAAAGAACCGTCCTCGTGTCTCACCGTGCTGACATGCTGCAACTGCAGCCTCAGGACTTCTGACACCTTCAAGCCCGCTCCCAACACCAAGCACACCAGAGCCCGATTGCGCCAGATTTTTTCATGGCTGGTCTCTCTGTCCCCCTCATTGCGGGGGGCGTTTTCCAGTGCATCGAGTGCCGCCAACACCGCATGTTGCTGCGGGGGCGTCAAGTACATCTTGGGGTCGTCCACTGCCGCAACCACCGACGGCGTGCCCATCGCCATCTGTCGGGCCGGATTGTTCAGCGTCAACTGCAACGCACCCAACCGATCAAACACCCTTTCCAACAAGCGCAAGTAGCGCACCCCAATGCCCTTGCCTTCCAACTGGTTGGCCGCCAGAAACGCCTGGATTTGTTCAGGTTGCAGCGTGAGCAGCAGTGGCCCCAGGTGGCCAGGGTCGAACTCACTGCGATCGGCCAGCAGGAACCTGCAAAACTTCGAGAACATGGACTGATACACCCTGGCACTCGATGGACGCAATGGTCGAGCGGAATCCCCTCCTCGCTCATCCACGAAGTCAGTGGAGCTCATCCATGCGGCTAACGCCAACAAAGGTGTGTGCTCCCAAAGCAGATTCTCCTCGGAGGCGCTTGCTGTTGACGGATCAATTGCTTCGGACATCTTAAATGCAATTAACAGGCATGTGACTTCACTATAAAGCACAACTCCCTTGTACCCAACAAAGAGGGTGTTCTGTTAATTGCATTTGTGCGTGTGCAGGGCCATGCGAGGGCTCCTGAAGATGGTTTGGCTTCAGTCATGGTGTCCACCTAACTCGTTTGTTGGACACCATCGTTGCCGCTTACGCCGCCGCACTCAAGGGTGGGATGGCCGTACGCTTATAACGTTCGGGGCTGGCCGCACCAACCACAGCTCGCGAAGGTGAGACTTTTCAGGGACCAAGCTCGATTGGCCGTATTGGCGTGTAGTGCTGCAGCCGCGCGGGGACATCAGGAGCCTGACGCTTCGATGGTCATCTGTCGCAAGAACAAATCCAATGCCTCCGCAGTCGGCGTGCCCCAAAGCTCATCGGCATACCAGCGTCCAAACAAGGAGCGCACCATGGGGTGCTCGAGCCCTTTGCTCGTACGCACCTGTTTTCCGGCATTGGTGGCGCGAAAGCGCTCCATCACACCCTGAGCGTCGGCGCTGGGCAGTTCTTTGTAGACACTTACAGCTTCTTGCGCCCGTGCGGTCAAAAAGCGCTCCAAATTGCTCGGCTCGTTGGTCGGCTGGGCTTGGGGTGCCGGAGGTTCTTGCGCCAGAGCGCGCACGGTGATGTTATGGGCGTTTTTCAGAGCCCAACGAAAGTAGGCAGCAGGAGCATCCAGTGGAGCACTGCCAGGCGCCCGCATGCGCTCGCGCACGATGGCAAGGGTTGTCTCGATTTTTTCGATGCTGTGCGCCGCGCACACGTCTTTGGCATCCGAGGCAGAAAACCCCAAGCCTTCCAAGGCTTCGATCAAAGCACTGTTGATCACCGGAGGTGCCGGAAATTCGAGCGAGGGCTGCTTGTTCAGGTGCACCTCAAACTGCAGCATTTCGACCTTGCGTCCGCGCTTGTGTTCGATCAGAGTGCACTCGATGTCGGTAGTGGCGTTGATCTCTGCCAGTGCCGGTTTGAGCACGTCGCGCTTGAAGTACTTGTAGGGACTCAGTTCCGTGCCTACGGGCGTGCCCGTCAGAGCGCCGTGCCAGTACTCGTAGCTCTCGGAGCTGGTCTTGTGGGAAGGATTGGTGGCGTAGCGCCTGCAGATCTCGTACAGCGCCAAGGAGGCACCCGCGCGGAACATTCCTTGGTAGTAGATGGACAGCTTGGTGTAGGTGCCGGGGTTCTTGACGAGCTCAAAGACCTCAGGGGGGAAGGCGTAGCCAAACCACACCGTACCGCCGCGCTTGTTCAGCCCAGATGGGTTGACGAGCTTGACAGAAGAGACCAGGCGCTCACTGGTCCACTGATGCTCGTCTTCCATGTGCAGCTTGATGTTTTGCAGTTCCTCGATGTGCTCTTTGAGCAAGGCGGTGTCCTTGCTGTCATAGGCAGCATCGTGCGCCACTTCGGGCAGCGGCACCCAAAAGTATTTCTGATTGACAGGGGTGTCGATGGGCGCGTTTTGCCCTAGCGTCAGGTTTTGGGCGTGATAGAACATCACGTTGAGGATCTTGCGCGACAGGAGCGACAAGCGACCTTCCCTTAGACGCAAACCGATGGCTTCGTTGGTTTTTCGAAAGCTCATGTTCTCCTGTCCGGAGTGAACAGAAGCCAGTGCAGTGGTGCTGCTTTTGGGCTTTCGGGACGTTGCCATTTGGTGAAGTGCTGTTTTCACCATCATATCCTAAGGTGAAACGGTGTGCCTCACCTTTGAGGTATGGTGAGCGGCCGTGTAAGTCATTTTCACCACACCAGAGAAAACACATGTTCCCTGTTAAAGCTCACCTTAGTGACCATCCACCCCCCGGTTGACGCCCATCATCTTGACTGGAACCGAGCCTACTCTCCCCGAAAAGGCTCACCTTTGAGATACCGCGGAAACGATCAAGCGAGTCCCCAGTAAAGTGATTTGGGTTATCGATGGCTTTTGCGCCTAACTGCAGTACGTAGATCCCCGATAAAGCTCACCTTGTGCGTGAAGACGGGCTCAAAGCGGCGCTAAACGGCTCCCCGTAAAAGCTCACCATGCTCCCTGAATCCACTCACCGAGCTCCCCGTGGGTCCTCACCCCAATTGGAAAACAACCCCGAATTCACTCACCCTACTCCCCGTAACGCCTCACCTTAGTTCCCGGAGAACCTCACCATTATTGGTGTAACTCATTGTCATCATTAGAATTTTTCGACCTTAATTTGTATTCAATGTATTCAATTTGTCATCAATCACTCAAGAGCAAGGGTGGCGCTTAGTATCCAGGGACGGACTTCCCCTCGTTTGCATAGAGTTCGTGGACACCACCCAAAAACTACCGATCAAAATGAAAACGACTCTGCAATGATTCAGCATCGTCCGGGAGGTACAAGCACTAGTCCCCGAATACGCTCACCATAGATACATCTGATTCTAAGTAAGCTAGTACTTACTCACTGCTTATGCATTACAGTGCAAGGAGGCACTACATCCAGGGTGTCATTCGGGCTACATCCTGAGCAAGTCCCCGTAGCCTCTCACCAAAGAAGCTTGCCTGCAACAGCATTCCCCGGAAAAGCTCACCATGGGCGCACTGCGCGTGGTCAGCGGTGAATCACAGAGTGCGCTTTAAGGCCCTGAACCGCCCCGGGTTTCCAGGAGGCCGATTGGTTTAAGTTGACACCTCTGTGGAGGTGTTGCTGTTGGCGAGTTGCCTCCAGTAGTTTGCCTCAGCTTCTGCCGGAGGGATGCCCCCAATCGGCGTGAGCAGTCGGACGTGATTGAACCAGTGCACCCACTGCAGGGTGGCCAGTTCCACGGATTCCCTGGTCTTCCAGGGTCCCCGGCGGTGAATCAACTCGGCCTTGTACAGCCCGTTGATGGTTTCGGCCAGTGCGTTGTCGTAGCTGTCACCCCGGCTGCCCACCGAAGGCCGTATGCCCGCCTGGTCCAGGCGCTCGGTATAGCGGATGGAAACGTACTGACTGCCCCTGTCAGAATGGTGCGTCAAGGCATCAGCCGCAGGCTGGCGGTCGTACAAGGCCTGCTCCAGCGCATCCAGCACAAAGTCCGTTTGCATGCTGCGACTGACCCGCCAGCCCACGATGCGCCGGGCGTACACATCCACCACAAAGGCCACGTACAGCCAGCCTTGCCAGGTGGAGACGTAGGTGAAGTCCGACACCCACAGCTCATTGGGTCGGCTGGTGCGCATTCCATTGATGGCGGACAGTAATTCCACGTTCATCGCGGACAGTGTTCCATGCGATGGCGGACACCCTGCGCTGGTGTCTTGAGTGACGGTGGCAATCGTATCCCAACTGTCCGCGATGGCCGTGGGATGGGCCAGTTGCGGTGCATTGGTTAGGCAGTCTTGGTCAGTTTCCTCATGGACTCGCCCTTGAGGGCCATCTTGTGGGAGCCGTGCACGATGCGGTCCAGGATGGCATCGGCCAGGGTTGGCTCATCGAGCCATGCGTGCCAGGCAGTCACCGGCAGCTGGCTAGTGATGAGCGTGGCGCGACTGCCCACCCGGTCGTCCAACAACTCCAGCAAATCATTGCGCTCGTGCGCTGCAATGGGGGCAATGGCGAAGTCATCCAATATCAAAAGGTCCAGCTTGGCTAACTGGGTCAGTCGCCTTGCAAAGCTGCCGTCACCATGCGCCACATGCAACTCCTCCAGCAAGCGAGGGGCGCGCGCGTACAGCACGGAGAAACCCAGTCTGGCGGCTTGCTGGCCCAGAGCACAGGCCAGCCATGTCTTGCCGCAACCGGTGGCCCCGGTCAGCAGCACGTTGTGGCCGTGGCGCAGCCAGTCACCATTGGCCAGAGCGCCAATGACTTCCCGGTTGAGCCCACGGTTGCTTCTCCAGTCAATGTCCTCCAAGCAGGCAGAAGATACCTTCAGCCGCGCGGCCTTCAATAGGCGCTCCAGGCGCTTGCTGTCGCGCCAATCAACCTCCCGTTGCACCAGCATAGCCAGGCGTTGTTCAAAGGGCAATTCAGCGGCGGTGATTTGGCTTGCAGCGTCGGACAATGCGGCGGCCATGCCGTCCAGGCGCAGTGCCCGCAGTTGTTGCAGTGTGTGTTCGTTGAGCATGCGTGGTCCTTGTGTTTCGGGCGTGGTCAGTGGTAGTAGTCCGGGCCACGAACGTTCTCGTGCAGCGGCAGGCTGGCTTGGGTGGGGATGGCCGTGTCGATGCAGCGCTGGTCCAGTCCACAACTGAGGATGGAGGCAATGCTCTTGTAATGCGGGGCGCGAATCGACTGGGCACGCGCGCAAGCCGCCTCCAGTCGGTCGTGGCCGTATTCACGGCCCAGGCGCATGAGACCCAGGCAAGAGCGGTAACCCTGCTCCGGGTGGGCGCGGTGCTCCATCTGCCAGCGCACCACAGCGGCTGTGGCGGCCCCAATGCACTCGGCCCAGGCGATGAGCTTGGCCGGTGTCCACTGCAGGTGCGCCCGGTGCGAGGCGGGCATGTGTTCGGGCGTGGTGGTGTGCACACCGCGGCGCGGGTTCAAGGCGTGGGCAGCCACACGGTTGTTGCCATGCACCGCCTCGACCGTGGTGGCGGTGATGCGCAACTCCACCATCTCGCCGACCAGGCGGTGGGGCACCGAGTAGTAGTGGCCATCGAGCTCGACGTGGTAGTCGATATTGACCCGTGCCGGCTTGAAGCGGGCAATGGCCATGCGTGTGACCGGCAAGGGTTTGAGGGCGGGCTGGTCCAGACTGGCGAACACACTGGCGCGGCAGCCCGGCAGCTTCTTGAACGGTCGCTGATTCAAGTCATGCAGCAATGCCGCAATTGCCTTGTTCAACGCGCCCAGGCTGAAGAATCGTTGGTGGCGCAGGCGCGCCAGAATCCAGCGCTCCACCACCTGCACAGCCACTTCCACCTTGGGCTTGTCGCGGGGTTTGGCCGGGCGTGCTGGCAGCACGGCCAGGTTGTAGTGCTGCGAGAGTTCTTCGAGCAAGCGATGGCTGGTGGGTTCGTAGCGGTCCGGCCGGACCATGAGCGCACGCGGTTGGTCGGGCACCAGCAGGCGCGGCACGCCGCCGATGAACTCCAGGGTAGCAATGATGCTGGCCACCCAGTCGGCCGCCTTCTGGGTCGGCGTGGCACAGGCGTAAGTGAAATTGGATGCACCCAGCACGGCCACGAACACCTGGGCCTGCGTAATCTCGCCGGTGCTGGCGTCCACCACCGGCACCGTCTGACCGGCGTAGTCCACGAAGAGTTTGTCGCCTGCCTCATGGGTCTGGCGCATTGAGCGCTTCAGACGCTTGGCCCATTGCTGGTACTTCTCGCAGAAGGCGCTGTACTTGTAGGCCGCGCCCTGGTGTTGTTGCTGGTACTCCTCCCAAAGCAACTGCAGGGTGACGCCGGCTCGTTTGAGTTCGCTGTGCAGGTGGGCGTAATCGGGCTCCAAGTGGCGGGACTGGCGTGCCACCGGTGGTCGGTAGAGCCGCGCTTGAAGTTCCTCGTCGCTCAATTGCTGAGCCTGCTCCCAGTCCAGCCCGGCGACACGGGTGTAGCTGGCTATCTCGCTGACCGTGGATTTGGAAATACCCAGTGCTGCGCCAATCTGGCGCTGACTGAGGTTGCCGCTGTAAAGCAGCTGCAATGTGTGTCGTATCTTGCTCATGGTGACCCTTGGTGTGGGCATAGCTGGGTTCCGGTCAAAAAACCGGGCAGCCTACGCCTCGTTTAGGTCACTCAGGGCACTGCTGGGGTGTCCGCCTTCAAAATGGAATGCTGTCCGCCATCACCGTGGAACGGTGTCCGCGATGACGGTGGAACACTGTCCGCCATCAGCATGGAATCGTGTCCGCCATCGCGTGGAATACGCAGGCTGGCCTTGAATTGCCGGTTGACGTGGTCCAGCGGGCCCGGCGCCGAGGTATCTGGCATGGTGGTGCGCACCGTCTTGCCACGGCGTGCCCCTTGCAAGCCCATGGTGCGCATCAGCCGCTCGACCGTGCAACGCGCCACCCGAATGCCCTCGCGGTTCATTTGCAGCCAGACCTTGTCGGCCCCGTAGACCTGCCAGTTGGCATGCCACACGCGCTGGATGTCGGCCATCAAGCTTTCATCACGCACAGCCCGTGCTGTACGGAGTTGCGGATTGCGTTGCCGGGCGGCATGGCGCCAGTAACACGACGGGGCCATCTGCAAAACACGGCAGATGGGCTCGACCCCGTAATCGTCGCGGTGGCGGTCGATGTAATCTTTCAAGACTTCAGACGGCGGTCGAGCTCCGCCTGCGCAAAAAACGCGCTGGCCGTCTTCAGGATGTCGTTGGCCCGGCGCAGTTCCTTGACCTCGCGCTCCAGTTCCTTGATGCGTTGCGCATCCGAAGTGGTGGTACCGACACGCTGGCCGCTGTTGACCTCGGCCTGCTTGACCCACTCGTTGAGGGTCTGCGGCACGCAGCCAATCTTGGGGGCTATCGACTCAATGGCTGCCCACAGCGAGGGGTAGTCGCCTCGGTGCTCCTGCACCATGCGAACAGCGCGCTCGCGAACCTCGGGTGAGAACTTGTTTGTCTTTGTCATGGCTCCATCTTCTCAGACGTTGGAGCCTCCTCAATTCCCGGGGCGATTCAATCCTTAGGGTTATGCGTGCGGTTCTCAGGGCTGATCTTCAAGTTGTGAAGCATGGCAGTGGGTCTCTTGGACTTGATGTGGTGGTTGACTATCCCTGTAAAGGCTCACCTTACGTGAGAACTTTGACGCGGTCCCCGTAGCACCTCACCATAAGGATGGTTGAAGGTTGCCTGGAGCTGCAAAATGCTCCCCGTCCTACCCAAGCTAGCTCAACGATACAGAAATCGGCGTCCGGCAGGACATAGGAAGGTGTTAAAGGCATAGAGCGCTGCATAGTGTGCTGGGCCCTCCCTGTAAGAGCTCACCATAGATGTCACTTTTTGTCGGCGGTCCCTGAAACAGCTCACCTTTGTGAGCCCTGCCCTACTCTTGCAAACCGAAGTGCTCTTTGAGTGTGGTCAGCAAGTGGGCGCGCTCTTTGGGATCTGAAAGATTGACCTCCAAGACCACCTTGCCCGAGTCCCATTCTTTGAGTGCTCCGATGGCAGTGCCTACACGGGAGATTTTGTAGGCCCGCGGCAGCTCTTTGGGCTTGCGTCCTTTGCCTTCTTGGGCACTGGTGCGCATTTTGGCAAGCGCACGGGTGGAGATGTCCTCCTCGATTACCCGGTCCATCACTTTCAACAGCTCCGTTTCGCTCAAGTACTTGGCAAGCAAGGTGACCTCATAGCTGTTGCTGATACCAAAGCGCTCCGAAGCTGTGCGCATCTTTTCGAGTGCCGCCGTGGGAAGCTCTAACAACCGTAAGGTTTTGCTCACTTCTGGTGCCGTCGTACCGGTCAGGACTGCGATGTCTTGGTGCTCCTTGACAACCCCGTCATCGAGCAGCTTTTTCCAGGCGTAGGCGTTGTCCAGTGTGCTTTGCGCCGAGCGCTTCTCGTTGGCAACGTAGCTCAGCTGGTAAAGGTGGGAGGCACCGCCGCTCGGCACCAGTGTGATGGCGATCTTGTCGATGCCTGCGTGCAGTAGGGCTTTCTTGCGGTAGTGTCCGTCGATCAGCTGGAAGTGCCCTGGCAGGCTGGGGTGCTCCACAGCCAGCGCGGGCACCAGTTGTCCCTGCGCTTTGAGCGAGCCTACCAGGTCCTTAATGAGCCCTTCTTGGTAGATGGTCCGGGCGTTGTAGGGGTTATCGTGCACCAAGTGCAGTCCCACGGTGAGGCTCTTGCCACCCTCAAGTGACAGAAGCACGGATTCTCTTTCAGAGCTGAAGGAGGTGCTCACCCCAGGGTTGGCAAGACCAGCCGGTCGAGAAGCCACCACAGCCTCTGCAGCAGCAAACCGATCTTGGACGGCTTTGCGCTCTTGCCCGAGCGTTTTAGATAATGCCGCGTGGCGGTCGAATTTTTTTGCGCTCATGACTTTTCTCCTTTACGTAGCTTGGCGGGCAACCCTAGCAATGTGAGAACTTCCTTTTTCATTGCCTCAACTTCCGTCAGTGCGGTTGAAGTCCGTGAAATTTTGTGGACCGATGCACCGTACAACTGGCAGTCGCGAAATGTTGTCCTCAGTCCTAGCGTGCTATTGAGCACATTGAGTCCTTCCATGGAGCGCAGGGCATCGAGCATGTCGCGCGCCAAACCGGTATGCTGCTGGACCATGTTAGGGACGATGTAGGTTTTCAGGGCATCGTTGACCTGTGAGGCACTTGCCGCCAGTTGTACGGCACTCTCGGCTGCCCAGATGTCTGCGGGGGCTGGTACCACCGGGATTAGTGCTAAGTCGGACACTAGCATCGCACTAGTGGGCGCAGCGGAGTCCATTGCTGGCGGGCAGTCAATGAGAATCACATCGTACGTGTTGATGTGGTTTTTGACTTCCCGGTGCATCTTGCCTCCCATGGCGCTCAGACTCATCACCGTCGCAGCAAATGGCTGCTCATCCGGTGCCGCACTCGCCCAACGCAAGGCGGTGCCCTGAGGGTCCATGTCAATGACCAAAGTGCGATAGCCCGATTGAGCAAATGCGCCTGCCAGCTGCATACACACAGTCGTTTTGCCGCAGCCCCCCTTTTGATTGAACACCGTAATGATCTTAGCGCTCATAAAGTTCCTTCGACTTTCAGCGCTGAAAGTGCGCCGGCAGCTAATTATCATAGTTTTCCTGGGAAACATCTAGGCGCAGCCGCTCAAAAAATAAAGAGAAATAGTGCAAGAACAAGAGGTCGCGGCATGGGGCGCGGCGCGCCTGTCGCTTTCAGCGCTGAAAGCGACAGGCGATGACTCGCCGAGTGGTGCTGCCTGTTCTTTTGGAGCTTCATACGTGAGGTGCTGCATCGGGGTGAGATTGCTTTCAGCGCTGAAAGTGGGTGTATCAAGTTGCGCATGCGATCTCGTGGCTCGGCACTCGGATGCATTGCGAGTGCCTGATCATGAATGTGTGTTTGGGATTCAATTGAACGTCGGCTTCAGTGCATCCAGGCAGTAGAGGTTGGGTGGTGTCGCTGGTGATTTGCGGCCGAAAGTTGCCCGTGGTTCATTTGGGCTTCAAAATCAGACGCTGTTCAACATTGATGGCGGGTATTTCTAGGGTGATTCGCTACGCCACTTGGGAACCCCGCGCAAGGCGCCCGATCTTCACTGGTCCCTGACCAAGATGGGCGTGAATCACTGTCAGCCATCAGTGAGATTTACAACGGGGCGTTTTGTTTTGCCTCGGGAAGGTCGTGGGCGCATTGCGACGAATGCCTCCATCCCCGTGGCTGAGTCATCCACTGCGTTAGTCAACGCCAAGCAAGTACTGCAAACTGGGTTGACGGGATTACTTCAGTCCGAAACACACACCGCGTCCGCTGGCGTGCTGTTTCAAGTGGGTGTGCGCGGTCAAATCTCGGAGTCGCTGACTAAGAATGTTACGACTGGCTCCGGCCAGCTTAGTGGCGATCAAAGATCGTGACTCACCCGTG
>JACCDS012033023.1_pt1 | contig 14014 bp, 15 predicted proteins | sample 7446441 | NCBI WGS metagenome assembly JACCDS01 (sample SAMN15323445, study PRJNA562643) | freshwater metagenome | isolation source: river surface water | place: USA:Blue River Watershed | collected 2017-08-17 | reverse complement strand
GTATCGTTTTGACGTTTTAAAATCAGTTCATCAATGATATCATAAGCCTCGTCAATATCGACCTCTATTTTTAGTTTTACAAAACCTTCGTTTTCAGCACGCAACATGGCTAATAATCGGTGAGGCGGTGTTTTACTTAACGACTCAGACCAATCAAAATATTGGGAGAATTTTTGAGCACCTTCCTCCTCTTTTTTGGTTTTCACCACTTTGGTGGTAATCGTAGCTTTTCGTTGAAACAAACGTCGCAACTGTTGACGGACATGAATGTTTTCGTTAATCCATTCGGCGATAATCTCACGAGCGCCATGTAAAGCAGCTTCTTCGTTGATTACATTTTCATTAATGTATTGTGTCGAAATAAAATCGATATCATCATTGTTTTGCGCCATGATGATTTTGGCCAATGGTTCCAAACCATTTTCGCGCGCGACATCCGCCTTAGTTTTTTTCTTCTTCTTGAACGGCAAGTACAAATCTTCCAACTCCTGCAAATCAAAACTGTCTTGGATTTTTTTGGCTAATTCATTCGAAAGTTGTCCTTGCTCCTCAATGGTTTTTAGAATGTTTTCTTTCCGTTTTACAATCTCATCGTATTGTTTGTTCAATTTGGCAATTTGCTCAATCACCACCTCGTCTAAATTCCCGGTTTGGTCTTTTCGATACCGAGAAATAAAAGGAATGGTACAATCTTCGTTTAGCAATTGAACCGTTTTTTGAATGTTGATTGCGGCCGTTGGTACCGTTTTTGCGATGAATTGAATGTTGGTCATTGTAGGTAATTTGAGGTGCAAAGAAAGAAAAAATACCCTGAGTTTTATTCGAATGAAAAAGAAAATTTTATGTCATGGTTTGTCGGAGGCGGAATATATTTTTGCTGAAAAAGAAAAAAATGAAAAGGAAAATCCTTTACCTCGATATGGATGGTGTGGTTGCTGATTTTGAACAAAGTGTTCTAAAAATTTGTCCTGAATTGAATACCGCAGCTATTTATGATAATTCTAAAAAAAGGGATGCAAAAATTGATCAAATTTGTGCTACAGAACCAAATTTCTTTCATAATTTATTACCTATGGAAGGTGCTGTTGAAGCGGTTAAACAATTATTTCCTTTATATGATTTGTATTTTTTGTCTTCACCTATGTGGGGCGTGCCTGAGTCATATATTGGAAAACGTATTTGGATTGAGAAGCATTTTGGGGTTTTGGCAAAGAAAAGACTCATTCTGTCGCACCGAAAAGATTTGCATCTTGGTGATTATTTAGTGGACGACCGCACCCGAAATGGTGCAGGTGAATTTCAAGGTTTTCACATTCATTTTGGCACCGAAACCTTTCCAGACTGGGAGACTACTTTGCGTTTTTTGGTGAAAAATTATTAGACTTGACCCAAACAGTGTTTGAAACAAAATGTTTTTTACGATGACACAGTATGTCGTAGTGCGAATTTAACTTTGCTGAAAATAAAAATACAGGAGATGACTTTAGCCCAATTTTGCAACGAATTTAAAAACAAAAACGCCATTATTCTCTTGGAAGGCAAGCGGAATGTTTTGGAAAATGACAAAGATAAATTAATTCAACTAGGAAAGATTTTAGCGAAAAATCTGCCTTTGGCTACATTTAGAAGTGGCAATGCAGATGGTGCAGATTTCTATTTTTCGCAAGGTGTTTTGGCGATTGCTCCCGAAAGGTTACAGGTAATTACGCCCTATAACAACCACCGGCAGAAGCAAAATAATGCGTATGAAACCATTTCACTTGATGAAATAAACCTAGTTAATGAAGAAGCGGTGATATATCAATCTAAAAACAACAAAAAAACCAAGTCGTTGATAGACAAATACGTAGGTGGTGCAAAAGATCATTTTTCGATTAAAGCAGCTTATATTATAAGGGATACTGTTAAGGTTACGGGAACTCAATCGGGTGTGGCTCCTACCACTTTTGCGTTTTTTTATGACGACGAACAAAACCCGAAAAAAGGCGGTACAGGGCATACAATAGATATTTGCGAACTTAATAAAGTGCCCTATTTGACGCAAAAAGTGTGGATGGAGTGGCTGAAATAAATGACAATGTAAACAGATGAAAATAGACAAAAAATTAGAAAACATAGATGTGTTTTTACATCAATGCTAACAGAATGAAAAGCAATCGATAAAGTCTCATTTGAAAGACTAAATCACTTTATAAATCTTAAATTCAACAAATAAATGAATAATTTAATAGATGATTTTGAAACTTTAGAAATTTTCAAAAATGCAAAAACAGATTTTGTACAACATTTTGAAGATAAAAATTCAAAGAAACTGCTTTTGAAAATTAAACCCAATTCATTTTATGAATTGTGCGTAATTTTTGCTTTAAATAGACCAATAAGCAAAAATAATATACGAAATTATGTGTCAAATCGTCTTGATGTAAAAAAAATAAAATATATCCACCCAATTCTTGAAAAACATTTACAAGAAACTTTTGGGGTTTTTATTTTCACAGAACAAATAGAAAATTTACTTAAAGATTTGACAGGATTGACAATCGCCGAATGTCGAATTATAAGAAAAGACTTTGGAAGAAAAAATGCAAACAAAATAAAGGAAGTTTACGAAATTTCGAAACTAAACTGTTCAAAAAACCAAAAATTTATTAATAATTGTAAAACTTATAATTTAGATTTTGATAATACAGTTTCCGATATTTTGAAGTTAATAACTAAAAATGTGACAGAGGTAATATTTTTTAGTTTTGTTTTTAAAACGGTAACTGAAAGTTATTTACAAGTAAAAGAAATCATACGTAACAATGAATAATAAATATTTTGGGTGAGGGATATAAAAAAATTAACCTTAAATATAGAACCTGACCGTATCAATTTGCTTTTTACAAATCTAAAGGGAACAGGGGCTAATGAGCTATTAAAAACATTCATCAAAGCACCTAAAAATGATATTAGTTTGATTTTTTTTCAAAAGGAGGATTTGAAATCAAATTTATCAGAGCCATTCAAAAAAACAGATTATGATACAACAAAATCGGATAAAGGGGAAATTAGAAGCCAAAGAATTAGAACGCAAATTTATAAGAGCCATCCAAAAAAGAGCTTCTGAAAGAACAAATTCAGAAAAGGAAAGCATCGAAAAAAGAAATGAATTGATAGATGCTCGGTTTGAATTTACACCTGAGGTTTGTGAAAAAATAATATTGCTGAATGAAAAACTGAGAGAAGAAGAAAAAAGGGTTTTTTACCAATACCAGAAAATTGAGGAAAAGTGCAAATTAATGGTAAAAAATAAAGAAATAGACGATTTCATTATAGACCTTGAATTAGCGTTTTGGAACAATAAATATTATAAAAAATTTGACCCTGAAATGAACGGCAATCCATTTTTTCAATCAACAGATAGTTTTATGGTAATGCAAATGTTTGAATTTGAGTATAATACCGAACCAAAAAACGAGCAATTTAGAAAATCTCCCTTTAAAGAATTTAACGAAATAAGTCATTGCTATACGTTTCATAGTTTGTACGATCATTGTCATGAATTAACATGGTTTGATATTTATAACATAGACGAATTTTGGATGGAAATAAAGGTAGATTATCAGTTTTTTAGAAAAGTAAAATAAGTAACATCTCTTGTCGTGTTGCGTGTTTACTTTTACGAAAGAGTGATAAAACTATGTAACAAGTCAATTTTTTCAAATAAATAATAATAACTTTAACCCTTAAACCCAAAAATCATGGCCCAAATCTTAAACAAAAAACACGGAAACAATCATTTCTTTATTGACGGCGACGAAATCAAAGACAAAAAACACGGCACAACTTTATACTACATTGATGGTAACGAAGTGCGAGAAAAAAGCCGACACGGAAAAGTAAAATTTCATTTTGACAATCACGAAATACGAAGAGACAGCCGTCATGGCAGCATTAAGTATTATGTTGACAATGATGAAGTAAGAGACAAAAGACACGGTAATTTAGTGTATTACATTGATGGTTCTGAAATTAGAGATAAACGCCACGGCAATTTGGTTTATTACATTGACGGTAGTTTGACTAAAGACCAGTTAATGGGGTTGATTTCGATTATTTAAAAAACACCTTATAAACCTCAAAGGTTTCGTAAACCTTTGAGGTTTACTGTTTTTAAAAACTACCAACAAATCAAAATACTTTATATAAATATCCTATTCCATCAAGGGTTTGAAAGCAAACCATACCTTGAAAAAAGACTGTTTTATACCGAATTTTGTTTTGTATTAGCTGTTAAAAAACAATATTTATAAAATTTAAACATCAGATAATGAAAAATGAATTTATTGAACTGATTAAAAATAATGGCGAAGAAAAGTATGTTGCTTATTTAAGTGAATTGGCTGAAAAGGAATTAGCCGAAAAAGTGATTGGCTTACTTCAGGTAAAAAACTTAGATGAAAGAATTAAAAAATGGAATGATTTTGAGGTAAAATTAAGCAAAATTAAAAATTTACATTTACTCAGTAATCCATATTACATTGGTTATGGAAATCCAAATTCAGATATTCTTTTTTTAGGAAAAGAAAAGGCATTTGACATCACTAATAGTCCTGCCCTTTTTTTGCACGAAAGCATTAATAACAACAAACAATGGGAGTATTTGATTGAAAACCGTAATACGGATTTAGAATTTAATCCATTATTTCCTCAAAAATATTTTGGTGACAATTACAAAATAAAACACACCCATACTTGGGGAATATACCATAAACTGGTTAAAGGAATAACCGAAAACCTAGATGTTACAACGGAATTAGAAGTGTTAGAAAACAACTTTTTTAATCACTGTTTTACAACCGAAGTCAATCATATTCCATCAAAATATAGCTCAAATTTAAAATCTATTGACCCAAGAAAAGAATTGCTTCAACATACTTTTTATAAAAGTTTCAAACATGTAATTATTGGTGCAATTGGATCAATTGATAAAGAACAGATTGAGGAAATTTTTAGCTGTTTTAAAGTAAAAGAAGTGCAACTAAACAAAGAGGGGGTAAAAAAAGAAAGAAAGATTGATGTGTTTCAAAATGACACTCAAAAAATAATTTTATGTAATCAACTAAGTGGTGCTGCAGGATGGTCTAATGAAGAAATAGCTAATCTTATTAGTGAAATAAAAGAAAATTAATTGTCGAAAAATCAAATTTTAGCACTAAAACCAATTATCAAATTAGGATAAAAACGATTTGGCACATCAAGTTCCAATTAGGATTTTAAAGGCGGAAACAGGCATTTTTTTAATAAAAGTACAATGATTTTAAACCCACATAAAATAGTTCGCTGTCATTCAGGAGGTGCCGAAGGTGCTGATAGTTATTTTGAAGAAATTGGATCAAAATATGGCATTCAAACCATAGCATACAGTTACAAAACGCACTATCACAACTCCCCTAACAAATATGAAATCAGTGAAGAAGAATTTGAAGAAGGATGTCTTGCGGTTTTTAAAGCTAATGAAACGCTAAAAAAATACCGACTAAAACCATATTTAAACCTCTATTCTCGGAATTGGTTTCAGGTAAAAAATGCGGAACAAATTTTTGCCATCAGCAGCTTTATTCAAATTGAAAACCAACAATTGGTAAAAGGAGGAACAGGTATTACGGTACAAATGGCTATTGATATTAAAAAAGAAGTTTTTGTTTTTGAACAAAGATGGAATGCTTGGTTTTATTGGGATTATTCCCAAAGTATTTTTATACCTATGAATGAAAATCCAAAAATTACCTCTTCGGATTTTGCTGGAATTGGTGCTCGAAAAATTAATGCAGATGGAATAAATGCTATCGAAAATTTGATGAAAAATTCATTTAAACCCTTTCAAAATATAGTTTGATGGTGATTATAAGTTATTAAAAAAACACTTATGGATATTGATTTAATTAAAAAAGAAATTGTAGCCATTCATAAAGAATGGGATAAACTTGGACAAAGTTTGGACGATGGACAAAGTTTTGATGATGACAAATATGCCGAAATGTATGAGGGTGGTGTGTGGGATATGTTGTTTTCCTATTGTGAAAATAAGGAATTTGAGGTAGAGGGGTATCCGTTTGAAAAACGCCTTTTGGCTGAGACCAATCCCGAATATGATGAAGATTATTTTTGTTTTGAACGCAATATGAAATATATCGAAATTTTGGCAACTCAAAAACCCAATGTGATGGAGTTACTGTTTTTTTACAAACAAACCTTTTGGTATGATGAAACGGCAACCCCAGAAAGGTTGAAAGAGGAATTGCTAGAAGGCATTGCTGAAAATTGGTATGATATTGATTTTTAAATAAACTAAAAAACAAGAAATTATGTCTAAAAAACAATTTATAAAACGTCACTTATTAATCATCGAAAAGCTGAGAAGAAACCCTTGTAATTTTAAAGAATTACAAGGATTTTTAAAATCACAAACTTTGGACGATGAAGAAAATTATGAGATTTCGAAACGTACTTTTGAACGTGATGTAAAGGAAATTAGCGGTATTTACAATATTGAAATTGAATACAACCGAAAGGAAAAAGTATATGAAATAACCTATGACGTTGACGAAAATAAAACGAATCGATTGATGGAGTCTTTCCAGATGTATAACGCATTGAGTATGTCGGAATCAATCGCTAAACACTTGATTTTGGAAAAAAGAAAATTATTAGGTGTCGAAAATTTACATGGCTTACTTCACGCTATTCAACATCGGGTTTCGGTTAGCTTTCAATATGAAAAGTTTTGGGATTTTGATAACAAAAAAAACAACCGAACTGTTTATCCGTTAGCGTTGAAAGAAGCTCGTTTTCGTTGGTATTTGATTGCACAAGACTCCAAAGACGGAGCTATCAAAAGCTTTGGTTTAGATCGAATTTCTCGTTTAGAAATTAGCGCTAGGCACTTTGAATATCCGTCAACATTTGATGCTGATGAAAAATTCAAACACACTTTTGGAATTATTAGCGGAGAAGAAGCGCCAGAAAAAATACAATTATGGCTCACTCGTGAACAAGGCAATTATATCAAGTCCTTGCCCCTCCACCATTCTCAAAAAATTATTTCAGAAACCAATACCGAAGTAGTACTAGAGCTCTATGTTTGCCCCACCCACGATTTTATGATGGAGCTCCTCTCAATGGGGGCTAATGTGAAGGTACTTGAACCCGAAAGTTTGAAGAAAAAAATACGTGCAAAATTATTAGATGCAGTGGAATTGTATAAATAATTTTTTAAAAGTTTATCCCAAATTGAGTAAATACAATGAAAATAACCACACTATCTGACACCCATGGAATGCACCACCAAATCGATTTGCCTGGAGGCGATATCCTTATTCATGCCGGCGATGTTTGCAATCGAGGCACTGCTGCTGAAGCATTAGATTTTATGAATTGGTTTTCAAATCAAAATTACGCCTACAAAATTTTTATTGCAGGCAACCATGATTTTTATTTTGAAAACGAGCAAAATACTACTATAAAATCCTTACTGCCTGAGTCTGTTTATTATTTAAACGATTCTGGAATAACTATAGAAGGAATTTCTTTTTGGGGCTCGCCTATAACTCCCGAATTTCATAATATGGCTTTTAACAGAAAAAGAGGTGTAGAAATTTCAAAACATTGGGAATTAATTCCGTCTGATACCGACGTTCTAATCACACACGGCCCGGCTTACGGAATTTTAGATACAACATTTCAAAATTTGAATGCGGGCTGTACCCATTTGCGAACAAAAATTGAAGAAACTAACCCTCAATACCATATTTTCGGACATATCCATGAAGGTTTTGGACTTACCGAAAGGGAAGGAACCACATTCATTAACACCTCATCGGTTGATTTTGGTTACAAAATAAGAAAATTACCGTTTTATGATTTTGAGATTTAAAGCGTCATGGTTTGGCGTATGTGTTTTTTTTTACTAAAAATACAATAGCCAATCAATTTAAAAAACTTTCACTCTTGTAAAATCACAACTTTTTATAAGAAAATTATAGGGAGTTTTGTGGAGAAAGAGGAACAATCAAAATATTCTAAAAGAAATAGTTACCTACAAAACCTATGGATAATATAACTTTACTTACAATCGAAGATTTAATCAATGGGAAAATTGAATTAAAATTAATTGATAGCTATACCGAAAAAAAGGAAGTTGTGATAAAAGAAAAATCTATGCCCTTTTTTGTTGATAGCTATCAAAGAGGCTATAAATGGGGGGCGAAAGAAATTTGTGATTTATTGGATGATATTGACAAATTTGAATCATCTGACATTTCAAAATTTTATTGTTTACAGCCATTAGTTATAAAAAAAGTCAATGATAAATATGAATTAATAGACGGACAACAACGTTGCACTACACTATTTTTGATTTTAAACTTCCTTGAGATGGAGACTTTTAAAATAGAATATAAAGTCAGAGAAAGTAGTCAGAGATTCTTAGAAGACAAGCATTTTAAAAAACCTTGGGAAGAGTCAAAAAAAGAATTTGATAATATTGATAATTTTCATTTTTCTCAAGCTTATGAGTATATTAGGGAATGGTTCTCCACTAAGGATGAGGGGTTTAAAAATAATTTTGTGGATAAATTACTGAATCATGTTAAAGTAATTTGGTATGAAGTTAATGCGGATGAGTCTTCTCAACAAATTTTTAAAAAAATTAATATTGGTAAAATCCCTTTGACAAATGCTGATTTGGTAAAAGCTCTTTTAGCAATTAATTGCGAAGATATTGTGTTGAAACAGTGGAATGAAGTCGATTTAAAATTAAAAAACGATAAATTTTGGTGGTTCATTTCAAACAGCGAATATAACAGCCGAATAGATTATTTGTTAGAAATTGTAACCCAAACTTTAAACAAACAAGATAAATTATCCTCATTTCTTTGTTTTGAAAAAAGCACAGACAAAAAAGAACTTTGGTATAAAACCTATCAGTTATTCTTAAAATTGATTGATTTTGAGGAAGATATAGAAATGTACCATAAGTTAGGTTTTGCGATATGGAGATTAAACTATTCGTTAGAATCAATTAATCAAAATGGGAGAAATACAATTCTAGAAAAAATTGAAAAAAAAATTGCATGCTTAAAAGAAAGTATTTATGAGAAAGTCCCAAATAACAATATTGTTAATGCCTCATTTGGTTACGGAGAAGACCATAATGCTTTATATAACCTCTTGTTTTTGCATAATTTGGAGACCCACTATGCTGTTTGTACTAACCAATATTACAACCCATTTCCGTTTAAAGAATTTAAAAACACCTCTTGGTCTTTAGAACATATTAGTCCTCAAAATATTGAGTCGCTAAAACAATATGAGCTTTTAGATTTTGTTAAAAACCTCAAAGAACTAAAAATAATTGAAGAAAGGTTTATTCTCGATACCATTTCTAAATTAGAAAAAGACACATTAAATAACAATGACTTTTCAATTATTCAAAATGATTTTGTAAAAAAATTAATAGACAATAATGTTGAACTAATTTCTGAAGATGAAAAACATTCAGTTGTGAATTTGTGTTTAATTGATAAAAACTTAAATAGTTCCTTGGGCAACCATTTCTTACACCATAAAAAAGAAAAAATTAATAATTCAACTTGTTTTGTACCCATTTGTTCTGTCCAAATATTCAATAAACATTTCACTCCAAAACCTACTGAATTTTCTTTTTGGAATGACTGTGACAGAAAAAATTATGCTGAAAAACTATTAAATATAATCAATCCTCATACAAATGCTAAATAAATCAACATTATTGGGCTTTTTGAAAGACCATAAAATTGTCATACCAAAAATTCAACGAGATTATGTCCAAGGATTAAATAATACTAGAAATAATGCTGTAAGAGAAGAATTTTTGAAAGACATTAAACAAAAATTTGACAAACAAACAGAAATGAATCTTGATTTCATTTATGGTACTTATAATGATGGTTTATTTACTCCGTTAGACGGGCAACAACGACTAACAACTCTTTTTTTGCTACATTGGTTTGCTTTAAAAGATTATTCTGAATTGAAAAATTTTTCATTTGAAATAAGAGATTATAGCAAAGAATTTGTTTTTAAACTTACTCAAACCAAACTTTATTTTGATGAAGATAAAACTATTTCGGCAACAATTGAAAACCAAGCTTGGTTTTTAAGTTATTGGAAAAAAGACACAACTGTTGCCTCCATGCTTACAATGTTAGACGATATACAGAAAGAATTTAAAAATCAATCTGAGGCATTAAGTCAATGGTTACAGGATAAAGTGACTTTTAATATTCTAAAATTAGAAGACTTTAAACTTGGTGATGAATTGTATATAAAAATGAATGCTCGTGGCAAAGCTTTATCAGATTATGAAAATTTTAAGTCTTGGTTAGATGAAAAAATACCCACAAATTATAAAGAAAAATGGGCTGAAAATTTAGATAAAAATTGGACAGATTTAGTTTGGAGTTATGATGATGGCGACCACAATATAGATAATGAAATGATGGTGTTGTTTAGAACATTTGTTTTATTTCATTTGAACCAAGATTCACAAAATTTGAATGATTTAGATAAAATTTACAAAATCTTACATGGTCAAAATGAAAATGGTACTGGTGAAAAGTCATTTATTAGCCTAGCTGAATACGAAAGTTTTATTGGGTCGAGTATCGACAGTTTTGTTAAAAATATATCCTGTTTTTTAAACAAATTTATTGAAAAGAAAAATGATCTTGAATCTTTATTTAAAGAGGTTGATTTATGGGATAATTTCAACAATCCTTTTAAGGCTCTATTGTCAAAAAACACCTTAAAAAATAAAGTTTTGTTTTTTGCAATTTATCAATATGTATTGAAAGATAAATTTGACCCAAGTAATTTTAAAAAATATTTGAGAGTCATAAGAAACCTAGTTGAGTATAGCACTATCGGGTTTGATGATTTAAACAAATACCTAAGTTCCATTAAATATTTAGCTTCATTTGAAGATTTATTAAATGCCGAAATCGAAGCTTCAAAAATCACTGGATTCAATAATGAACAAATTAAAGAAGAGATAAAAAAAATTGAACTTGTAAAGAAAGACATCGTTAAAGATGAAAGCATAATAAGGGCAGAAAACAATCCTTTTTTAAAAGGCCAGATTTCATTTTTGATAAATCAAGATACAATAAATCAAGATATATTTTGTGATATTTTGCAAAAGATAGAAATTCATTTTGATATAAATGGCGTAAGAGAGGAATTTAGAAAAGAAAATATTTTTCTAAGAAACTTCATTTCACTGTTTCAAAAATGGGAACAACTTTGGCATATTCCATTCAATAATGATAGAGAAAATTGGAAAAATATATTTTCAAAAGATATTTATAAGCATTTGATTTATAAAATTTTAAATAAAGATTTTGGAGAGGATTGGATCAAAATAGATTCTAAATTTGAGGACAATATCCCTGATGGAAATTGGGTTTTAAATAGAAAGATGACACATGAAAATTTGTATAAAACAAATTTATTAAGTCATGCCAAAGATTGTTTTTTAAGATGGTCAAACGGACAATATTATATTGCTCCATTTAATTCAAAAGCTTCGTGGAATAAAATTATTATTGGCAATAAAAGAAATCAAATATTAAGTCAATTATTGAAAGAAAACATCATAAAATGTGAACAAAAGTATCCTGATGTAGATTTCTTTTGGGGTTGGGAAATTAGTTTTATATATAAAAGCGATGAATTTAAATGGGAAGATGATAAAATATATTCTAAAGACAAAGCAGTTGTTTTAGAAATAGACACTATCCAAAAACTCTGTAAGTAAGAAAAATATTTTATTGTATGGCGTTAAAAAAGAGGCTTGAGAGCCTCTTTTTTATTTTTTACACCGACATTCTTTGTCGTTATTGGTAACTACTTTTGAAATAAATAAAAAAACAAAAGTATATGGTCCCAACAATTAAAGAAAAAAAGAGCCTAGAACTACAACAAAATTCACCCAACATTTTTGATGGAGGAGGATATTATATCTGTTTTAAAAGGATGTTTTTAAGTTATTACGATGCGCTGCCTAATGTGTATTGTATTAAAAATTTAGATTACAAAAAAGCACAAAAGTGGATTGAAACAAAATTTGCTGAGGAGATTGTTAAAAAACATTTTTATTTGAATTACAACGGGTCTGAAACAATTGGAGAATATGAAAATGTGCTTTATTTGTTTAATGATGGTTTTATGGTTAATATAGAGGATAAACTAATCTCTATTTCGTTTCTGCCAGAATCCGAAAACCGAGCTATTGAAATAAAGAATGAATTAAATCAATTTAAAATAAATGAAAAATTAACTACTGAAATAAACTTAATTGTTTCGGGTCCAAGAGGGTTAACTTTAGAAAAAATCGTATTAAAAAAACCTAAAATAAACCTGGATATACACTATAATTCTGATTTTAAAACAATTCATCAATCGATTGTTCAAAATCTTAGAAAAAAACAAACCAAGGGATTATTCCTTTTTCACGGAGCACCAGGAACGGGTAAGAGTACCTATATCCGTTTTTTAATTCACCAACAAAAAAAGAAAGTAATTTTTTTATCACCAAACATGGCTGAAAATTTAGACAACTTTTCATTTACAAATTTACTTCTCGAAAATAGAAACTGCGTTTTGGTTATTGAAGATGCTGAAGAGTTAATAGTTTCTAGAGAAAATAAAAGTAATTCTAAACTCTCTTTTTTATTAAATCTAACCGATGGTTTATTGGCTGATAGTTTAGGGATTCAAATAATTGCAACGTTTAATACTGATATTGTTAATATTGATTCCGCACTTTTGCGCAAGGGAAGGTTAACTTGTATTTATGAATTCAAACCACTAGAATTGGACCGTACAAATAGGCTTTTAAAACAATTGGGACATAACTATGAGGCGCAAAATCCGATGGCTATATCCGATATATTTAACTTTGAGGAAACTGTTGAATACAAGCCCAAGTTGAAAAAAGTCATTGGTTTTGGAAATTAATTTTCGATTTATTGGAATCAAACAACAATAAAATGAACAACTCTCGTGAAAAAACATTCCTTTTTTTGGACGATTTACGTATCCCGTCCGATGCCTATCAATACAACTACAATCGTGTTTTTTTAGATAAAGAATGGGTAATTATTCGCACTTATGACAAATTTGTTCAGTGGATAATCCAAAACGGTTTGCCTCACTACCTCTCTTTTGATCATGATTTATCTGATATTGAAAGTACACAAGAGAAAACAGGTTATGACTGCGCTCTTTGGCTTGTAGATTATTGTTTGAATAATCAATTGAAATGTCCTGAATTTTATTGTCATTCGATGAATCCTGTTGGGAAAATAAAAATAATAGGATTGTTAGAACAGTTCAAATCATTTCAAAATCTATAAAATTGGAAAAACAAACTCTAAACAGTAAGTAAACTAAAAATTACAATAAAATGAAAATTATCGCCTCAATTGTCTCAACACTTTGTCTATTAGGAATGGTATTGGCTTTTTTACCGCTATTAGGTTGGTTAAACTGGCTTGTAATACCACTAGCTTTTATTGGTTTTATATTAAGCAGTATTGCTGAATCTCCAAAATCAAAATCGCTATGTACTTTAGTAATTATTTTTGGAATATTACGACTTATTTTAGGTGGAGGACTTTTCTAATTAATAGTAAAAAACAAATCTTATATTTGAGTCCTATTCCCTACTCTCATGCTGATTTTATATTGTTATTTTTTAGTAGTTACTGTTGTAAGCTTCGTTTTAGTGGGTTACGACAAATATCTAGCTCGAAATAAAAAAAGAAGAATTGCCGAAAACAGTTTATTGCTCTGGGCTTTATTTGGAGGAAGTATAGGAACTGGTTTCGGGATGTGGGTATTTAAACACAAAACTTCCAAAAGAAGTTTCCTTTGGAAGTTTTGGAGTATTGTGTTATTACAGTTTTTAATAGTACTAGCGCTCTTTTAT
>JACCDS012341615.1_pt1 | contig 14015 bp, 11 predicted proteins | sample 7446441 | NCBI WGS metagenome assembly JACCDS01 (sample SAMN15323445, study PRJNA562643) | freshwater metagenome | isolation source: river surface water | place: USA:Blue River Watershed | collected 2017-08-17 | reverse complement strand
CTTTCCGGAGACGGCTGCGAATGGCTGCCCTGGTTGCACCTGAAGCAGCAGGCAGGCTGGGACAAACCTGACGATGCAGATGACGGTGATGCCCATCTGATGGTGCAGTGCATGGAAAGCTGGTTGCTGTGCGATGTACCCACTTTGGCCGGGTTTTACGAATCGGGCTTCAAGGAACCGCGGTTGCCGAACGGAGGTATCGAATGGGTGGCAAAAAGTGCGGTGTTTTCGGCGCTGCAAAAGGCCACGCAACACTGCCGCACCAAAGCGGTGTACGGCAAAGGGGCGCATTCGTTCAAGCTGTTGGCATTGATTGATCCGGAAAAAGTGTGCGCAAACTCGCCTTGGGCAGCACGCTTGATACATGAGCTTGAAAGACGCAAACTGTGAACGCTTCCTTGGATGAAACCCACGAAACTCGACAACAACCGCCTTCGGTGCAATCGGTTGTGCTTCAAGCCACGGCCCTCACCAAGCGTTTCGTTGAAGGGCGGCTGGATGTGACGGTGTTGCAGGGCGTGGACCTGACGGTGCGGGCCGGTGACACGCTGGCCATCGTCGGGGCCTCAGGCTCCGGCAAAAGCACGTTGCTGCACCTGCTGGGCGGGCTGGATGCGCCCACCAGTGGCAGCGTGGCGCTCATGGGGCAGCAGCTGACGCAACTCAATGCCACCGAACAAGGCAACCTGCGCAACCGGTATTTGGGCTTCGTTTACCAGTTTCACCACCTGCTGCCTGAATTCAGCGCGCAAGACAACGTGGCCATGCCGCTGTGGATACGCCGTGCCGACCGTGCGCAGGCGGCCGAGCAGGCCGCCGCCATGTTGGCCCGCGTGGGCTTGGCAGGCAGGCTGCACCACCGCCCTGCCGAGTTGTCAGGTGGCGAGCGCCAGCGTGTGGCCATGGCCCGTGCACTGGTGACGCAACCCGCCTGCGTGCTGGCTGACGAGCCTACCGGCAACCTCGACCGCAACAGCGCCGACGGCGTGTTCGAGCTGATGATGCAATTGGCACGCGACCAGGGCACCGCGTTCGTGGTGGTCACGCATGACGAGGGGCTGGCCGCCCGTTGTGGCCGCACGGTGCGGCTGGTGCAGGGGCGGCTGGGTGCAGGAAGCTGAGGCACTGCGCGTCATGTGACCAAGGGATTCAAGTTGTGCCAGACGCTGATGTGAAGGTGTTGCCTCCAATCGTGTGGGTGGACACCCACGCTCATCTCGACGCGGCTGAGTTGTCAGGGCCTGCGTTACCCGCCCATGACCGCTACCGCGCTGCGGGCGTGGCCCTGTCCGTCATTCCAGCGGTGGCGGCCTTCAATTTCGACGCCGTGCGCGAGCTGGCTCACACCCAAGGCGACGCCTATGCGCTGGGTCTGCACCCGCTGTACCTGCTGGACCGCACCGACGCCCAGGTTGCCGCTGACCTGGCCACGCTGGACCGCTTGCTGACCACCCACCGTGACTACCCGCATTTGGTGGCCGTGGGTGAGATCGGACTGGACTTTTTCGTGCCCGCACTGTGCACGCCCGCGCTGCGCGAGCGGCAGCAGGCCGTTTACCGCGCCCAACTCAAACTGGCCAAAAAGCACCGATTGCCGGTGCTGCTGCACGTGCGCAAAAGTGCCGACCTGCTGCTCAAGCACCTGCGCGAGGTGTGGGGACTGGCCCCCGGGCAAGCCCTGCCGCAGGGTTGCGCGGGCATTGCCCATGCATTCAATGGCAGCCAGGCGCAGGCCGATGCGTTCATGGCAATGGGTTTCAAGCTGGGGTTGGGTGGGGCCGTCACCTTCGACGCCGCGCACCAATTGCAGCGGTTGGCCACCACCTTGCCCGCCACGGCACTGGTCATGGAGACCGATGCCCCCGACATACCGCCCCAGTGGCTGTACGCCACCGCCGCCCAACGTGCGGCGGGCCAGCCGCAAGGCATCAACACACCGGCCGAATTGCCGCGCATCGGCGCGGTGGTGGCCAGCCTGCGCGGGGTGCCGGTGGCTGATTGGGCGGCGCAGACCTCAGCCAATGCCTTGGCTGTGCTGCCACGGCTGCAAGGGTTGATGGCGGCAGGCGGTGCCACATGAGCCTTGCACCCACTGCACGCCTGGTGGGCTTGCCGCCGTTGGTGAACGCCCACACCCGCGTGTTGGTGCTGGGCAGCTTTCCGGGTGCTGCGTCGCTGGCAGCGCAGGCGTACTACGGCCATCCGCGCAACCACTTCTGGCCCATCATGGCCAGTGTTTTTCAAGAAAAAACAGGCTTTTCCGCTGATTATTCAAATATTGATTGCTATCAATTTTGTGAATTGATGGTGCCTCCCGACTACACCCAACGCTGCGCGTGGCTGTTGGCGCACGGCGTGGGCCTGTGGGACGTGTACGCCAGCTGCGAACGCCAGGGCAGCCTGGACGCGGCCATACGCCAACCCCAGGTGAACGACTTTGCACGCATCCTGGCACTGTGTCCGCAGCTCAAACTGATTGCCCACAACGGTGGCGAGAGCTTCAAACACGCCCGGCACACACAGGCCCTGGGCGTGCCGGTGGTCAAGCTGCCATCGACCAGCCCCGCCAACGCCAGCTGGTCTTTCGAGCGCAAAAAAGCCGCTTGGGGCGCGGCTTTGGATGGGGTGTTGACCGGACGCTGAGTCGGCCACGCTGGCGGGTTGAGCGGGCCATCGGGCTGACTGGATGAGCAGGCCCAGTCTGGCAGAAGGTGTCAGCCCACCGTGCGGTGCGCCACAGGCGTTTCCGGTACCGGATAGCCTGCCGCACCGAAGGTGCTGACCACGGCTTTGTGGGTATCGAAGTACACCTGCCAGTACGTGTCGGTGTGGGTGTAGGGGCGCACGCACAGCAGCGGGCCTTCGGGGGTGAACTGCAAAATCTCGATGTCGGGTGCGGGCGAAGCCTTGACATTCGGAATGGCCGCCACCGCCACCCGCAGGCGGGCCATGGCATCGGTCACGTCCACGCTGTTGGCCACCTTGGCCACGCAGTCCACACGGCGGAAGGGCTCGTTGCTGAAATTCTGGATGTTGTCTGAAAACACCTTGTTGTTGCCGACGATGGTGGTCACGTTGTCAGGCGTGAGGATGGTGGTGGCAAACAGCCCCAGCTCCTTCACGATGCCAACGGTGCCCCCCGCGCTGATGAAGTCGCCCACCTTGTAGGGGCGCAACACCTGCAGGAACACGCCCGCTGCAAAGTGCGTCAGCAAGCCCCCCCAGGCGGTGCCGATGGCCAGGCCCGCACCCGCCAGCAGGGCGGCGAACGAGGTGGTTTTGACACCGAAAATGTCCAGAATGGCCAGGATCAGCACCACCGTGAGTGCCACGGAGATGATGGATTTCAGGTAGCGGATCAGTGTCTGGTCGAGCTTTTTGGCACGCTCCATCCCGCCGCCGATCAGGCTGACGGTCAGGTTGATGAGCCAGCGCCCCACCACCCAAGCGGCGATGGCACCCAGGATTTTCAGGCCGAAATCGGCCCCTTGGGTGGTCAGGAAATGCCAGATCAGTTCCATGTTCATAATCGTTCCTTTCAGATTGAACGTGTCGTCATGCAGTATTTGTCGGTCTTTTTGTGCCCACGTCAGCCTGTTGCCGCCAAAAGCGGTGCGGGTGTGCAAAGGTGGTTGTCAGCGTTGTTTGTGCACACCGTGGGTACGGCCACATGAGCAAAGTCGCACAAACCGGCGCGGGCAAACGCACACGCACCGCATCGGAGGCGTTGCCCGAGGTCAATTTTTCGGACTACGGCAACGTGCGTTGCCTGCACCTGGGCACCGAGTGGGTGCAGGGCAGCATGCTGATCGACCAGCCCTACGACATCGAGCTGGAATACGTGCAGCGCATGATGGCGTGGCTGTTGTTCAACGACCCGGCCAAGGTCGCCAAAAAACACGCCATGCAACTGGGCCTGGGGGCCGCTGCGCTGACCAAGTTTTGCCGCAAGAAGCTGCGCATCAAGACCACGGCCGTGGAAATCAACCCGCAGGTGGTGTCGGCGTGCCGCTTCTGGTTCAAGCTGCCACCCGATGATGCCAAGCTGCTGGTCGTGCTGGCCGACGCGGGCGTGGAGGTGCGCAACCCTGTGTGGGCGGGCGATGTGGACGCGTTGCAGGTGGACCTGTACGACCACGAAGCCGCCGCCCCCGTGCTCGACAGTTTTGACTTCTACAAAGACTGCCGCAACACCCTGAGCGAAGGTGGGTGCATGACCGTGAACCTGTTTGGCGAGAAAAACAAGTACCCCGACAGCGTGGAGGAAATTGCCGCCGCTTTCGGGCGCGACGCCGTCTGGTGCTTCAAACCCACCAAGGAGGGCAATACGGTCATCCTGGCGCAACGCACGCCCACGCACCCCACACGTGCCGAATTGGAGGCCCGTGCTGCCGAGATCCAGACCCGCTGGGGTTTGCCAGCCTCCAAATGGTTGAAGGTGTTCAAGCCACTGGTCTGACGAGTTGGGGGCTGGGCGTTTCGGTGTGGGTGCCCACGGCGGGGTAGATAATCTTCCCGGTCAGGCACCATTGTTTGACATTTGCTTGCAGCAACACCCTGCGTGACCCGACAACAGAAGCCGGGCCTCAGGGGGATCGATTGTCAGGAGGACGCGGCACCATGGCCGAAGGCAACGCAGAAACCAACAGGCTGGGTGAGCCTGTGTCAGAAGCACCCTATGGATTGGGTGAGTGCGACCCATGTGACCATTGCTCCGCGCCGATTTGCGTCGATTGCGAGCACCGTGCGCGCATCGAAGCGGAAAACGCATTGCGGGAAAGCGAGGAACGCTTTCGCACCATCGCCAATGCCACGCCGGTGATGATCTGGCTGTCCGGGACGGACACCATGTGCCACTGGTTCAACGCCGGTTGGCTGGCCTTTACCGGACGCACGCTGGCACAGGAGCAGGGCAACGGTTGGGCGCAAGGTGTTCACCCTGACGATTTTCAGCGTTGTTTGGACGTGTACCTGCACAACTTCGAGCAGCGCCAGCCGTTTCAGATGGCGTACCGGCTGAGGCATCACAGTGGCGAGTACCGCTGGATTCACGACAGCGGTACCCCGCGGTTCGATGCCGCTGGTGAGTTTTTGGGGTACATCGGGTCGTGCGTCGATGCCCACGAAGTCCGCTCGGTGAGGAACCAGCTGGCTGCCATGGCCGACGCCATACCGGGCGTGGTGTTTCAGTGCACCACCGATGCCGCACGGTGCCTTCGGTACGAGTACATCAGTCAGGGCATTGAAGACCTGTGTGGCGTCAGCGCAGCCGAGGCGTTGCAAGACCCCCAAGTCATGGCCCAACTCATCTTTCCACCAGATTGGGATGCCTACCAGGCATCCGTGGCGCAAGCCGCTGACGAACAGGCGCACTGGAGGCACGCCTACCGCATCCGGACGCCGGATGGTGACCTCAAATGGATTCAAGGGCAGGCGGCACCGCAGCGCCAACCCGACGGCAGTGTGCTGTGGAGTGGGCTGTTGACCGACATCAGCGCGCAAAAAAGGCTTGAAAGTCAGTTGCGCTTGTCAGCCAGCGTGTTCGAGAACGTGCAGGAGGGCATCGTCATCACCGACGCGCAGCACCACATCATCGATGTCAACGCTGCTTTTTGCCGTGTGTCAGGCTACGCGCGCGCAGAGGTGCTGGGGTTGAACCCACGGTTTCTGAAGTCTGGTATCCAGCCCAGCTCCTTCTACCGCATCCTGTGGGAGGAGGTTGAACGCTGTGGGTTTTGGACGGGTGAAGTGTTCAACCGTGCCAAAGGTGGCGAGGTGTACGCCGTCATCCTCAACATCAATGCGGTGAGAGACGAGAACGGGCAAATCAGCCATTACGTGGGTGTCAGCACCGACATCAATCAAATCAAAACCCAGCAACAGCTGCTGGAGCGTGTGGCCCACTACGATGCGCTGACGCGGTTGCCCAACCGCACACTCTTGGCAGACCGTTTGCAGCAGTCAATCTCGCTTGCCCAACGCCATCAAACCCAATTGGCAGTGTGCTACCTGGATTTGGATGGTTTCAAGCAAGTCAACGACAGCCAAGGCCACGGTGCTGGTGACTTGGTGTTGCAGGTCGTGGCGCAGCGCCTGGTGGGGTTTTTGCGCGCCAGTGACACCGCCGCACGGCTGGGTGGCGATGAATTCATCGTGCTGCTGGGTGGGTTGGGGTCATCAGACGGCCTGGAGCCGTTGTTGCAGCGGCTGATACAGGCCATTGGCGAGCCCATCAGCATCCACGGCGTCGATGCGGTGGTCAGTGCCAGCGTCGGGGTGGCCATGTACCCCGCCGATGCCACCGAGCCAGACACCCTGTTGCGTTTGGCAGACATGGCCATGTATGCAGCCAAAGCTGCGGGCAAGAACAGGTTTCACCTTCGCAAAACCGACGTGCCGCCACAGCGCTGAAGGGGCCGCACGCGGCGCAGGTCAGGGGCAATGGCCGTTGCCGTAATATCGTCCGGCTGCCTCCTCTTTGCAGAGGGCGCGCGCTGCGTGTGAACCGGAGTAAACATGATTGCAATGAAAACCGTGGTGCCCACGTTGCCTGGCCACGTCAAAAGCGCTGAGCTGAACACGGCCGCCCAAGCGGCTCGGGTGCCGTGAACAGCGCGAACCGGCACCGTGCCAAGCCCTTCAGTGGCCCCCTCGACTGGCGTGTGTTGGTCGACTGGTTGGCGCACGACGGCATCATCACCCATGCCGAGGCAGAGCGCACCATCTTGCGTTGTTCAGCCGCTGAGAGTGCCCAGCCGCCGTTGCAACGCCTCAGCGTGGTTGGCATGTCACGGGCCAGCGATGGCGCTGCGCTGACGCTGGACGCGTTGTCCGAGTGGTTGGCGCGCCATGTGGGCATGGAGTTCATGCGCATCGATCCGCTCAAGGTCGATGTCGGGCGCGTGGCCGACGCCATGTCTGCCGCCTATGCCGAACGGCACAAGGTGCTGCCGGTGCTGGTGGGCCCCACCGAGGTGGTGGTGGCCACGGCAGAGCCCGGTTTGACCGATTGGGTGCCAGAGGTCGAGCGCCAGAGCCGCAGGACGGTCCGTTTGGTGGTGGCCAACCCGCTGGACATCAAACGCTATACCACCGAGTTTTTTGCGCTTGCCAAGTCAGTGCGGGCCGCCACCAAAGCGGGGGCGGTGTCACAGGCCAGTTTTGAGCAATTGGTTGAGTTGGGCCGTGCCAACCGCCAGCTCGACGCGAACGACCAGGGCGTGGTGCAGGTGGTTGACTGGCTGTGGCAATACGCCTTCGATCAGCGTGCCAGCGACATTCACCTGGAGCCCAGGCGCGAACAAGGCGTGATCCGCTTTCGCATAGACGGTGTGTTGCACCCGGTCTACCAACTGCCCACGGCCGTTCTGGCAGCCATGACCGCGCGCATCAAGTTGCTGGGACGCATGGACGTGGTCGAAAAACGCCGTCCGCAAGATGGCCGCATCAAAACCAAAGGGCCGCGTGGTGACGAAGTGGAAATGCGCCTGTCCACCTTGCCGACTGCGTTCGGCGAGAAGATGGTGATGCGGATTTTCGACCCCGACACCACCGTCAAGAATCTGGATGCACTGGGTTTTTCCCATCACGACGCCAGGCGCTGGGAGGCGTTGGTCAAAAAGGCGCACGGCATCATCCTGGTCACGGGGCCCACCGGTTCGGGCAAAACCACCACGCTGTACTCGACACTCAAGCGTTTGGCGACCGAGGAGGTCAACGTCAACACCATTGAAGACCCGATCGAGATGATCGAGCCTGCCTTCAACCAGACTCAGGTTCAAGCGCACCTGGACTTTGACTTTGCGCAAGGCCTGCGCGCCCTGATGCGGCAGGACCCTGACATCCTGATGGTGGGGGAAATTCGCGACTTGGCCACGGCAGACATGGCCGTGCAGGCCGCACTCACAGGGCACCTGGTGTTTTCCACTTTGCACACCAATGACGCGCCCAGCGCCATCATGCGCCTCATGGAGCTGGGGGTGCCGCCCTACCTCATCAATGCCACGGTGTTGGGGGTGCTGGGGCAGCGGCTGGTGCGCACGCTGTGCCCACTGTGCAAGCAGCCCGACACAGCGGCGTCACGAGACACGTTCGACGATGTCATCAAGCCCTGGCAGGCCAATGGCAGCTATGCGCCGTACCGGCCCGTGGGTTGTCTCGATTGCCGCATGACCGGTTTCAAGGGGCGCATGGGCTTGTACGAACTGCTGGTGACCAGCGAGGTCTTCAAAGAAAAAATCACCCACGAACCCAGCATGGACGCCTTGCGCCGCCAGGCTGTGACCGACGGCATGCGCCCACTGCGCGTGGCAGGTGCCATGCGGGTGGCCGAGGGCGTGACCACGCTGGACGAGGTGCTCTCATGCACGCCGCAGCCGACATGATTCGTGTCCACGCACCTGGTGGGTATGCATGCTTGGTAAGCTAAGGGTTTGACCATGATGAAGAAAGCCACGACATGAATGCGCTGGTGTGGGTGCAAGCGCTCACGTTGGGATCGACGGTTGCCGTTCTGGGCTGGGCCCTGACGGGTGGCCCGCTGCGCATTTCCAGCCGAGCTTCACGCCATTTTCTGGTGTTCAACGCGTTGGTGGCGCTGGGCTCGCTGGCCTGGTGGCCCTGGCCGGTGCTCGGTTTGTTGCCACCTGCTTATCGGTTGAGTCTGGGGCTGGTGGGCATCCTGTCGGGGCTGCAGTGGCTTTGTCTGGGGTTGCACAAACTGCACGACATCAAGCCCAGTTACGTGGTGTCGCCCTTCATGCTGCCTTTTCTTGCTGCGCTGATGGCCGTCATCGCCTGGCTCGACACCGGTGGGCATGGCACCTTGCTGGCGTGTTTCAGTGCCAGCCTGTGGATGTTGGGGGTGACGGTGCAGCAGGGGTTTGCGGCCATGTCGGCACAGGCAGGCACGCAAGCGGCACGCTGGGGCTTGTTGCCGTTTGCGCTGGCAGCTTTGTTGTGGCTGGTGGGCATGGGGCATGCCGCGTGGTCCATCCTGGCTGCCAGCGGCGAAGGTTGGGCGGCTGCCGAGGCAACCCAGGTCAGCCTGTTGGGTGTGCCTGATGCCCTGATGTGGTTGTTGTCGTGGGCGTTCGTCAACGGGGGCTTGGTTTGCCTGGTGATGATGAAGCTGGTGGGCAAAATCCGCGACCTGAGCACCGAGGACGATTTGACAGGCGCCATGAACATGCGCACCTTCATGGCATTGCTGAACGACGAACGCGAACGCATCCGGCGCATCCCGTTGGCGCAAACCTTGCTGGTGTGCGTGCTAGATCAGCACAACGAACTGAACAAACAGTTGGGCTTTTCGGCGGGGGATGCGGCTTTGCGCCATGTCACAGGCATTGTCGGGCGGGGTTTGCGCAAAACAGACCGGTTGGCCAGCTCCATGCAGGGGGAGTTGCTGCTGTTCCTGACGGCCACGCCTGCGGTCGGGGCCACTTTGGTGGCCGAGCGCATGCAGGCTGCGATCAAGGCCAATCCTTTTCTCTGGAAAGGGCAGGCCATCAACCTGTCCCTCAGCATCGGGTTGAGCAGCCGTGAAGACGGCACCGTGGCCGATAACGCTTTGATTGAACTGGCTGCGCAGGCCGTACAGCGTGCCCGCCGTGAAGGTGGGGCGCGCATCCGCATGGCGGCTTGCGATCCGGTCACACGCGATGTGAGCATCGCTGTGGCTGCACAGCCCACGTCTGCCCCGGCGGGGGACACACAGGGTAAACATGATTCCCATCAAGACTGAATCCGCGTGGCGTGGCACCGCAGACTGCCGCAACTGCGGTATCCGCGACATGGTGCTGTTTGCGGACCTGAACGAAGAAGACTTCAAGCTCATCCATGCGCCTATCGACGACCTGGGTTTTGCACCCGGAGACACCCTGCTTCACATGGGTGACCCAGCGGGCAGCCTCATGACCCTCAAAGTGGGTCTGGTCAAGCTGGTCCGCAATTTGCCCGACGGTCGCCAGCGCATCGTGCGCGTGCTGCGGCCCGGTGACGTGATCGGGCTGGAGGCCATGTTTGCCCCCGTTTACGAGTCTGAAGCGGTGGCGCTGACCGCGGTCAACGTGTGCAGGTTGCCCGTCGAGGTCATTCACCGCCTGAACCGTGAAACGCCCAGGATGCACGAGCGCCTGATGGCCAAATGGCATCAGAGCCTGAAAGAAGCCGACGCCTGGCTGGCGGAGTTGAACTTCGGCAACGCCCGTCAACGTTTGGCGGGATTGATACTGAACATGAACGCGCGCCACGCCGACGACCCGGACGGTGCCAACGTGATGCTTTTCTCGCGCGAAGACATGGGCGCCATGCTTGACCTGAAGCTGGAAACCGTCAGTCGCACGTTGAGCGCGTTCATCCGGGAAGGCGTGCTGGAGCCTCTGGACAAGCAAGGCCGTCATTACCGCATTCTGGACAAAAGCAGCTTGCGCACACACTGACCGGTTCCGGCTCAGGTTGACGGTCGAAATGGGTACCCACCAAGGGAAAACCCGATGTACCGCGTATGTGAAATCCACACGACAGGCCAGGGCCTGCGGTTGCACAATCCCTGTTGTCTATGGTTTAGAGGAGACAGCACGTGTTGCTCAAAAGTCAGAAGGATTTCTTTTCCGGATTGCTGTTCATGACAGTGGGCGGAGCGTTTGCCTATGGTGCGACCACCTACCAAGTGGGTACGGCTGCTCGGATGGGGCCGGGGTATTTCCCATTGTTGTTGGGCGTGATCCTGGCGCTGATGGGTGCGGTGATTGCCGTGCGCTCGTTCATTGCAGGCACGCCAGATGGCGACCACATCGGCGCGATTGCCTGGAAACCTCTCCTGCTGGTGCTCGGTGCCAACGTGGCATTCGGTGCGCTGATGATCGGTGTGCCCAGCCTGGGCATCCCCCAGTTTGGTCTGGTGGTGGCCATTTTTGCGCAGGTGGGCATTGCCAGCCTGGCTGCTGAAAGATTTGTGCTGACCGAGGTGCTGGCGCTGGCGGCCATTTTGGCTGTGGGCAGCTATGCGGCATTCGTCGTGTTGCTCGGGTTGCAGTTTCCCGTGTGGCCCAGTTTCATCGCAGGCTGATGCCCGCCCTCTCAGCCTTAAGGATGAATTGACATGGATTTGATCAACAACCTTGCTTTGGGTTTTGGCGTGGCATTCACGGCGCAAAACCTCATGTATGCCTTCATTGGGTGCTTGTTGGGCACCTTGATCGGGGTGTTGCCCGGTATCGGGCCTGTGGCCACCATTGCCATGCTGCTGCCTGCCACCTATGCGCTGCCTCCGGTGGCCGCGCTGATCATGCTGGCGGGCATTTACTACGGCGCGCAGTACGGTGGCTCCACCACCGCTATTCTGGTGAACTTGCCTGGCGAGTCGTCTTCTGTGGTGACCGTGATCGATGGCTACCAGATGGCGCGCAAGGGCCGCGCTGGGCCAGCGCTTGCCGCGGCGGGCCTGGGCTCGTTCTTTGCCGGGTGTGTGGGCACACTCATCCTGGCGGCCTTCGCAGCGCCGTTGACCGAGGTGGCGTTCAAGTTCGGCCCGGCCGAGTACTTTTCGCTCATGATCCTGGGTCTCATCGGTGCGGTGGTGCTGGCATCGGGTTCACTCATCAAAGCTTTGGGCATGATCGTGCTCGGGCTGTTGATGGGCATGATCGGTACCGACGTGAACTCTGGCGTCCCCCGCTACAGCTTTGACATCCCCGAGCTGACCGACGGTGTGGGCTTTGTGGTCATCGCCATGGGCGTGTTCGGCTATGGCGAGATCATCAGCAACCTCTCGCACGGTGAAGAAAAGCGCGAAGTGTTCACGGGCAAGGTGCAAGGCCTGATGCCCACCAAGGAAGACTTCAAGAACATGGTGCCTGCTGTGCTGCGCGGCACGGCCCTGGGCTCAGCGCTGGGCATCCTGCCGGGTGGCGGTGCGTTGCTGTCGGCGTTTGCGGCCTACACCATCGAGAAGAAGACCCAGCTCAAACCCGGTGAAGTGCCGTTTGGCCAGGGCAATATCCGTGGTGTGGCAGCGCCTGAGTCGGCCAACAACGCGGGTTCGCAAACCTCGTTCATCCCGCTGCTGACGCTGGGCATCCCGCCCAACGCCGTGATGGCGCTGATGGTGGGTGCCATGACCATTCACAACATCCAGCCCGGCCCGCAGGTGATGACCAGCAACCCGGAACTGTTCTGGGGCCTGATTGCATCGATGTGGATCGGCAACGCCATGCTCATCATCCTGAACCTGCCGCTGATTGGCATCTGGATCAAGCTGCTGACCGTGCCCTACCGCTGGTTGTTCCCGGCCATCATCCTGTTCTGCGCGGTGGGCGTGTACTCCACCAACAACAACACCTTCGACATCTGGATGGTGGCGGGCTTCGGTGCCATCGGTTACCTGTTCATCAAACTCGGTCTGGAACCAGCACCTTTGCTGTTGGGCTTCATCCTGGGCCCGATGATGGAAGAGAACCTGCGCCGTTCGTTGCTGCTGTCGCGTGGTGACTGGAGCGTGTTCGTCACCCGCCCCCTGTCAGCCAGCCTGCTGGCGGCTGCTGTGGTGTTGCTGGTGATCGTCATGCTGCCGTCCATCAAAAACAAGCGCGAAGAGGCTTTTGTTGAAGATTGATGAACCGTTGGCGGCACCGGGTGTCGCTGGTGGAGCGGTTTGCATGAGCGCCCGCTGCCAGCTGTGCTATCCCTTGCCTGCACCACACTGAAACGGTTCCGTGCGAAACGGCATCCACTTGACAGGTGGGTGCCGTTTCCGTTTTCACCAGAGAATAAGTGCCATGGTCGCTCACACCGCTTTTCCCCACCCAGACCCTGTCTGGCAGGTCAACCCCTACTCATCTGTCCGTTTGCCCGTGTACGCACGCAACGTGGTGTCCACGTCGCACCCCCTGGCTGCGCAGGCGGGGCTGCATGTGCTGCGCAGCGGGGGCAATGCGGTCGATGCGGCGGTGGCCACGGCTGCGGTCATGACGGTGGTGGAGCCCGTCAGCAACGGCCTGGGCAGCGATGCCTTTGCCCTGGTGTGGGACGGCCAGCGCCTGCATGGCCTGAATGCATCGGGCCGCGCGCCACAGGCTTGGACGCCCGACCACTTCACCCGCCGGTATGGCGACGGAGCCCTCACGCCACCCAAGCGCGGCATCGACAGCGTGACCGTGCCCGGCGCCGTCAGCGGCTGGATGGCCCTGAGCCAGCGCTTCGGCAAGCTGCCGTTTGCCGAGCTGATGCAACCCGCCATCGACGTGGCCGAACGCGGTTTTGCCGTGCCCACCGTGGTGCAAGGCAAATGGGCGGCAGCGGTGAACGAGTTGCAAAGCCAGCCCGGTTTTGCTCAGGCGTTCCTGCCGCACGGCAGGGCACCGCTGGTGGGTGAGTTGTTCCGGTTCTCGGCGGCGGCCAGGGCGTTCAGGTCGCTCGCGGCCAGCGGGGGCGAATCGTTTTACCGGGGGGACATCGCCCAGGCCATGGCCCGTTTCGCGGCACAGCACGGCGGCGCACTGACCGAGGCAGACTTGGCGGCCCACACGGCCGAATGGGTCACGCCCATTGCGCAGGCGTATGCGGGCCACACCCTGCACGAGATACCGCCCAACGGCCAGGGCATCGCGGCCCTCATGGCACTGGGCATGCTGGCCCACACCGATGTGGCCCAACTGCCCGCAGACAGCGTGGCGGCCCAGCACCTGCAGATCGAAGCCATGAAGCTGGCCTTTGCCGACGTGTACCGCTACGTGGCCGACCCCACGGCCATGCACGTCACGGCTGAGCAGATGTTGGACCCCGCTTACCTGGCCCAGCGCGCCAAATTGATCGACCCCCGCCGCGCACAGCTGCATGCGGCTGGCAGCCCCGCCGATGCCCACCGCCGCGGCGGCACCATCTACCTCACGGCGGCGGACGAGGGCGGCATGATGGTCAGCTTCATTCAGAGCAACTACATGGGTTTCGGCTCAGGCTGCGTGGAGCCCACCTTCGGCATCAGCCTGCAAAACCGGGGGCACGGGTTTGCGCTG
>JACCDS010727558.1_pt1 | contig 14015 bp, 7 predicted proteins | sample 7446441 | NCBI WGS metagenome assembly JACCDS01 (sample SAMN15323445, study PRJNA562643) | freshwater metagenome | isolation source: river surface water | place: USA:Blue River Watershed | collected 2017-08-17 | reverse complement strand
TCGGGGCCAACCAGGCCGTGCTCTCCAAGTGCCAGGTGATCGCGCCTTTTGCTGGCCGCGTGGCCGAGCAAAAAGTGCGTGAGCAGCAATTCGTGCAGGCCGGGCAACCCCTGCTCGACATCCTGGACGACAACGTGCTCGAGCTGGAATTTCTGGTGCCTTCGGTCTGGCTGCGCTGGCTCAAGGTGGGCAGTGCCTTTGACGTGCAGATCGACGAGACCCGAAAGACCTATCCCGCCCGATTGACCCGCATCGGCGCCCGCGTCGATCCCGTCAGTCAATCCGTGAAGGTGGCCGCGGCCATCCACAGCAAATTCCCCGACTTGATGGCGGGGATGAGCGGCAGAGTGCTGCTCAATCCGCCCGAAGGACAGTGACATGTCAAAAGCCAAGCCCCATGGACTCACTCGCCGCCACAGCGGCCTCATGGCACTGGAGCCGCGCTTCATGTTTGACGGGGCGGCGGTGGATGTGGCGCACGATCAGCTGGTCGACACGGCGCCCCCGGTCGACAGTACCCCCCCTGTGGGTGCTGCGCTCTTTTCTGTGCACGCCTCGGCCAGCGATGTGGCCAGTGCAGCCCAGTTGGCCCAGCAGCAGGTGCGCGACTACCTTGCTCGTTCAACTGACGGACAACTGTTTGATTTGTTCAACGGTGGAAAGACCGGCCCTGACAGCCAATGGGCAGAGCGACTGAGTAGCTTGCGTGAGGAACTGACCAAAGGAACATTTTCAGTGAATGTGGTGGCCATGGACCGGGCCAGTGAGTTCACTGCTATGGCGGCCTTTACGCAGCAAGGGCCGAACGGAGAGCCCACCGTCTTCATCAACACCTTCTGGTTTGGAATGCTTGATGCTCCAGACGCTGCCCGTGTGCTGGTGGAAGAGCTGGGCCACGCTTTTGATGCCTATTTGAATCCCAATGCCGATACCGCCGGGGATGAAGGCGAGTCGTTCGCAGACCATGTGCTCGATGGCGGACCTGGTAAAGATCAAAACGCTGCATTGCTTACACAAAATGACCACGGAACGGTGATGGTCGATGGCGTGACCTATGAGGTGGAGTTTGCTTCGCTCAACTTCATTAATGCCTATGAGATGGTGTACGACCTTGACAACGATACGTTTAACGATACGACCGTTGTCACATCAGATGTTGATGTTAATGAGCGATGGGCGGATAAAGAGCAGAACTCGCATTATTTCAACGCATCAGCACCTTTGGGCAGGACGTCGATGACCGACGGTACCAACGGTCAGAATTTCAGCGGGAATGATGTCTCTGGTGCTGTATCAGTGACGATTGGCAATGCAACCTACTATGGCTGGGTCAGCCGTCCCATCAAGTCCAACGGCATCGTACGGGGCTTTTATTTCTGGACAGATGCGAACTTCAATCTGCTTGCGGACGCCCAAACCGACGGAAACCAAGACCGAGGTGCAGGCGACCCGGGCAGTTTGGACAACCGTGGTTTTTTATTGGTGGTGGACCAAGATTGGTTTGATCAGCAAATTGCGAGCACAGGCGTGGTCTATGACGGATTGTCAGGTCGTCCTGCCCCTATCAATAACCTTAAGGACGGTAACGATGGCGTGATCACCGTTGCCAATGTAGGGTCATCGTCGGATCGAGTGGATGCGGCATTAAACAGTTTGCTGGCCCCCAACAGCCCACCCGTAGCCGCAAACGACAGTTTGACTTTGACAGAAGGCTTGTCCGGCGGCGGTAACGTGTTGACCAATGACACGGACATCAATAACGATAGCTTGACTGTGACGGGCTTCACGATCAACAACTCGCCAGGAACGTTGGGCACTCCCTACACCATTTCAGGTGTGGGTAGTTTTACTTTGAATTCGAATGGCACCTACACATTTACACCGTTACCTGATTATTCAGGACCAGTGCCTGCCATCACTTATACAGTTAGCGATGGCGGTAACGTCACGTCGACAGCAACACTCTCAATCAATGTGACGCCCGTCAATGATCCGCCGGTCGCTACCAATGACTCAGTCACAACGTCAGAAAATATTCCCAAAATACTGACACTCAACGATTTCGGTACTTACACAGATCCGGAGAGTGACCCACTCGCCAAAATCCAGATCACGCAACTGGCGACCAATGGTAGCTTGCAGTACTGGAATGGCTCGACCTGGTCTGCTGTGACACTCAATCAAGAGCTGACAGTTGCACAAATCTTGCAGGGCCAGCTTCGGTTTGCGCCAGATGCAAACGAAAGCGGCTCAAACTACGCTACCGTTCAATTCAAAGTGTCGGACGGGCAACTGTATTCAACCAATCCTTATACGCTGACTGTCAATGTGAGCGCGGGTAACGTGGCGCCTGTTGCCAATGCCGACACCAATGCGGTGATCGAGGCGGGATGTTCCGTGCTAGCTGCGCCTGCTACGGGCAACGTGATTTCAGGTGGTACACCTGACAGCGATGCGAACGGCGGTACTTTGTCTGTGACTGCCATCACAGCCTATGGCAATACGCAAACGGTTGCTGCAGGCAGCACAAGCAGCAATGGCGCTGGAACCGTCATTGCGGGACAGTATGGCACCTTGACCATCGGTGCCAATGGTTCATACTCATACGCGCTGAACAACAGTTTGGCTGCCATTGATGCGATGAACAGTGGAAGCACCAAGACAGAGGTCTTCAACTATGCCTTGTCTGACGGGCAGGGGGGGGCGGCCACGACTACTTTGACCTTCACCATTAATGGCACGAACGATGCTCCGATTGGAGTCGATGATTTCGCTGCGTTTCAAGAAGGCTCAGGACAAACGGCCGGAAACTATGGGACCGTTACCGTTGCATCTAACGGTGCCTTGGCTAACGACAGAGATGTGGACAATTCCAACAATCAGCTGGTTGTAAAGTTGGTTGATGGAACAACGCCACCAACCATTCCAGATATTCTACTGTCTGCATCCTCGCCTATTTCCGCAGTTACTTTGGTGGTGACTTCGGTTAGTGGAAATTGGAACGCCATTGTTCCTACATCTCCGGCGCAACCTGTTTGGACCAACCTTGCACTCACAACCCCTGCCATTGATAAACTCGGAAACCAATTAACTGCATATCGCGTTGGCACGAGCGGCGCAACATTGGTATTTAGTGATAATGTTGCTCTCTATGATTATGAAAATCAAAATCTATATATAAAAGATCCTGGAAATAGTAACGTAGCCACAATCAGTATTGACATTACCAGTGCAACAACGAGTCCAAGCGCCACGATTTCAACGACTGCTAACGTTTCTGGAATTTCAGCTGGATATGAGGTGACTGGCACGGGTGTGCCCGCAGGTACTACGGTCGTCAGTGTTGATTCCGTTAACAAAACGATTGTTCTTAGCAATCAGGTCAACATCGTCAATACGTCACTGACTTTTCGCAACCCAAGCAGCATCTCTGTTTCGGCTACACAAGAATACATGGCGGGTAATTTTGGGTATCTTATTCTTAATCAAGATGGTGGGTATACCTACACATTAACCACTGATCTTGCTGCGAATCAGGTGGTCAGCGAGAGATTTACTTATACAGTAGTCGATCCAGCAAACGGCTGTACTGGAACTGCCGCGATCAACATCCGCGTATACGGCGTAGATGCTCCAAAGCTGGCCAATGACAGGTTGCTTGTGTCTGAGGACAGCGGCGCGCACATCACATTCAATGGCGCAGCTTCTGGGTCTGATACGGTCAAGGCAGGTGATCTCAATGGAACCAACATTACATTGGGTGATATCACCAGTTTTAGAGTGACGGGTGATGCAACCTCCTATGCCGCAGGTTCAACAGCCAACATAGCAGGGGTTGGCACACTATCGATTGCTCCAGATGGCTCAATCAATTTCGATCCAGTGAATGGTTATTTGGGGCCAGTTCCTACCGTCACATACACTCGATCGGCGACAGGCGCAGGTGCAGATGCCAACGGCTACAGCGCTCAACTCAGCATCACGATTGATCCAGTGGATAACGATTCGGTGCTTGTTGCCGATACCAAGACCATTAATGAGGATGCCGTTGCTGAAGGTAATGTACTCGCCAACGACAGCGATGTGGACAGTACTCTTACGGTAGCAAGTTTCAGATTTCTCAGTAACGGAGTCACGGTGAGCTATAGCGCTGGAACGGTTTCCCGCGAAATACGTGACTCATCAAATAACTTGATTGGCACAATCACTCTAAATACAAATGGCGCATATACCTTTACTCCAACTGCAAATTGGAACGGTTCAATACCGAGAGTTACCTACACCACTAACACCGCTTTTGATAGCACGCTTGACATTACGGTCACACCGGTGAATGACCCGCCAGTGCTGGATTTAGACCTGAGTGGTTCAGGAACTGGTTACTCCACCACGTACACCAATGCTGGCACTGCTGTATCAATTGGTGATGTCGATGTCAATATCACGGACATCGACGATGCCAATATGGAGGGTGCAACGATTGTTTTGACGAATCCGCAAACGGGCGATGTGTTGACTGTAGGTTCTTTGCCTGCTGGAATTTCGATTGGTAGTGGTCCTACGCTCAGTGGTGGGGTACTGAGTCTCACGCTTACAGGCACAGCCAACTTATCGGCTTATCAAGATGCGATCAAAGCCATTGCGTTTGGTTCTACGGGCACATCCACCGTAGCTCGAGTGATCAGCGTCAAAGTCAATGACGGTGCCACGGATTCCAACACTGCTTACACCACCATCAATGTGAGCCCAGACAGCCGCGCGCTGACAGTGAGTGGCACCACAGTTAATGAAGCGAGCCCATATGTCCAGTTCCAGGTTGGTGGAGCTTCCGGGCAGTGGGTAAGCTTAGCTCTGGGGACAACAGGAAGTGGAACGGGTCATGCCACGATGGGTGTGGACTTCCTTCCCAATTTGCAGTACTTCAACGGTATCAACTGGGTAGATTACACCGGAGGATTTGTACAAATTCCAGCGGGTTCAAGCACGCTGTTGGTGCGTACGCCCGTCTTGCAAGACCGCCCTTACGAAGGTGCGGAGACACTCAAGCTCACGGCTTATAACCAGAGTCAGTGGCAGTCAGGTACCGGAACCAGTGGAAATTCGACCATCGTTGACGATGGAACGGGAGATGTCTACTTGGCTGGAAATAATTCTTCTGCGCCGTCTCCATCACAGACAAGCGGTTCGCCGACGCCCGGCTATCCCAATTACCTCGACGATGACCGTCCTGTTACCGTTGACAACATCGTCGTCAACGAGGCCTCGCCCTGGGCCATGTTCACCATCACTGGCTACGCTAACCAGGTGCTCAGCTTGGCGCTGTCCAACGGTACAGCTACTGTGGGCGATGGCAACCCCGCGGACGGTACGGAAGACTACAGTCCGGTGCTTCAATACTGGAACGGCTCGACCTGGACGCCCTATAACGGGACCTCGGTAACGATGTCGGGCACCACCTTGTTGGTGCGCACGGCGGTGCACCAAGACAACTTGTTCGAGGGACAACATGTTTTCAACCTCGGTGTAACCAAACAGAGTTCTGGCTCTACGGTATATGGCAGCGCCAGCATTTATGACGACGGCACGGGCAAGATATACGCCTTTGACAATGACAATGATGGCACTGCCACCATCACCTCGGGGCCTGGCGCCGGCTTTGACGACGATCGCGCCCTCAGCATTGACAGCCCGCTGGTCAATGAAGGCTCTGACTATGTGGTCTTCACGCTCACCGGTAACTCAGGTCAAACCGTCAGTTTGCAATTGCAGGACGAGAGTAACAACGGCACGGTCTTGGGTAAGGCCAACATCATTGAAAACCAGACCCTCAAAATTTGGGATGGTTTAGCTTGGGTCAACTACGATGCCAACAACCTGCCCACGTTTGACGGGAGCGGCAAGATTTTCGTGCGCGTCGACATCATCGCCGAGCAAGACGCGCCTTTCGAAGGCGCTGAGACTTTCAAGCTCAATGCCACTTTGACCGGGCGAAACACTGCGGTCACAGGCGTAGCCACCATCATTGACGATGGCACGGGCGTCAAGTACACCGGCACATTCACCAGTGGCGCACCCACGACCAGCACCACGAGCCTGGACAACGATCAATCGCCAACCCTCACGGTCACTGGCGGCAATTACAACGAAAACTCGCCGCGCGCGGTCTTCACGGTCAATGCGTCTGCCGGGCAGGTGCTGACACTCGATGTACAGAACGCTGCCCAGTCCGGAAAAGCGCCGACTGGAGACAACGAAGGCAAGCCCAACGATTCGCTGGACACCGCGCCGATCTATTACTCGCTCGACGGTGGTGCCACATGGCAGTTGTACAACGGCCCCATCACGGCGGGCAATGTGCCGGTGCTGGTGGCGGTGGACATCAGCAACGAGCGTGACAATGTCTACGAAGGCGAGGAGCAGCTCAAACTGGTGGTCACCTCGGGCGGCCAGACGGCATCCGGTTTCTCATCGATCTTTGACGATGGCACGGGAACGGTGACGGCCAACATCACCCCGCAGACCACCAACAATACGGGCGCCAACGACCCTGCGGTGGTCAAGGACGACGATCGACCGGCGCCGGCGCTCACACCCCCCGCACTGCCCCCCGCGCCATCCCCATCGGCGCCTCCTGTATTGCTGACGCCGCCACCGCCCTTGGCCCCGACGGTGCCGTCTTTTGCGTCCGCGCTCACGCCTTTGGCACCCGCCATCGTGCCTGCAGATCCTCCCGGCTTGTCCATGATTGATGCGGTCACCAGCGGATCGGGCTACCAGATTCCGGTCAGCGAGACAGCGCCGCCGGGGCTGACTTTGTACCAGGGCATCACCGACCAGTTTGTGCAAACCGTGGGGGCCATGACCAAGGTCAGCCTGCCGTTTGACGCCTTCATCCACACCAACAAGGATGCGGTGATCAAGCTCGAGGCCAAGCAGGTCGACAACAGCAACCTGCCGTCTTGGGTGCAGTTTGACCCGGCCACCGGTGTGTTCGAAGTGACCCCGCCGCCCAACTTCAGGGGCAAGCTGGATCTGAAGGTGGTCGCACGCGATGACGATGGCCGCGAAGCCGTGGCCATTTTCCAGATGTTCATTGGCGAGCAGACCCAGCCACGTGCGCAAGGCCGCGACAGCTTCTCTGAAAAGCTGCGCATGGCCGGCAAACGGCCGGTCACTCTGGTGCGTGTGGCCGATGCGTCCTCTGCCCGGCTGATCCAGCGCGAAGCGCCCGCGCGTGAAACCGTGCCCATGCGGGTACGCGCCGGATGACGCAGGTGCTTTGGGACCTGGCGCGCCAAGCGCGCCAGGCGGGGTCAGACCGTGAGCTGGCGTTTTTGCTGGTCAACGAGACCCTGGCCCTTGTGCCTTACCGTCAGGCGGCCCTCTGGCTGGCGGACGAAGGGGTCTGGAGCCTCTCGGGCGTGGTGCAGGTGGAAGCCCACGTTCCTTTTGCCCAGTGGTTTGAGGCGGTGTGCCGCCATGTGCACCGGCAGTCTGCCCAGCAAGCCGAGCCAATTCCCCTGACGGCGGCCGATGTGCCCGCCGAGCTGGCGGCCGATTGGGCGCAGTGGTGGCCAGCCCATGCGCTTTGGCTGCCTTCGGCGGCGCATGTCTCGGGCGCATCTTCGCCGCCAGCGCTTGCGGGCGGCGCCATGCTGCTCAAGGACACGCCCTGGACGGATGAGGAACGCGCTTTGCTGCACGAGTGGGGCGCGATTTGGTGGCATGCCTTTACCGCCATGCACCGCCCCCGCCTGAGCCGGTGGCACAGCGGGCGCGCGGGCATGGCCAAGGCCCTGGCCTGGAAGCCTGGCCAGCCCTGGTGGCGCCAGCGGCGCCTGCAGCTGTTGGTCTTGGTGCTGGCGGTGATGCTGTTTCCGGTGCGCCTGACGGTGCTGGCCCAGGGCGAGCTGGTGCCCGCGCACCCGACCGTGGTGCGTGCCCCGCTGGATGGGGTGATCGATGTGTTTCATGTGCAGCCCAACCAGCAAGTGCAGGCCGGGCAAGCCCTGTTCAGCTTCGATGAAATCGTGATCCAGTCTCGGCTGGAAGTGGCGATGCAGGCTTTGGCCACGGCCGAAACCGATTACCGCCAGACCAGCCAGCTGGCCTTGAGCGATGCGCGCTCCAAAACCCAGCTGGGCCTGCTGGTGGGCAAGGTCGAAGAGCGCCGCGCTGAAATTGATTACCTGCAGGAGCAGCTCACCCGCGCCCGTGTGCTGGCACCGCAGCCGGGCGTGGTGTTGATGGACGATCCATCGGAGTGGATTGGCAAGCCGGTGGCGACCGGGGAGCGCATTTTGCGGCTGGCGGCGCTGGACGATGTCGAGATCGAGGCTTGGGTGCCAATCGCCGACGCCATCCGTTTTGCGCCTGACGCACCAGTGTCGCTCTACCTCAGTGCCAGCCCCTTGGCGCCGGTCACGGCGCGTTTGCGCTACATGGCGCACGACGCGGTGCAGCGACCGGATGGCAGTTTTGCCTACCGCGTTCGCGCGACACTGACCGACAAGACCAGCCACAGGGTGGGCCTGAAGGGCACGGCCAAGCTGCAGGGGGAGTGGGTGCCTCTGGCGTATTGGGCGCTGCGCCGGCCCTGGGCCACCTTGCGCGCCACCCTCGGCTGGTGAGCACCATGGCCCTGCCACGCCTGCGAGAAGAGCTGGACCTGCTTCCCGGGCCCAAGTTGCCTGACGGCCAGCCCAGCTGGACCCTGCACGACCCGGTGCGAAACCAGTTTTTCCGCATTGACTGGCCGACGCTCGAGATGCTCACCCGCTGGCATCTGGACGACCCGGCGCGCATTGCCGATGACGTCAATGCGCAGACCACCTTGTCCCTGACGGCCGCCGATGTGCAAGCGGTGCTTCAGTTCTTGGTGCAACACCAGCTGGTGCAGGCCACGCAGCCCGATACGCCCCGCAAAATGGCCGAGCAGCTCGCGCGGATGCAGGGCTCTGCGTTCAAATGGTTGTTGCACCACTATCTGTTTTTCAGGGTGCCCCTGGTCAAGCCCGATGCCTGGCTGGTGCGCTGGCTGCCCGTGGCGCGTTTGCTGGCCACCCGAACTTTCGTCCTGGCCACTGTGGCTGCCTTGCTGGTGGGCTTGTCCCAGGTTTTGCGCCGCTGGGATGTGTTTTCCGCATCGCTGGTCGACACGTTCAACCTCGAAGGCTTGCTGGCCTATGGTGTGGCGCTGATCGGTGTCAAGGTCCTGCACGAGCTGGGCCATGCGTTTACGGCCAGGCATTTCGGGTGTCGGGTCCCGGCCATGGGCGTGGCTTTTTTGGTGATGTGGCCGGTGGCCTACACCGACACCAACGAAACCTGGCGCCTGACAAACCGGCTTGACCGCCTGCGCGTGGCCAGCGCCGGCATCGTGACTGAACTGGTGATTGCCGCCTGGGCCACGCTGGCCTGGGCCTTGCTGCCTGCAGGCGGACTGCAGTCGGCGGCTTTTGTGCTGGCCACCACCAGCTGGGTGGCGACCTTGGCGATCAATGCCAGCCCCTTCATGCGCTTTGACGGCTATTTCATCCTGATGGATGCGCTGGACATGCCCAATCTGCATGGTCGCAGCTTTGCCCTGGCGCGCTGGAAGCTGCGGGAGTGCTTGTTCGGTTTGGGCGATGAACCGCCCGAGCACTTCAAGCCATCGACGGCAAGGGCCCTGATCGGCTTTGCCTGGGCCACCTGGCTGTATCGCCTGGTGCTGTTCATCGGTATCGCCTTGCTGGTCTACCATTTCTTCTTCAAGCTGCTGGGCGTTCTGCTGTTTGTGGTGGAAATCCTTTGGTTCATCCTCTGGCCCATCCGCAGCGAGTTGCGCGTCTGGCGCGAGCGCTGGCCAGACATCCGCCGGCATGCGCGTAGCCGCACATCCATGGCGGCCATGCTGGTGCTTTGTGCCTTGTTGCTGTTGCCCTGGCCGGGACGCATCACGGCCAGCGCCGTGCTGCGACCGCAAGAGGCTTGGCCGGTGTATGCCCCAGCGGGAGCAAGGGTCGAGGTTTTGCCTCTCAGTCACGGTGCGCAGGTGCTCGAGGGCCAACAGCTCTTGGTCTTGCATGTGCCCGAACTGGTGAGCCGCGAGCAGAGCCTGGTGGTGCGCATGGCCCAACAGCGCTGGCAATCGGCTGCATCCGGGTTCGATGAGGACATGCGCAAGCGCTGGAAAGTGACCGAGCAGACCCTGGTGACCACCGAAGCCGAATGGCAGGGTTTGCAGGCCGAGCGCAAACAGTTTCAGCCACTGGCACCCTACACCGGCCGCTTTTACTGGACAGATCCCGATCTGACGGTGGGGCAATGGGTGGGCAAAAAAGAGCCACTCGGCACGCTCGTGCGTGAGGGCACTGCCTGGAGGGTCGAAACCTGGCTGGACGAAGAAGAAGTGGCGCGACTCCAGGTCGGGCAGGCGGCCGTGTTTTGGCCCGACAGCGTGACCGGCCGCATGCTGCGGCTCAAGGTCGCGGCCATTGACCGCGATGCCGCCCGTCTGCTGCCCCGCCGTGAACTGGCCAGTGTGCTGGGCGGGCACATCGTCACCCGCGAGAAAAACGGCCAATGGGTGCCCGAGCGTGCGGTCTACCGTGTCGCACTCGACGTGCAGGACATGCCAGCGGACATGCAAGCGATGTCCTGGCGCGGAAATCTCACCATCCATGCGGACTGGTCGAGCCCGGCTGCGCGTTACCTGCGGCAGGCGCTGTCGGTTCTGGTGCGAGAAACAGGATTTTGAATTTCAGGGTCAGGTCAGCTTCACGACACTGCGCCAGCCCAGCGATTCATCGGCCTCGTAGTCGGCCACCAGCCAGGCCCGCGAAGGGTGCTCGGCGGCTTCCTCCAAAAACTCGCGGATCAGGCGTGCGGACGGGATGTCCAGCGCCGCATAAGGCTGATCGATGCAGGTGATGGATGCCCCACTGGCGAGCAGGCCCACCAGTGCCACCTTGCGCCGGCTGCCGGTGGAGAGCATGAACAGGCGCTTGCCCAGATGGTCGGACACGCCCAGCGCATCCGACAGATCGGCCTGCAGCTCGGCGTTCCAGCGCGGGCAGCGCGATTGCAGTTGGGCCCACACCGCTTCGGGCGTTTCTTGATCGTGCTCGGGCAGGCGCAGGTCGAGCCAGAGGGTGTCGGCCGTGCTTTCGCTGAGCTCGCGCAACAGCCGGGTTTTGCCAGCGCCTTCATCGCCCGTGACCGCGTTCAGGCCGGGCAGGATGCGCAGGCCTTGCCATTCCAGAAGGGGCGCGACATCGGGGGTGTTGATGACCTGATTCCACATGCCTGTGATGATAACAGCGGCTCATTAGAATGAAAAAATGGCGGTCTCCGAGCGCTCCTACAAAATCCCACAGTCCGTGCTGGTGGTCATTCACACGCCCGCACTGGAGGTGCTGCTGATCCGCCGCGCCGATGCCGGCACCTGGCAGTCGGTCACGGGCAGCAAGGACCAGCCCGAAGAAAGCTGGTGGGACACGGCGGTGCGCGAGGTGCACGAGGAAACCGGCATCGATGCCCTGACACCGCCATGCCGCCTGCAAGACTGGGGCCTGGAGAACATCTACGACATTTACCCCGCGTGGCGCTGGCGCTACCCGCCCGGCGTGAGCCGCAACACCGAACGGGTGTTCGGTCTGCAGGTCCCCGGCGCCCTGCCCGTGGTCTTGAGCCCGGCAGAGCACACCGCCCACCAGTGGCTGCCCTGGCGCGAGGCGGCCGACACCGTGTTCTCGCCCTCCAACGCCGAAGCCATCCTGATGCTCCCGCGCATGCTGGAGCAGGCGCCATGATCGGCTCGCCGCAAGAACACCCGGTGTTGCGCGTGGCCACCTGGAACATCCACAAAGGGGTGCAGGGCCTGGGGCCGGGCAAGCGGCTGGAGATCCACAACATCGGCCACGCCATCGAGCAACTCGATGCCGACCTGGTCTGCCTGCAAGAGGTGCGGCTGATGAACCGCCGCGAGCAGCGGCGCTTTGCCCATTGGCCCGAGCAGCCGCAGGCGGATTTTCTGGCCCCCGAGGGCTACGAGCCGGTCTACCGCAGCAACGCCATCACGCGCCATGGCGAGCATGGCAATGCGCTGCTCTCGCGCTGGCCGGTGCTCTCGCACCAGCACCAGGACATGTCTGACCACCGCTTCGAGCAGCGCGGGCTGCTGCATGCCGAAGTCCGGCTGGCCGGCTGCAAGGTGCATGTGATGGTGGTGCACCTGGGGCTGATCCCGGGCAGTCGCGAGCGTCAGGTGGCCCAGCTCAAGGCCTACATTGGCCGCGAAATCGCGGCCGACGAGCCGGTCATCTTGGCGGGCGATTTCAACGACTGGGGCGGGCGACTGACCCGTTTGCTGTCCAAGGCCGGGCTGCACGAGTTTGTGGGGCCGCGCACGCCCACCTACCCCTCGCGCCTGCCCTTGACCCAGCTCGACCATGTCTACGCCCGTGGCCTGCGGGCGGTCTCGGTGATGGTGCCGCAAGGCCCCATCTGGCGCCGCATGTCAGACCATCTGCCGCTGGTGGCCGAATTCGCCTGGAGCTGAGCCTTGCGCCACCCGCCCGCCCTGACCGATGGCCACCAACTGCGCCTGATCGAAAGTGGCGAGGCCTACTTTCGCTGCCTGATCGAGGCCATCGACCAGGCGCGCTCGCAGGTGCAGCTCGAAACCTACATCTTCCATTTCCATGGGGCGGCACTCGGCGTGGCCCGGGCCCTCGAACGGGCCGCGCAGCGAGGCGTGCGGGTGTGGCTGGTGGTCGACGGGGTGGGCACCGGCCGCTTGCCCCCGGAATGGGCCAAGCGCTTTGAGCAGGCCGGGGTGGAATGCCGCATTTATTCGCCATTGGGCACGCTGGGCCTGCTGATTCCCAGCCGCTGGCGGCGCTTGCACCGCAAGCTGGCCATGATCGACGGGCAGCTGGCCTTTTGCGGGGGCATCAACCTGATGGACGACTGGTTTGACCCGCGCCACGGCGCCTTGCCGCATCCGCGCCTGGACTTTGCGGTGCAGGCGCGCGGGGCCCTGGTGCAGCAGGTGCAGGAGACCATGACCCAGCTGTGGTGGCGCCTGCAGGCGGTGCGCCATGCGCGGCAGCACAATTTTCCGGAGGCCTTCAGTTCCTTTCGGGCCGCCGGGCTGCACCTGCCCTGGTCGCACGAGGGCGAAGCGGCGCAGGGGCAGATCGTGGCCCGGGCCGGCCTGCTGCTGCGGGACAATGTGCTGCACCGCACCCGGATCGAGCGGGCCTACCTGCGCGCCATCGCCGGCGCCCGCCACGAGGTGCTGATTGCCAATGCCTACTTTTTGCCCGGCCGCCGCCTGCGCAAGGCGCTGGTGCTGGCCGCGCAGCGGGGCGTCAAGGTCCGGCTGATCCTGCAGGGGCGCTACGACTATTTCATGCAGTTCCACGCGGTCCGTCCGGTCTACGGCGCCTTGCTGGCGGCAGGCATCGAGATCCACGAATACACCGCCAGCTTCATGCACGCCAAGGTGGCGGTGGTGGACCCGCAGCACGACCGCCCCTGGGCCACGGTGGGTTCGTCCAACCTTGACCCCCTGAGCCTACTGCTGGCGCGCGAGGCCAATGTGGTGGTGGCCGACCGGCTCTTTGCCCGGCAGCTGCACCAGCGGCTGCTCGAGATCATGCGGGTGCACTGTGTGCCCGTCTCGGTGGATGCCTACCACCGCCGCCCCTGGCAGCAACGCCTGCGTGACCGCATCGCCTTTGGCCTGATGCGTCTGGCCTTGTTTTTGACCGGAAACCGTTACTGAGCGGTCTGCTGGCCCGCAAGTCCCCTGTGGGTCCGGGTGGTCCTTTCACTGTTACCATGGTCCCATGTTGATGAAAACCGAAGACGCCATGACCGACCCTGCATCCACGCCAGCCCCGGACGAAGGTGTGCCCGTCTCCGTCAAGATCCGCGAGCGGGTCAAGTCGGCCCGCAAGCGCTTCCATGCCAACGACAACATCGCCGATTTCATCGAACCCGGCGAGCTGGAAAAGCTGCTCGAC
>JACCDS010465861.1_pt1 | contig 14018 bp, 13 predicted proteins | sample 7446441 | NCBI WGS metagenome assembly JACCDS01 (sample SAMN15323445, study PRJNA562643) | freshwater metagenome | isolation source: river surface water | place: USA:Blue River Watershed | collected 2017-08-17 | reverse complement strand
GACCGTTCGGCGGCGGCGGTGGCGGTGTGGTAACAGCGCCGTTGGCCACCGGTGCTTCGGGCAACGATGCCGCGCCGACCCGGCTGACCAGTCCGGCACCGAGCGCGGCGATGCCGGCGCCCATGAAAAATTCTCTGCGAGAGACCATAATCGTCTTCCTCCTCAATGCGTACCGGGCGCCGCAGCCGGTGGCGCGGTGCTGGTCGTCGGGCTCAAGGGCAGCACGGCTGCGGTGCTGCCGCCATGAATGACAAATTGCAGGTCGGACTCGGCGACCCAGAAATCGCGCTGCGAATCGATCGCCGCAGTCACGCTGGCGATCTGCGCGCGCGCGTCGGTCAGCAACTCGAACACACTGGCCAGCATGCCGTTGTAACGCAGGAGCACCTCGTCGGAGATGCGCTTACGGGCCGGCACGATCTCGTCGCGATACTGGCGCGCCACCTGATACTGGCTCTGCCAGAGCGAATAGCTCTCGCGTACCTCGGAGCGCGCCAGCACAGCGATGTCGGCCGTGCGCAGCAGCGAGCGCTGGTACACCGCTTCCGCGCGCCTGAGCCGCGCATCGCCGCTATCGAACACTGGCAGCGACAGCCCGATTTCGTAGCCATTGGCACGGGCAGCACCGGGCTCGCTCTTATTCTGGTAGCCAAGCTCGAGCACGTTGACGAAGCGCGTGCTGCGCGTGAGGCCGAGATTTCTTGCCGTAGCCTCGGTATCGAGGCGCGCGACCTGCACATCGAGCCGCTGCCCGATTGCCGCCGTCTCGACATCGCTGATCGCCGCCAGAGATGGCGGCAATTCGGGCAAGCGCGCGGGCAGCTGCAAGCGTGGCGAGTTACCGGACAGCCCAAGCAAACGCTGCAACCTTTCGCGGGCGGCCAGCACGCCATGTTCGGCGCGCCGCAGCTGTGCGCTGACCTCGGCATGGAAGGCCTGCTCGCGCGCCTCATCCAGCCGGCTGAAATTGCCGGCGCGCGCCATGCGCTGCGCCAGCTCGGCCGAGGCCTCGGAGGCCAGCGCCGCCTGCCGCAGGTAAGCCAGCGATTGTTCGGCTGCCACCGCATTGAAGTAGGCGCGGCGAGTGTCGGCAGCCAGCCGCACGGCCTGCAGCGCGGCCTGCAGCTGCGCCTGCTCGAAGCGGCGCCTTTCGACCGCAGTGCGCAAGGGCAGGGTCAGCAGGCCGACCAGATCGAACATCACGCTGCGCTCGATCTCGGCACCCTCATCGCCGGACAGCCGACCAAAACCCAGCTTGGGATTGCGCAGCCGGCCGGCCTGCACGAGGTCGGCCTCGGCAATGCCGAGCTCAGCCAGCGCGATCTTCACGCGCGGATTCTTCAATAGCGCGATGCGCACCGCATCCTCAGCCGACAGGGTCTGCGCCAGCAGGCGACGAACTTCATCGTCCGCCCGGGGCAAGGCGGAGGCCACCGGCTGGCCGATGCGTGACTGCGTCAGCGCATCGACGCGGTCACGTCCGCCGTCAGGAGAAAAGCCCGCGCAACCGGATAGCAGCAACAAGGCTGCCAGCGCCGGCCAGCGCGAGTGGAAAAGCTTCGCCGAGATGGCGATCATCGGAAGTTTCATGGACTGCCTCCATGCACAGATCAGTGCGGCAAGGCCGCACAGGGAAGCGACAGCACCGGCGCTGTTCCGGGCTGACGCTGCTGTATCAGGCAGTCAGGAAGCGAGGCGGTCGTTCAGGACCGTCAGGCAGGTGCGCGCTGATGCGCGTCACGCTGGGCAGGTAGGCCGAGCGCACGGCAGTTGGCTGCAGGGTGGGAAGCGAAGCCGGCGGCGGCGCAGCAGCCGCGGTCACGCAGCATTTGGCGCAATCCTGGCAGGTACCGGATGCATGGCGCGCTTTGTGCGAGCCGGAATGATCGCGTTTGCTGTCATCCCGAGCGGACGGCGAGACTTTCTTCAGCTGTCTATGCTCATGATGAGCATGTGCATCATGCTGGTGCGGCTTGCCGATCGCATGCGCGACCTGGATAGCCTCGGCTTGCTGCGAGGCGACAGGTTCAGCCGCACGGTGCACCGAGACCATGCCGGCCGAACGCGCGAGTGCGATGCCTGACTGCAGCGGCAGCAGCAGGCAAAGAAAAACGGAGATCAGGAGTCGGGACAAACGATGGTGGGTACACATGGGCACACGTTAACACAGCAGTGCAGGCACTCCAAGCCCATACCGGGCGGGAACAGCATGCCGATGCGCCCACCTACGTCATTTGACGGTGAAGTCGAAGCTGTGCTTTCGGCAGTCGAGCGTGTTGATGTAGTAGTACGCAAAGCGCGCGCCATTGGTCGCACTCACCCGCAAGCGCTGCGTGCCACGACCCACGACGTCGCCGTCTTCATCCTTGACCGCGACGGCCAGCGATCCGCGGAAAGGCTTGTCGCCCTTGTTCACCAGCACGCCGCCCAGACCGTAATCGACACAGTAGACGCGCTTGACAACGATGTCGGGATTGTTGGTCTCGAGCGTCTCGGCCTGCGCGGGCAGCGGCAGCCAGCCGATGGCCAGTGCAGCCACCGTGGCTGCGGCCAGCGCCAGTGCTACGCGCCGCCATTTGCGGGCGACAGTTTGCTGCGTGGGCTCGTTCATGCTGACTCCCTTTGCCTTCGAAGGCCGCGGTCGCCAGCACCTTGGTTCAGGTCCGGAGCGAGCCGCTAACCGATTGCATACCTGGCGACGGCTGCCTCATCCCACGCCAAGCCCAGTCCCGGGCCCTGCGCGCTGACGCAGCCATCGACCACCTCGTTTGGTTTCGCCAGGATCGGCGAACCGAAATCCATGTACTCCAGCCAGTGGCAGGTCGGCGTCACCGCCAACACATGGGCACTGGCCTCGATGAAGAGATGGCTCGATACCGGCATCGATGCCGCCGCCGCCATGCCCGCCACGATCATCCAGCCACTGATGCCGCCGATCTTCATCAGGTCCGGCATCATCATGTCGCAAGCACCGGCGGACAGCGCGCGCTCGGCATCGCGCGGGAACCACCAGTTCTCACCCGTCTGTATCGGTGCCTGCACTGCGCCGCGCACCCTGGCGTGGCCCTGCAGGTCCTCTGCGGCCACCGGCTCTTCGACCCAGTGCAGGTCGAAAGGCTCGAGCAGCCGTATTCTTCGTATCGCCTCGGCCGTCGACAGGCTCTGGTTGAAATCCACCATCAGCGCAATCTCGGGCCCGATCAGCTCGCGCACCGCGCGCGTGATGGCCACATCCTGTTGCACGTCCGGATGACCAAGCTTGATCTTGATCGCCCTGAATCCCTGCTCGACCGAGCGCTTTAGCGCCGGCACATCCTTGGCCAGGTCGATCATGCCGTAGCTGTCATAGGCACGCAGCGGCTTGGTCTCGCCGCCCAGCAGCTGCACCACCGGCATGCCTGCCGACTTGCCGAGCGCATCCCAGTAAGCCATATCCAGCGTCGACAGCAGCATGCCCAGCAAACCCTGCAAGCCCAGCAGCCGGAAGCGCTGCTGCAGCTGCTCCATCCTTGCCACCGGCACCAGCGGCTGGCCAACCAGCAAGGGACGCAGCTCGTCCAGCAAGGCCATCAGCGGCTTGAGCGTTAGCGGCGTATAACCGAACAGGTAGGCATGACCGCTGATGCCCTGACGCGTGTGTACGTCAATCAGCAACAGAGGCGAGACCTCGATGCTGCCGGAGGCAGTGCGTACGCTACGCGCCAGTGGCGCATGAACCGCGCGGGCGCGAATATCGCTGATCGTCAGGCTGTCCATCTCGGGGCTTCCTTTGGTATATCGGTTCTTAGGCCAGTAATTTTAGGCAGGATTTCCGTGGCGGACGCTTTGCAAATCGCTAAGCGGGCATTGCATGGCCGGGCCGGAACACCACCGCCGTCACGTCATCCCGGCGCTTGCGGCCGCCCTGCCATTGCGCCAGCGCGCTGCGCATGGCACTGGCGATCTCCTCGGCACCCGCCGCCGGCATCGCGGCCAGCAGCGCCTCCAGACGGCGATAGCCGAAAGACACCGGTGCCTCGGATGTCCCGCCGAGCTGGTCGGTAAAGCCATCGGTGACGATTACGAAGGCATCGCCGTCGTCATATGCAATGCGCTGGGTGGTGGGCTCGTCCTCGTCGGCAATCGGGTCACGGTAGCCCAAGCTGGTGCGGGATCCATGGTGACGAACCACCTGGCCGCTGGCCTTGAGCTGGAACAGCCCGATCTTCGCGCCCGCGAAGGACAGCTCCTTGCGCTCGCGGTCGATGCGGACAATGGCCGCATCGCAGCCGTCATCGCTCTCGCTGTCGACCGCATCCTGGTTCAAGCCGCTGCGCACCAGATAATCCAGTGAGGCCAGCGCCTTGGCCGGGTCTTCCTGAGGATGCGCGGAATAGATGCGCTCGAGCGAATTACTGACCAGTAGCGACAGCATCGCACCCGGCACGCCATGACCAGTACAGTCGGCCACGGCCAGCGTGAACGGCCCGTCGACCTGCGATGAAGACACCCACCACAAGTCGCCGCCGATGGTGTCGCGCGGCTCCCAGAGCACGCCTATGGATTGGAAGCGTTCGTCGATGCGATGGCGTCGCGGCAGCTGGCTGCGCTGCAGCCGGCTCGCATAGTTGACCGAGCCGACCACGATCTGGTGCGTCTCTTCCAGCTCACGGTGCTGCTCGGCCAGTTCGCGCGTGCGCTCGGCCACGGTAGCCTCGAGCACGCGGTTCTGGTTCTCGACCAGGGTCTTCTGCTCTTGCATCTGCGCTGCCAGTTTTTCCTGCAGCCAGCGGGTGCGGCTGACCACGGCCAGCGCCATGATCAGCGCCTCGAGCGTGACCCCCAGTGCCTGCGCGGTGGATGCGTCCTTGATGAAAAATGCCAGCCCCGTATCCGGCAGCATCTGGAAGGGCGACGGCAGGCCAGCCACGTTCAACAGGAACACGGTGCGGAACAACAGATAGGGCACCATCGCGACCATGAAGAAGCGGGCGATCTCCATGCCCTCGCGTAGCCGGATGAAGGCGCACACATAGATACCGATCAGCATCAGGAAAGTCGCACCACCGACCGGCAGCCAGAACAGCGTCGCGTTGATGCCGCGCAGATCAACGAACAGCAGCACCGTCAGGTAGCACGCATAGAACACGAGATAGAGATTGCTGACCTGATAGAAGCGCGGAAAGCGCCGATCAACCTCGAGGAAAGTACGCGCGAAGTGCACATAGGTCATCGACTGCACGAACGACAGGATGAAGGTCACGAACTCGGACGCGTACAGATGCGTGACGAGAATATTCTCGATATCGATGAAAAACTCGTACAGGCGCTGGCCGTCATGCACGATCTGCGTGCAAGAGGAAAACAAGGCGAACAGGATCCATACGCCATAGGCGATGCTGGTTCTGTCCTTGTTGCGGAATGCCGAATACCAGCCGAAGATGGCCAGCGCCAGCATCGCACCAGCCAGCGCGCCCTCGGCGTACAGGCCCAGCCTGCGCAATTCCAGATAGCGCAGCTGATCGACCACGCTGGGTGCATAGTGTTTTGGCGGGAAGCGCGCATCAACCTCGGCGCGGATATAGACGGTCACGCTGCCACCGCCCCTGAGCGTAAACACCGGCAGTGTCGAGCGTGGCGCATCTTCCATCGGCTGGTAGGGATTGAGGCCAGCGATGCGATTGTGCGAGCCCTGCAAGTTACCGGAGGGGCCGGAGCGCGAGATCACGCGGCCGTCATCAGCGACCACGGTCAGCTCGACATTGCGCCAGCCGCGTCCTCCACCTGGCATCAGGCGGATCTCGCGATCGGTGGGCAGCCGGCTCTGTATGCGCTGCACGACCCAGTAGCGACTGACCGCATTCGGCGGCGCCATGCGATCGGCCGGCGTGAACTGCCCGTCCATCATGCGCACCTGCTCGAACGCGAAACTGCGCTCGCGATCTTCAAGGACAAGCGCGCGGGATTTGTCGGGTGCCTGTATGACGGGCGACGAGGGCAGCACCTCGACGGCGTCGCCGGCGATCGCATGAGTCGAGCAAACTAACGCGAGCCATAACAAGGCCAGCGCACAGTGCATGGTTTTCATCGTCGCTCCCGAAACGGACAAAGCTGCTGCAATGGCTTGCATGCTGGCGCGACGCTCCGATCCGCGATGACGGTTTGTGCCGTCATCACCTAGTCGGGCCTGCACCCACTCGCATCAGTACGCCGTACCCATGGGCGGCGGCGCCTTGCCACGGCCGACCTTGCGGCCCTGATCTGTCGTTCGCGAAAGCGATCCGCTGCCCGGGACAGCGTGGCGGTCAGGGATACCTGACCCAGCCTTTACCTGGCCCGCTGTCGCTGGCCGACTTGACCGCTGCAGCTGCGGCGGGTGCCGGCTGCGCATGGCCATCGGCCGCTGCTGTCTCCGCCTTTTCAGGCATCGCCGACGAATGATGGCTGGTGATCAGCCACTGCCCGTCGATCTTCTTGTAGGAAAACGAATAGCGAGCCTTGACCGAGCTGCCATCGGCAAAGCGGAAGGTGTACAGGCCCGCATCGGTGGCGCTGTTGCAGTCGACATCGATCACGCGGTCGTCGATGCGACCCTCGGGACGGCGCTGCAGGAAATGCATGAAGTAATCTTCTTTCTCCGCCACCGTATGGCGCGCGCGATTGGACACGGTCGGCAGCAGCACTGAATTCGGCGCGTAATTGGCCACCACCTTGCGCGGATCACCGGTGCGCAGCGATGCATTCCAGCGGTCGAACAGCGCAGCGACTTCAGCCTTCAGCGGCGGATCGCATTCGCCGGCACTCGCCTTGGACGGCGCTGCACTGGCTGCGTGCGCATCATGGCCGTCTGCCTTGCCATGCTTGCTGCCGTGATCGGCGTGCTTGCCATGTGCATCATGTGAATCATGCGCGTCATGTGCTGCATGCGCACCGTCGGCATCCTTGCCGCCATGTACATCATTCGCCGCATGCGCTTCCTTGGCGCCGGCAGCACTGCCATGGGAACCATGACCGGCGTCCGCGTGCACAGCATCCGCAGCCACCGGGGCGCTGGCAGCTGGCTTTGCAGCACCCGGCTTTTTCGGCGAGACACGGGCACTGCGAGGGGCCGATGACGGTGATGGTGTCGGGGCGAGGGATGCCGCCGTTGCCGGCGCATCATGCGCACCTGCATGCTCATCCGCCTTGGCATGGGCATCGGACTTGCCATGATCAGATTTACCATGCGCATCCGCGACCGGTGCAGTCTTTGCGCTGGCAGCGGCATCTTTGGCGCCGTGTGCATCGCTTGCAGCGGGTGCACCGGCCTTCGCATCCGCGTGGTCGCCGGCATGCGCATCGCCATGAGCATCACTGCCGGCAGCCGTCGTGACGGCAGCACTGCGGTCCTTCACGCGCATGCGCTTGGTGACCGGCGCTGCAGCCGGCGCTGCCGGGCTGGCATCGGCATGCGCCGCCTGGCTGCCATGATCTGCGCCGCCATGATCTGCACTGCCATGAGCATCAGCGGCGGGGTCGCCGGACTTGGCATGCGCATCGCCATGGCCACCCTTGGCGGCGGCATGCGTTGGTGCCTTGGATTTCTTTGCGGCCGATCTGGCTTTCTTCGCCGGCTTGGCCGGTGCACCGACCTCAGCTGACTGTGCATCGGCCTTCGCCTGTTCCGCGCCCTTCGCAGCCTCGGCAGGCTTGGCATCAGCGCTCTTTGCCGCATCAGCGCTCTTCGCCGCATCGCCGCCCTTCGCGGCGTCGGTGCTCTTTTTGGCATCGGCTGGCTTTGCCTTCTCCATCGGTGCGGCCTGCGCGGCCGGTGCTGAATGCGCATCCTGCTTGGCATCGGCAGCCAGTGAAAGGCCACTGGTGCAGCCCAGTGCTGTCAGTGCGAGCAGTGCAATGTGTATGTTCTTCATGGCGGCTGTCCTTTGCGTTGAACGCCTCGATTAACAATGTCGCAACCAGCATTCGTGGATGCCGGCCGGCTTGCGCCTGCCTTTACACTCGATGCGCTGGCTTGGGCTTTCACCCTCGTCTAGGATTATCGAACTGGCGCGCGAAATCTGGAGTCCAATCGCACGGAAATATAATCATCCGCGCTAAAGGTTTGCAATCCTTGGTTCGATAAATCGATTCAAGCCTCATGCTGGCGCTCCCGATGATGGGATCGGGATTCAAGTTTGGCATCACATTCATTCGTGACGGGCACGTGGTCTGCATGACGCCCTGCGGAGTCGTTACTAAAAGGAGAACAACATGTCCGACAAGACCATTGCAAGCCTGACGCAGGAACTGCATGACGCAGGCTGCCCGTGCTGCTCGCCGAGCGCGAGCGCGACATCACGCCGCCAGTTCATGGCCGGCAGTGCAGCCTTGCTGGCCGGTGGCCTGATCGGTTTCATGCCGGGCCGCTCAATCGCTGGTGGCGGCAACTATGAAGCGATGCTGGTCAACTGCATCGACCCGCGCTTCACCACGATGAGCTGGCAATACATGGGACTGCTGTCTGGCGTCGACCGCGAAAAGCTGGGCGACAACTACAGCCACTTCGTGATGGCCGGCGGTCCGATCGGTGCAGTGCACCCGAAGTTCGCGCCCTGGCACAAGACTTTCTGGGACAACCTGGACATCACCGTCGGCCTGCATCACATCAAGCGCGTGGTCGCCCTGTCGCACCGTGATTGTGGCGCGGCCAAACTGGCATTCGGTGCCGACAAGGTCAGCGACAAGGAAGTGGAGAGCGTCTCGCATGCCGAGGCACTGATGACCTTCCGCAAGGAAGTGGCCGCGCGCCATCCGAAGCTGAGCGTCATCACCGGCATCATGGGCCTCGATGGCCGCGTTGATCTGATCGGCTGATTTGCTGGAATGAATGGCGGCGGCAACGCTCGCCGACTGTGGCAGCGGCACTGCTATCGCCAGACCCTCGCAGCTGGATTCGTGCAGCGCTGTTGACAGCACCCTCGCGGGCGTGAATTGCGGCGATCCCGGACGACCAGGGTCCGGGATTTTTTCATGGTCGTTTACTTGCGCCCGGCCAGATAGCGAACCCCTTGCGGGCCATAGCTTTCGGTATGCGGCACGTCAGGCGCGAGATGAAAGGTGTCACCCGCCTTGCAATGAATGGTCCTGCCCTCGGCGACCACGGTGATCTCGCCTTCGAGTATCAGTGCCCGTGCCTCGAAAGGGTGCGTGTGCGTGTCCAGCGAACCGTTCGGCTCGCGCGTCACTTCGACGATGGTATCGATGCCTTCGGCATTGAGCATGCGCTCGAATTCTTCCCTGGTCATGCGCTCTCCCCTGCGGCCATCCAGGCCATTTTTGTCTTAGGCCGTTCAGGCCTTCTGTACCAGCTTCACCAACCCCAGCAAGGTCTGGTTGACCGGCGCTCCAATGCCGTGCACGCGACCGCGCCGCACCACATAACCATTAAGATAATCGATCTCGTTGGGCTTGCCGCGCGCGACATCCTGCGCGGTCGATGAGTATTGTCCGGCCATCGTCTGTGCGATGCGGCGCACGGCCTCGTACGGATCGCCCGGCACAGTGATGCCGTCGGCCCGGGCAATGGACATGCACTCATCGACCACGATGCGCATGAGTTCATGGATGCCATCCACCTTGACCAGTTCGCCATAAGGCTTCTGTGCAATGGCCGACATCGCGTTGTAGGCGCAATTGACAATCAGCTTGGCCCACAGCGCACCCATCACGTTAGCATCGACCTGCACCGGAACGCCGGCAGCGGCGAAGTCGGCAACGATGACAGCGCCGGCAGCGGCCTCGCCAATCACCAGTTCGCCGCGCCCGTGATGGCGCAGGTGTCCGGGCCCGGCCATTTCGGTGGCGACATAAACGACCGTGGGCACGACCTCTTGCGTCAGCACGCAGCGAAGTATCTCCGCGTTCTCGACTCCGTTCTGCAGCGACAGCACGGTCGCGCCGGGGCGCAGCAGCGGCGCGATCATGCGCGCGGTCGCTTCGCTGTCGGTGGACTTCACACAGAACAGCACGACATCGGCATCAGCCACGGCATCAATAGCCGTCGATGCGTCGACTTTGACCTGTTCATCGAAGGCGCGGGTCTCCATGCGCAAGCCATGATGGCGAATCGCACTCACATGAGATTCACGACCGATCAGGGTCACGGGAAAGCCGGCGCGCGCCAGCATGCCACCGAAATAGCAACCGACCGCGCCAGCGCCCACCACCACATAGCGGCGCGAACGGTCGACGCCGCTGCCTTCCTGCCGCAAGGCTTCAGCCACGGTGTGCGCCACCGTCGATCTCGGCGAACACCTGCTGCGCGAGCGCGAATGCGGAATTGGCGGCCGGCACGCCGCAATAGATCGCTGCCTGCAGCAGCGCTTCCTTGATCTCGTCGCGGGTGACACCATTGTTGGCTGCCGCGCGCAGGTGCAGCTTGAGCTCTTCTTCGCGATTGAGCGCGACCATCATGCAGATGGTCATCAGGCTGCGCGTGTGGCGTGGCAAGCCCTCGCGGGTCCAGATCTCGCCCCAGGCGTAGCGGGTAATCAGGTCCTGGAACTCGGTGTTAAATGCATTGCGATTGGCCTGCGCACGATCGACATGGGCATCGCCCAGCACCGCGCGACGCACCGCCATGCCGGCCTCGAACTTCTGCTCGTCATCCATGCTCGCCCTCCCGCAGGAAGCCGAGCACGCGCTGGGTGAAGGCCTGCGCAGCCTCCCAGTTGGACAGGTGCGCCGCATTCAGCTCCACATAGCGCGCACCGGGCACGGATCTGGCGATTAGCTCGCCATGCTCGGGTGGTGTGGACTTGTCGAACTTGCCGCCAATGACCAGCGTCGGCGTGGCAATACGGCCGAGATCGGCGCGCTGGTCCATGTCGCGCACAGCGGCGCAATTGGCCACATAGCCATCGACCGAGGTCGCCGCCAGCATGGAACGCACGCGCTCGACCTGGGCCGGCGCATGTGCGAGGAAATCCGATGTAAACCAGCGCTCGAGCACGGTCTCGATCACAGCGGGCATGCCGCCCTGCCTGACCTGGGCGATGCGCGCATTCCACACCTCGGGCACGCCGATCGCGGCGCTGGTATTGCACAGCACCAGCCGATCGATGCGGTCCGGCGCATGTATGCCGAGCCAGATGCCGGTCATGCCGCCCATCGAGAGCCCGCAGAAATGCGCACGCGGCACTTTCAGGTGATCGAGCAGCGCGAGCACGTCACCGCCAAGCTGAGCGATCGAGTACGGCCCGGGCGTGACCTCGGACTGACCGTGGCCGCGCGTGTCATATCGCAGCACGCGGAAATGTTCGACCAACGCCGGCAATTGCGGCAGCCACATGTCCATCGTGGTGCCAAGCGAATTCGACAGCACCAGCAGCGGCGCGCCTTCGGCGCCGTCAAGCTGGTAATGCAGCTTGCCTTTGCCGGTATCAAGTAGGGCCATGTGATTGCTCCAATGTTCAGTGGTCGCGGCGCTTGGCGTCAGCCTTTGCGCGCACGATGTGCAGCCAGCACGCGATCGACCAGTGCGCCGGCTTCGCCGGTGTAGGCAAGCGGTTCGAAAAGCTTGTCCAGTTCGGCCGCGGACAGTCGCGTGGCAATGTCGGGGTCGGCAGCCAGCGCCTCCCGCAGCCCGGTGTCCTGTGCCAGCGCCGCACGGCAGGCGGCCTCGACACGCTCATGTGCATGCGCGCGACCGATATGCGCAGCCAGCGCCAGCGACACGGCCTCGGCCATCACCAGGCCGCGGGTCTGGCCGATGTTGGCGTGCATGCGCTCGGCGTTGACCTCGAGTCCTTCGATCACGTCGCGCAGCGATGACAGCGATGCGCCGCACAGCGATGCGATCTCGGGCAGCGTGTCCCACTCGGCCTGCCAGCCGCCGAGCGCGCGCTCATGTTCATTGTCCATCACGGCCAGCATGGTGGACACCAAGGCCGGCACGCGTGCCGCTGCCGCCAGTGCGTTGACGCAGGCGACCGGGTTGCGCTTGTGCGGCATGGTCGACGAGCCGCCGCGGCCGGGCGCTGACGGCTCGGCCAGCTCGCCAACCTCGGTCTGCATCTGCAGCGACAGGTCGCGCGCGATCTTGGCCAGCGTGCCGGTCAAGAGCCCGACGACGGTCGCGCATTCGGCCATGCGGTCGCGATGCGCATGCCAGGGCAGCTCGGGCAGTTGCAGTGCCAGCGCCCTTGCCAGGGCATCGGCCACCGGCAGTCCACGATTGCCGAGGCTGGCCAGCGTACCTGCCGCGCCGCCGAACTGCAGCACCGCGATATCTGCACGCAGCGCGGCCAGTCGCTGCTGGTGGCGCAGGACGGCATCCAGCCAGCCTGCTGCCTTCAGGCCGAAAGTGATCGGCAGCGCATGCTGCAACCAGGTGCGCCCGATCATCGGGGTATCGCGATGACGGTGCGCGAGACCGGCGAGCGCGTCGGCCAGTTCGGCCAGCTCGACCTCGAGCAGGTCGATCGCCTCGCGCAATTGCAGCACCATGCCGGTATCGATGATGTCCTGACTGGTCGCGCCCCAGTGCACATAGCGCGCTGCCTGTGCATCAATGGACGCGACCTCGGCAGTCAGTTGCTTGACCAGCGGTATCGCCAGATTACCGGCGTGCCGCGCGGCAGCAGACAGCGCCTTCATGTCGATGCGCGCTGCCTTGCAGGCCGACTGTATCGGCACCACCGCTGCCTCGGGAATCACATCCTCGACCGCGAGCGCATGTGCGAGGGCAGCTTCGACATCCAGCATTCGCTGCACGGTGTTCTCGGCCGAGAACACGCGCGCCATGGCTGGATTCGAAAACAATCGGTCAGTCAGCGAGTTGGCGGGCATGATGGGAAGGGGTTGGCGATCAAGGCTTCGATCAGATTTCGAAGAAGACGGTTTCGTCGTCAATACTGCCGCCGATCAGGATATTCCATTCGACCACGCCGGGCGACACCGCGGTCGCCACCAGTGTCGCACGACGCGCAGCGGGCACTTGCTGCAGCACGCTGTCGGTCTCATGCGCATCACCGGGGAAATAGGCGCGCGTGACGAGTTGCTTCAACAGGCCACGCGCAAAGACATTCACCATCAGGTGCGGCGCCTGCGGACGACCTTGCGCATCCGGCACGCTGCCGGGCTTGATGGTGGCGAAGCGAAAGCGCCCCTGCTCGTCGGTAGGCGTGCGGCCAAAACCGTTGAAGCCGGCTTCCAGCGGCAGCGCGCGATTGTCGTCCACATGCGCATATTTGCCATGCGAGTTGGCCTGCCAGATCTCGATCATGCCGTCCGTTATTGGCTGGCGGTCGGCATCAAGCAATTGACCCTGGATGATGACGCGCTCGCCGGCCACGCCTGCCGGTGCAAGCTCGGTGGTGTTCAGCCAGTCCAGCCCGATGTGCAGGTAGGGGCCGACGGTCTGCGATGGGGTGAGCCCGTGTTTCATCGTGTTGTCTCCATCGGCGTGGCATCGCGGCCGCGCAGGACGATGTCGAAGCGGAAGCCAAGCGCATGCTCAGGCTGGGTCAGATCGAGCTCGAATGACGAGACCATGCGCTCGCGTGCATGCTCGGGCACCGCATGATAGATGGGGTCAAACGCCAGCAAGGGATCACCGGGGAAATACATCTGCGTGACCAGTCGCGTGGCAAAAGCATTGCCGAACAGCGAGAAATGGATGTGCGCCGGTCGCCATGCATTCGGATGGTTGCGCCACGGGTAGGCACCCGGCCGTATGGTAGTGAAGCAATAGTTGCCGTCGGCATCGGTCAGCGTGCGGCCGGTGCCGGTGAAGTTGGGATCCAGTGGCGCATCATGCTGGTCGCGCTTGTGTTGATAGCGGCCGGCGGCATTGGCCTGCCAGACCTCGACCAGCGTGTGCGGTACCGGGCGGCCGTCTTCGTCGAGCACGCGACCGGCGACGATGATGCGCTCGCCCAGCGGCTCGCCCGCATGCTGGCGGGTCAGGTCGGCATCGCCGGGCTGCACGCACTCATGCCCGAACACGGGCCCGGTGATCTCGGACAGCGACTGCGGCAGCAGGATCAGCGGCTTCGATG
>JACCDS010453269.1_pt1 | contig 14028 bp, 14 predicted proteins | sample 7446441 | NCBI WGS metagenome assembly JACCDS01 (sample SAMN15323445, study PRJNA562643) | freshwater metagenome | isolation source: river surface water | place: USA:Blue River Watershed | collected 2017-08-17 | reverse complement strand
TTTACCTGTTTCGTTAATATAACATAACAAGGCCATCTTTGCAGCATCAATATGTGCGGGCATCGACTCTTTTGAAATGGGAATGTATTTTACACCAGATGTTGTACCAGAAGTTTTCGATAAATACATGGGCTTACCTGGCCATAATATATTTTCGACACCTTCTGTAATGGCATTAATATATGGGTCTTTTAATTCTTCGTAATCTCTAACTGGAACCAACTTTTTAAAATCGGTATAATTAGCAATCTTATCGAATGAGTGATCGATTCCGAAACGAGTATTTTTAGCTTGTTGAATTAAATTGTTTAATACCTTTTCTTGTATTTGAACAGCATTCGTATTCCAACTTGTTATTTTTTTTACTTGCCAAGCTGCGTAATATTTACTGATGAATGCTTTTAGTCCCATTATTCGTTTGTACTGTTTTCTAACAATTCGGCTTGATAGTTTTGATCTAAACTTCTATACAATAAAATTAATACTAATGCTGACATCGGAATCGTAAAAAATAATCCCACTACAAATAACAATAAACCAACGACGTTAATTAGAATAATAAGTATTGTTGCAAGTATGATGTATAACACATAACCTTTCGTAATGTTCACGCTGCGCATTAATGCCGACGTTGGCGATTCATTTTCATTGTCGATGATAATGTAATTGGCAAAGCTTAAACGCAAATACAATATAATAGCTGGTATTGAAATAACAAAAAGGACTCCTATTCCTGTGAATATTTCGGTTGATGTATAATTCAATACAATATTGCTCGATTGATTTTGACTTGTTGTAATCATTTCACCTAACATGGCTAAGATTCTAGGATCCAAAATTCCAATGGCTGAACTCAAAAAGATACAAATCATAAAAGTTACTATTGAAATTAAAGCAGTTAAAAAAGTCACAGAAGTGTATCTTATTACTTCATTGAATTTTGGTATTATTTCAGAAAATTCTGGTTCTTTACCATCTATTATCGACAAAAATAATTTCAATAATAGCATACCGAAATAAATTTGTGCTACAATAGAAATTAGATTTGAAATAAACATCATATAAGGCAATAACATCAATGCAGATGTTAAAAAACTAATAAGCAATGATATTACCATTAAACATAAAATTGCACCAATTAAAATAAGTGCATTTTTTTTAGTTAAGTCGAATGCTGTTGAAATAATCTCTTTCATATTATGTGTTTAAGATGGCTTTAGCATAATTCTCCCAACTCAACATCGACGCTGTTTCTGCAACATTTTCTCTATTGATGGGGTGTTCTATCATTCTGTTCATTTCTTCTGCCATCGATTGTATATTACGGTCTTCGGCTAAGTAGCCATTATAACCATGTTTAATCGTTTCTGGGAAATGACCAACTTTGGTAGCAAGTACTGGTAGTTTAAAATTATACGAAATCGATTCAACGCCCGAAGGTGTTGCCGTTAAATAGTAAAGTATAATGGCGTCCGATAACTGGAAGTAACGATGTACATCTTCGTTTGGAACAAATTCATTCATAACATACACACTATCCGATAAACCCAATTGTTCTATGAGTTCCAAGGGGCGATAATTTTGTTCGTTATCTGAATTTTTTAAGAATATTGATTTAGCTGTTTTGAATAACACATTTTTAATACGCGTAGATAATTTAGTTTGATCTAAGGTATTCCAAAACGACTCCCCAACAATTAATAAAGAAACATCGTTTCTTTTTTCGGTAAGTAGTTTAAATGCTTCAATGGTTTGGTGTAAACCCTTGTATTTACGTATGAATCCGAAAAATAATAAAACGTGTTTTTTCAATCCTAACTTAGCCTTCTCCGCTTCTAAATCGAAATTCGGATTAGGCTTAAACATATCGTAAATAGGGTGATAAAGTTTAATGACATTACGATCATTTTTATTAGTTGATCGTTTTCCATCTTCAGTAACTGAGTAATTAAAATGCGGAAACATTTCCTTTAACTCATCTACTGTTTTGTAAGCGTGAGCAATGTACGTATCGGCAATTTTTAATCCGTATTTACTTAATACTTTATCGATGGAACTTGCTTCTTTTTGTACTACCAAATGCAAATCGATAATTACTTCTGCATTGGTTTTTTGTTTAAGTTTTCTGCAGATGTATCCTATTGGTAATCCTTGCACTGCAATGGCCCATTGGAAAATTACTTTATCGGCTCCTAAGTTTTTAATGAAACGTACGGTTTCATTCCAAGTTGCCGGATTATTGTAATTAGTAATGTAAGTAACCTTTATATTAGTTCCTTCGAGCTGATCAACTTTACTTTTTCGATCTATAAAATCGCGAGGAATAATTGCGGGGTACTGTTGAGTCCATGAAACTATATGTACATCGTGACCAAGTTTATCGAGAGCTTTCGCTAAGGATGTATTATAATTAGCAATACCACCTTTAAACTGTGGACCAGGACCGAATAAAACTATTTTTTGTGCCGCCATTCCCCTATCAATACAAAAAAATAAAATTTACTTATTTAAATTTTCCACTGCTTTATTGTACACTCTTCTCATGCCTTCTTCTAAAGAAATTTTTGGTTTCCAACCGTATTTCTCCAATACATAAGTCATGTCTGAATGACGAGCATGTACGCCCACAGGTTTGTCTAATAAAGGTTTGATGGTAGGTTCGTAGCCAGCAAATTTGGTGAACAAATCGATAATCTCTAGGAAAGAGAATAAACGACCAGCACCAATATTGATAGCAGTACCATCTGTAATATTATCCATTGCTAAAAAGATAGCATCAATACAATCATCAATGTGAACAAAATCGCGACCTTGTTTTCCTGAACCCCAAACTTCAAATGGATCTTCTTTTTTAGCAGCACGAGCTGCAATTGCAGGAACAGGATAAGTTAAATCTTGGTCTTCGCCGTATCCAGAAAAAGGACGAACACATGCAACAGAAATACCATAGTATTTTGCAGCAATACGAGCTAAGTACTCACCGGTTAATTTCGACCAACCGTAAGTCATGTCGGGTTTACCTAAGTTATGATCGAAGTCGATATCGCTCTCTTTTAAAGCAACGAAATCGGTATCCGATTGTAAATCGATTGGGTATGCAGCCGATGAACTTGGATACATTACCCTTGCTGGTTTGTGGTTACATACCCAGTAGAAAAATTCTGCATCAATTGCTAAATCGATGGCCACCATCATTGGGTCTCCGTCGATTTTTGCACGGCCACCTACAATAGCAGCAAAGTGAAATACATCTGCAAATTTATCGAATTCTAAACCGTAGGTCTTTTGTAAATATTGTTGATCTTCGGTCATCGCATTCAACAGCTTTCTAAAATCGCCGTTGTAAAATAATACTCTACCGTTTTCAAAAACTTCTAAATCTTTTATGTTTTCTTGTTTGTCTTTTAACCATAACGAAGGATGTATACCCGTAGATAAATTATCGACAATAATTACACGATCTGTGTTCATCGATAAAATTCTTTTCACTAGGTTTCTACCTACAAATCCGCATGCCCCCGATACTAAATGATACTTCATATGAATTGTTAATTGTAAATTGTAAATTGTGAATTAATGTTATTAGGTTATTTGTTATTAAGTTATTAAGTAATTAAGTTGATTTCTAAAGACTAAAGACTAAAGACTAACGACTATCGACTAAAGTCTAGATTTCCTCTTCTATTTTATAATGATTTCTATCTGGTGAATTTCTACCAACCATTTCGGCAAGGAAACCAGTAAGGAACAATTGGGTTCCAATAATGGTCATTACCAAAGCTATGTAAAACAAAGGTTGATCAGTAACATCTCTCCCCATTTGTTTACCTTCATAAATGCGGTATAATTTTTCGCCGATGATATAAAATGAAATTATAAAACCAGTTAAAAAAGAAAGAGTACCAATGGTGCCGAAAAAGTGCATCGGTCGTTTTTGAAATTTACCAACGAAAAATATGGAGAGTAAATCTAAAAATCCGTTTACAAATCGGCTTAATCCAAATTTAGTAACACCGTATTTTCTTGCTCTATGCTCTACTACTTGTTCTTCAATTTTTTTGAATCCTGACCATTTTGCAATCACTGGAATATAACGATGCATCTCACCGTACACTTCAATGTTTTTAACTACTGCCGAACGATACGATTTTAGACCACAATTAAAATCGTGCAAATTATTAATGCCCGACATTTTACGAGTAGCCCAGTTGAAAAGCTTGGTAGGAATTGTTTTGGTAATTGGATCGTAACGCTTCTTTTTCCAACCCGAAATAATATCGAGTTTCTCTTCTTTCATGCGTTTGTATAATACAGGAATTTCATCCGGACTATCTTGCAAGTCGGCATCCATAGTAATCACAATGTCGCCTTGAGTAGCTTCGAAGCCAACGTTTAATCCCGCCGATTTACCATAGTTTCTACGAAACTTGATTCCTCGAACGGCTGTGTTTTTCTTTTTCAAGTCTTGAATTACCTCCCAAGAATGGTCGGTACTTCCATCGTCAACAAAAATTATTTCATACGAAAAATTATTCGCCACCATTACACGTTGTATCCAATCATGCAATTCTGGCAACGACTCTTCTTCGTTGTATAAAGGTATAACTACTGATATATCCATTTTTTATTCAAACATTTGGCGTTTTTTCTTCATTATTAAAGCAATAATGAACGACACCACAAATCCAAAGGCAGAACCTTTTAAGAAATTCCAAAACATCGTGCTAGCCGACGCTAAGTCCATTTCTTTATCCATTTGTTCTAACACTTTATTAATATCTTCTTCCGAACCGCCAAACTTTTGCATCATTTCTACCGTAGTAGTTAATGCTTTTTCTTTTAAAAGCGCTGGTAAGTTTGTATCGATGTAATTAAACAATACATAATTAAAAATAGTACTAATGAATGTAGCAACTACATACACTAAAAAGGCAGTAAACAATGCTTCCGAAAGTGATATAAATCCTTCTTGCGCTGTTCTCACCTCTTTTACTCCCATCACCAAAACATAAATTAATACAACAAAACCCAACAATCCTGCCCAAGTGTTAACCATTAAACTTGAATCTACTACATACATGATTAATGTGTAGAGAATTACGATGGCTGAACCTATGGCTCCCCATTTTAATGAGCTTTTTCTGAAGTTAGAAACCGCTTTTGCTTCGTTTATTTCAGTATTTTCCATAATGTTAGTTTTGATTGCAAGTTAGAAATTTTTTGGAAATATGGCAGTTCCATGGTAATAGCCATATATTCCGGCCAATGCTGCCCCGTCGAAACTAGGGTTTTGACTGTGTTTCATGAACTCATCAAACTCCTTTTCATCGAATATAGGATTTGCAAAGAAGGTCATTAATGGATAAAACACTTCCTTAATTTCATCATTCTCAGGAATATTCGAATAAATTCTAGCAATTTCTGAGGTTTCTGCCTCCACTAACACTTGATTTGCAATTACTTGCTCATAAATCTCGTATTCGTCTTGGAATTCATCCTCATCAATCAATAAAAACTCTTTTAAGAAATGCCCTAATTCTGGCTCCTCTTCCTCTTCGTTGCACTCTTTTAGGTATAAAAATAAGTTCAGCAACTCAGTGCCTCGTTCAATTGTTTCATCTTCAATTTTTTCCCACTCTGGCGAATCCAAATAATCTTGCTCCAAGCGTTGAGCATCGGTACTAAAGAAATGGATAAACAATACATCAACCAAAATCTCTCTTATATTCTCGGCATATGGAAATTCGTCCATCACCTCATCGAGCTTTGCTAATTTTTTAACAAAATCTGGATCACCTTCAAATGCAGCAAGCACTTGTGAACGTAAATCGTCGAGCTTAAAGCTATTCTTATGCTCTGGTGTTAATCCTTTGTAAGAGCCTGCCACTATGGCTTCTATCGCTTGTTGTACTTGTACTTCCATTATATGGTACTTAGTTGGTTGTTGTTAATAATCATCTTCACTTTTCCTGTAAGGTTCTGCATGTATAGATTCGAGTTTTGCGATTTACTCTTATTAGTTTTATCGTTATAAACCCATGATTCTTTTTCATCATAAATACACAAACATGCTTTATTATTTAGGTTGATGCTAGCATCTTCCAAGCCTAATACTTTTCTTGGACCCGTAGTAATGCTCTCCACCATATCTGCCCATTCTAAATTTTTCGCTGCGATGCGTAAGAGTTGTGGCAACATGGTTTGTAAACTCAACATACCAGCTTCTGCAATTTCAAATTCTACCTCTTTCAATTCTTTCTCCACCGCTTTATGTGCAGAGCTTATAGCATCTATGGTTCCTTCTTTAATTCCCTGTCTTAGGGCTTTAATATCAAGTGCTGTACGTAATGGTGGACGAAGTTTAAAGTTCGATTCAAAGCCTTCGAGCACTGTTTCATCGTAAGCTAAATGATGTATCGAAACATCGGCGCTCACTTGCACTCCTTTCTTTTTCGCTGCTTTAATAAGTTCCACACTCTTTGCAGAGCTAATATTGCTGAAATGTATTTTCGCTTCTTGGTACTCGGCTAAAAATAAATCGCGTTGTACCATGAGTTCCTCTGCTAGGCTAGGATTTCCTTTCATCCCCAGCACAGTGCTCATATAACCTTCGTTAATTTTTGCTTTGCCTGCAATGCTTTTATCTTCTGCAAAACTCATTACAAAAGAGTTAATTCCTTTTGCGTACAATAATGCTCTGCTCATTAAGCCTGCATCTTGCACTGCATGGTCGGCATCAGAAAATGCAATGGCTCCCGAGCGTAACATATCATACATTTCTGTCATGTCTTTGCCTTCTCGGCTTATACTCAATGCTCCTACACAAAGTGCAGTTACTATATGTTTATTAGTTTTGTTAAGCACGTATTCTACATCGGCTTTGGTTTGTACACTTGGGTTTGCATTAGGCATAAGCACCACATGTGTAAAACCACCAGACATAGCGGTATTTAAAGTACTTTGTAAATCGTCGCGTTGCTCGTACCCTGGTTCGGTGCTGCTGCAATACATGTCTACGAAGCCAGGCGATACCGAACACCCTTTAAAATCATAGGCTTTCACTCCTTCGGCTTTAATACTTTTTGCAACTTTCTGAATTATACCATCAACAATAAGTATATCTACTGTTTGCTGGTGCCATGCCGATTGCTTGTCGACTACTTTTAACGATTTAAGTAAGGCCTTCATGTTATGGAGTGTTGGTTTTTTGTTGTAATAGTTTGTCGCCGTACTTTAAAAGCACGATTTCCAAGGCTATGAAAAACAGTGCCAAAATAACACATATTTTCCATAATCTTTGTCCCATTTGCTCTTGTTTAAGCACATTGCTTATAGATGCCGATTTAGGCTCCCACACTTTAGCATCATTGGGTAAAATATCTTCTAATTGTTGTTCATTGGCTAATCGCATGTCCGACTCTTTACGGTCGGTATTAAATGCATATTTCGCCTTTAATTGCTTCTCTACATTAAAATTATAAATGCCCGCCTCTTTAATTTGGTCGGCAACATACATTTTCGTTTGCCCATCTACATTTCTAATTTCAGGTATAAAGCTATAATCGCCTTTGCTCAGCTCTTTGTTAGTTTTTTCATTTATGCTGATGTTACTAAGCGGAATGGCTTTGCTCGAACCAATGGTATATGCAATATCATCGGCACTATGATGAATGGTTCCTATTCGTAAAAACATGGGAACAATGAGCGAATGCTTTGGCAAATCGCTAAAACTAGTTTGCAATGGCATTGCAAATTGATATATCACTCCTGCATTTAATGTATACCTGTTTAAAACCGATTGTGAGTTACTCAACATCATCATCGGCTCTGCAATTTGACTCGATTTCTCGAATGGATAATAAGCACTCATGTTTGGTAAGTCGAGTCGCTTATTTCGTTTACCGATAAATAACTCCTTAAATAAATTACTGTTGAAATTAATGTTCTCTATTCTTTCCGATTTTTTTACCATCTCCGATTGAATGGCTAATCCAAATCGTTGATTAAATGTATTCACTTTTAATCCGGGCTTCGAGGAAGGAATAGAAACAATCACTTTTTTCAATTGCAAGGCTTTCTCCATTTCCGATAACAAACCAGAACTGTATTCATCCACTTCATTTAAAACAATTACATCACAGGAGTTTAGGTATGCAAAATCAACTTGTAGGTAATTAAATGTTTTAATATTAAAGAATGGTTCGGTACGGTACACTTCTTCGACAAAAGTGCTGGCATTACTTCCATTTATTATCGCAATATTTCTGCTTTTCTCAACTTGATATGCGAAGAAAAATTCGTTGTCGAACGCTAAAGATTGGTCTTTCAATTTTACATAGCCTGCTTGCGGACCAGTACTTCTGTTTTTAAATTTAAAAGTATCGATTACAAACGACTCTGCTTGAACATTGGCATTGCCAACTCCTATTACATCATCGTTTAAAACTATATCATAGGGAACATTTTCAACATCATCGGAAGAATGATTTTTCAACTTTACTAAAAGCACTTCTTCAGAACCCGGGAAATGCAATGGCGAATAGAACCACACAGAGTCGATGCTCATGTTATAATTTCTATTACTTTCCAATAACATCATTTGCCATTGTACACTCGAATCGAAATCGCTTTGCTGACTACCTTCTATAAAACTTTGTTGAAAGTCGGATATCACAAAGGCTGTGCTTTGTTGACTTTGTTTGTCTTTTAGTAATGATGTTTGTCTGTTTGCTACTTCTTTTAAGCTGCGAACTTCGGGTTTGATTTTTAGCTCTGCTAAGTTTTGTAAGAACTGCTCGCGATTTAACCAACGCTGTTGATAGCCAGAAAACTCGTTGCTCAACAATTGAAACTCATCGTTGGGCTTATAGGCCATTACAATTTCCTTGGCTTTTCTTTTTGCCTCATTCAAAAGGGTCCCTTCTTTGGCTTGTCGATCCATGCTGAAGGAATTATCGACATATATCGAAACATAATTCTTCCCAGCTAGCTGTTTAGTAGCATCGGCACCAATAAAAGGCTGGGCAAAAGCCAAGACTAGGAATAATATGGTAAGCAAACGAGCCAATAAGACCAGTAAATGTTTTAATCGATTGGTGTTACGTTGCTGTTTTTCAAGCGATTGAAGGAAGGAAATGTTAGAAAAGTATATTTTTTTATACTTCCTTAGCTGAATTAAATGAATAATAATGGGTATTGCTAGGGCCGAAAGTGCAAATAGAAATCCTGGATATACAAAACTCATTGTGTTCAAAAATACACAAGGGAAACGACATTTGGAGCTATTTCTGCTAAGTTTTTAAAGTTTTTTACTGAAATACTCGTAAATTTTACGAAATTTAATCTCTTTCAATTAATTTAATCATTAAAAAAAACAAGATGTATATCATACCAGCCGTAGATTTGTTAGACAGAAAAGTGGTAAGGCTCACCGGTGGAAAATACGACGCTGTTACCGAGTATAACATTAAAATTGAAGACATGCTTCTTCAATTAAATTCAAATGGAACCGATTTTGTTCAAATTATTGACTTAAACGGTGCGAAGGGAGATTTTTCGCAACAAGAGTTCTTGTTCGAATTGCTCAAAAAGTCGCCATTAAAAATTCAATATGGTGGTGGGGTTCGGAGTATAGAAAAGGTTAAAGAACTAATAGATGCTGGATTTCATCGCATCATTATTGGAACAAAAGCTATTACCGACGAAGGATTTTTAAAAGAATTGAGTGAAGAGATTTGTGGTAAAAACTCATGTTCCGACCAAGTAGTTATTGCTGTTGATACACTTAAAGGTGAACTTATGCATAGTGGTTGGGAAAAAACGTCCGACATAAAACCAATTGATTTCATTGATAAATGTGTAAGCTTGGGTTACTTCCGATTCATCTGTACAGATATAGGTAACGACGGAAAATTATCGGGTTCGGATGTTGAGTTGTATAAAAGTTTCAAATCGCAATTCCCATTTATAAAGTTAATTGCACAAGGTGGTATTAATACGATGGACCAAGTGAAAGCATTGCAAGATGCAGGGTTGGAATCAGTAGTATTAGGTAAAGCTATCTACGAAAATAAAATTAGTATCGAAGAGGTTAAACAATGGAACCTCCAAGCCCTCGTAAGTTTTTAATTCATGCGCTTACAACTTAAAGCAACTTTAGAAGGACACGAACATCCTATATATGCCTTATGCAATTCGAGTAAGGAGCATATTATTTTTTCGGGTGGCGGTGAAGGTGCAGTGGTGGAATGGTCGTTAAAAACGATGCAGCCCATTAAAATAATGTACAAAACACGTGCTAGCATTTACAGCATACATTGCCCCAAAAGCCTACCCCTATTAGTTTCTGGCGATAGGGAAGGTAAAATTAGTATCTTCCATTTTGTTGATCAAAAACTAATTTACCAAGAAGCATTATGCAACAAAGCTATCTTCGGTATGTTAAGCATCGAACATCTTTTATATTTTGTTTCAGAAGATGGTATACTGAGAGTATTTAATTTAGATACTTTAACAATGGTTTCGGAACATCCCATTTCCGAAAATGCATTAAGATGTATAACATATAATGAATCTGATCAATTACTTTACATAGGCTGTAAGGATTGTATTATTTATGCTTTCAGCATACATGAACAAAAAGTAAAATACAAAATGCAAGACCATACTTTGCCAGTGTTTAGTCTTGCTTACGATGCTACACATAAGCATTTATTATCGGGTTCACGCGATGCACAAATAAAAATATGGACGAACTCAGAGGTTCAAAATTTACCTGCACATTTATATGCTGTAAATAATATTCAACTTATTCCAAGCCTAGGTGTGTTTGCAAGTGCAAGCATGGATAAGAGTCTAAAAATTTGGGATGCTCAAAACTTTCGCTTAATGGGATTGGCCGATCCACATGTAAATAATGGCCACCATAAATCGGTAAACACTTTGTGTTTTACACCCTACGAAAACCTACTCGTATCTGCTGGTGATGATAGGTTGATAAAAGTCTGGAGGTTTTAATTAATTGTTAATTGTCAATTGTTAATTAAGGCCACTAATTACCTAATAACCTAATAACCTATTAACCCATTAACTTATTAACCTAATAACCTATTAACTCTACAACCCATTGACAATTGACAATTAACAATTGACAATTAAAAAAGTCTTTTAATAATCCTCAATTTATGCGAATACTTTTTTGTGTCGATGTTAAAGATGCCTTGATGGTCGAGGCGATCGATGCGAACATGACCAGAGGCATGAATAATGCTATGGTTATTTAGTACGATACCCACATGAACAATACGTTCTTCATCATTATCAAAAAATGCTAAATCGCCAAGTTGAGCTTCTTCTACAAAATTAACGAGTGCACCTTGTTCTGCTTGTTGGTAAGCATCTCTTTTTAAACGAATGCCCAACATTTTATAAACGCCTTGTGTAAAGCCAGAACAATCGATACCAAAAACAGAACGTCCACCCCAAAGGTATGGAGTGTGTAACCAGTGTTTAGCAAGTTCATCGATGCTGGGTAAGGCTTTTGCTCCCATTTGCACACTGCGGCCTGCAAAGCGGTATTTGTAACGGCTATATTTTTGTATTATTTCTGATGATTGTGAAGAGGCAATGCTAAGTAATGCTTGAGCTTCATCAACTTCTAGCAAAGCAGTTTTATCGGTTACTACATCAGAATGTAAGCAAGCTAAAGCTTCCTTTTCTTCAATGCCAAATATTATTTGTTTAGTATCAACCCATGCTTCGTACTCATCGTACAAACATTTTATTTTCGTCCATTTCTCAGTTTGTTCCAACACTAAAAAACTCTCGCCATAAAGCAACTGAGAAATCATTTCTGATTTATCTGAAGCTTCAGCTCGTAAAGGAACCACTGATAGAGCGCAAATTCCGTACATCGTACTCATAAATTTAATTATCTCGTTTGAGCGTTGAAACCCATTAAAATACTAGCTCTAACACCATTGGTACTTGGTACTACCGCAAAGTTCACAGGAAAATTCAAGCTTCCAACTTTATAAGAATGTCCAACAGCAAATACAAAACTTGCCCCCGTTAAGGAAATGTTCGGACCAAAAGCAAATTCTCCACCTTTAGCACCTCTTACCCCTATTAAAACGCTGGCACTAGGTAAAAATTTCCCTTGCTCTAATCCACCAATTAAGCCAACAAATTCTACTAAACCTGCAACCCCGTTGTCTAAAGCAAAATATTGGTGTTCAAATTGCCAACCGAACTGAGTGAAGAATGGAGTCATTCCTATATCATCTTTTAAAGCATCGGCTGTTTTGCCCGGAAAAACATATGTTAAGCCAACTCTTGGACCAGCCAATTCAATAGGTTTAATAATTTTTGCATTGCTCGTAGGAATTGGGCTTGTTGCAGTTTTACTTGAATCTGTTTGAGCAAAAGAAATACTGCAAAGCATTATAGCTCCGACAATGAGTAATAATTGTTTTTTCATGTGTTAGGTTTGTTTGGTAGCATAATTTAAGCTTTTTATCATCAAGAACCAAATTATATTATTCCTGCTGTATGAGGCAAATAAAAAAAGGGACATAGTCCCTTTTTAAATATTTTATTCTTCGATATGAAGCCATTTTTTCTTTTCGAGTAACTCTTCTCTTGTTTCACGAACGTTTTCATCGTCGATACAGCAATCTACAGGGCAAACTGCGGCACATTGTGGTTCGTCGTGGAAACCAACACATTCTGTGCATTTATCTGGGACGATATAATACACTTCATCGGAAATCGCTTGCTGAGGTGCATCGGCATCGATGGTGTTACCATCACCAAAATCTATAATTCCTTTTAATCCTGTTCCTTCTGAAAATTTCCATGCAGCTCCTGCATCGTAAATTGCATTATTTGGGCATTCTGGTTCACAAGCCCCACAATTTATACACTCATCTGTAATTATTATAGCCATTTTATGTTTTAATCAATATTTTTGCGCTGCAAATATAACACTTAAACCAATTTTTGGTTTAAAAAATATAAATATGACAAAAGACTACATAAAGGCTTTCCATCTCTTAGGCGATCACCTCAAGAACGAACAAGTATTACAAGGCTTAATTGAAAAAGCATACCAGCAAAATACTTGGTTTAATGCCGAAGAAACAGGACATGCACTTCGTGCTTGGTCTAAACTATTAAACGAAGTTGATCTAACTAAATGGTTAGAGGCTTACACTTTTCCAAATAATGAACCTAAACGAGTTGGGCTCATTCTTGCAGGGAATATACCCATGGTAGGCTTTCATGATGTTTGTTCGGTACTATTGAGCGGACATATAGCATGTATTAAACTTTCTTCACAAGATAGCGTATTGATACCTTCCTTGCTAAATAAGCTTACAGAGATAGAACCTAGTTTACAAGCTAAGATTGAATACAGCGAACGATTAAATCATGTAGATGCCGTAATTGCAACAGGAAGCAATAATACTGCGAGATACTTTGAGTATTATTTTAGCCAGAAACCACACATCATTCGAAAAAATAGAAACAGTGTAGCCATCCTTACTGGTAATGAAACGAGCGATGATTTTGTGAAATTAGGAGAAGACATCTTTAGATACTACGGACAGGGTTGCCGAAATGTGAGCAAGCTGTATGTACCGAAAGATTATAATTTCAGTCCATTATTGGATGCTCTACAAGTTTATGAATATGTAGCCGACCAAAGTAAATACTACAATAATTACAATTACTATAAATCTATTTATTTGGTAAATCGCGAATCACACCTGGATACAGGATTCCTATTACTAAAAGAAAATACATCATTACAAGCACCCTTAAGTGTATTATTCTTCGAATACTATGAGGAAAGAGAACAGTTATTAAAACAACTCCAAGAAATTGAACAAGACATTCAATGCATTGTAGCCAAGCAATTGCCAACACTAACATCTCAAGTCTTAAATTTTGGTGAAACACAAAAACCAGGCTGGAGCGATTATGCCGACGGAGTTGACACGATGAAATTCCTGAGTGAATTATGAA
>JACCDS010332079.1_pt1 | contig 14028 bp, 11 predicted proteins | sample 7446441 | NCBI WGS metagenome assembly JACCDS01 (sample SAMN15323445, study PRJNA562643) | freshwater metagenome | isolation source: river surface water | place: USA:Blue River Watershed | collected 2017-08-17 | reverse complement strand
CGATCTGCTCTCCGCTGTCCTTGCGCACCCCCTTCACCAGCGACAGCGCGCTACCGCGGAAATGGCGTAACGCATCCGGAAGGACCTCGTCCGCGGCAAAATTCAGCGGGTGCTCGATGTTCAGAAGGTTGGCCATGCCCTGATCGCCCTCACCCATCAACGCCAGCGCGGCGTTCAGTTCATCCCGGTTTTTCGGAACGGTAACGGTTGGGGAGTGGCCGAAGAGACCGACGTACGCGCGCGTCCACGCCGTCGCGCTGTCACGCATCAGCGCCGACTGCGCGTCCTCATACCAGGGACCGGCGCGAAAGCTCTCCCCCGCTTGCGCAAAGTGCTTCGAGGTCAGCGCAAAGGACGCCGCCCACCGGGCAGTGCCCGCGCCCAGCAGTGTCCAGTACATCACCTGCACGGCGACATCGGCAGGCAGGTCGGCCCATCGGTCATAGGGCTGCTGGCTGAACTGCGGCGCAACGACGGCGGAGGTATCCGATGACAATGCTGCGTTGGCGCTGTTCGGGGCTGCAGCGATGGCAGGAAAGCCGGGGCTGACGGTCTGGGCTTGCATGGCGAGGACTCCGGGACGGGAAGCGGGGTAAGTCGGCGCGATTCGGGCGGCGCCGCACAAAGGCCACCGTTCGGAACGGCAGTCTGGAATGAGTTCAGTCCGGATTTCAGGCGACAAGGTCGTGTGCCGCAGGCCAGCGACCCGACAAAGCCGGCCGTTATTCCGCCTTTGCGCCGGGCGGCGCGACCCATGCGTCAATCGTGCCGCCCTCCAGCGAGCGCAGCACTTTCCGAACGGACGGATGCGTGGCCGGTTCGTTATCCAGCATCGCGAAAACCAGGCCGGCGGCCTCGAACCGCGCATATTCGTCGGCGGAGAACAGGCCCGTCGCCGGCGGATTTTGGCTGCGCAATTCATCGCAGCTGATGACCACGGTGACCCGGGACCGACCTGCCTGCTGCCGCCGCTCGAGCGCGTCGGCCAGTGACGCGAGCAGCTCGCGGGCGGGCGGCTCGGCACAACCGAACATCACCAGCTTGAGGTGACTGAAGCGGTCGCAGCGATCGCCCAGCGACTTCAGCATCACGTTAGGGTTTTCCAGATTGCCGAATCCGAAAAAGACAATCCTGCCCGGGCCGCAGGCGATATCCAGCACGGACGACAGCAGATCAGGCGCGGCCGTCAGGTCCAGCGCCCATTTCAGGTCGAATGCCGTGGCCCGGCCGGTGAGGGCGACACGCCGGATCACGCCGGCGACGATATCCTCGCGGGTGAACTGCAGGAAGGTCCTCGCGATGAACTCGACACGCAGGCATACCTCCGCCGGCAAGGCCCGCGCGATCTCGACGACGTGGTCGCCGGAAACCTCGCTCGCGCCGGCGAGCAAGGACAGCGACGCGCCCCGGTAGCGGCGGAATCCTTCCAGCTGCGTATCGTTCAGCGCCGCCTTCAGTTTGGACTCGATGTCCAGCAACTGGCCGGCGTGCGCGCTGGTGCTGCCGAGGTCGGCCAGCGCAATGTTCAGTTCATTAATGTCCTTCGGCGACCGAACGCTCGTCTGGTTTCCGGTCCCGTTCAGGTACTGAGCGACCCAGCTTACGGTGCGACCATGCATCACCACCGACTGCGCATCGCGGTACCAGGCGCCTGCACGAAAGCCCTGCCCGGCCAACGCAAAGTGCTTCGAGGTCAATGCGAGCGATGCGGCCCAACGCGATGATCCGCTGCCCAGCAGCGTCCAGTACATGACCTGCACGACCACGTCGACGGGCAGGTCGCCCCAGCGGTCGGAGGCATGCTGGCTGAGTGTTGGCGTGACGGCCGGCGGATTGGCCGCCGCGGGTTCCGCCGTGACGGCGTCGCATGCGACAGCGATGACGGGAAGACCGGTGACGGCGGACTGGGCTTGCATGGCGGGGGCTCCGGGCGGGAAGGAAAACATGGCCTTGCGGCGCTCGGCGCCGCACGAAGGCCCCCGTTCGGAACGGCAGGCGTCCCGGAGTTCAGGCGAATCCGCCCGGGTTCAGCGTACCTCGACGACGATGGACTTGCGCATCTTCTCGCCGTACGAGCGATGTGCGCCGTCGGCGAACTGCATGGTCAGACGGTGCCGGCCGGGCGGCAGCGTGATCTCGGTCTCGGTCTGGCCCTTGCCGAAATGGCGGTGGCTGTCGTTCATCGGGATGACTTCGCCCTGCGGAATGTCCGCGGTGTCGATCAGCAGATGATGGTGGCCGGTGCCTTCGTTCGTGTCGCCGGCCGGCGCGACCTTCATGCCGTCGACGGCGAATTTCACCTTGAAGGTCGCCGGAACGGTCGCACCGTCTTTCGGTTCAACGAAGTCCACCGACTGTGCGAAAGCGACTGATGCAAATGCCAGCAGGCAGGCCGACAGGGCCAGGCTCTTTTTCATGATGCGCGCTCCTTGTGTGCTGATGTTGTTGACGTTGTACGCAGCGATGATAGCAAGGCTGCCGCAGCCCCGCAGCGTCGCCCTGCAAAGGTACGGGCACCGGGCAGGTTGTGTAAAATCCGGGCTGCCCGACGGGACGCCGCGCCGGCGTCCGCAGGCCTGCCGCCTCCCATGCCATGGACAACGACTACATCATTCCGCTGATTGTCACGCTGATCGCCGCGATGATCATCGGCGCCATCTACCTGTTCATGCTGCTGCTGCGCGACGCAAGGTCAGATGCGAAATCCGACAGCGAAAAGCAGGGCTAGCGGACGGCATTCTCCCGCATTGCACCCGCTTCACGATCCCTCTGAACGGCCCTGCGCAGCGCGCAAAAAAAACCCGCGCAATGCGCGGGCGAGGCCTGATTTTCTGCACAGAAGAACAGGGAGGAGACTAGCCGACAATGTACCGCCGGCCAGCCTCGCCCGCTCCCCGGAACAGCCGGGTATTTCCTGTCCAATTCGCACCCAGCGGTCCGCCTTGCCGGACACGGACAAAAAAAAAGCCCGCGATCGCTCGCGGGCCCCGGTCCGTCATGCGGCGCGCTTACTTGCCGCGCAGGCCGTCGAACACCTCGGCGAATCCCGGCTGGTTGTGGTGCGAGATCACGCCGCGCGCGGCCTCGATCACCAGCGGCACCGGATGGCCGCGCAGCGTATTGACGATCATCTCGTTGATGACCTTGAAGACCTGCCCGTCCTCGTCGATGATCTGGCCGAGGCGGTTGGCCACCGGATCAAAGAAGCCATACGCAACGAACACCCCGAGGAAGGTGCCGACCAGCGCCGAACCGATCAGCGCGCCCAGCACCGGCGGCGGCTGGTCGATCGCGCCCATGGTCTTCACCACGCCCAGCACGCAGGCGACGATGCCCAGCGCCGGCAGCGCGCCGGCGATCGACTGCAGCGTGCCCTGCAGCTTCAGTTCGTCATGATGGTGGGTCTTGATCGCGTTCTTCATCACGTCGTCCACCGCATCCGGGTCGAGGTTGCCCTGCGCGATCACGACCAGCCGCAGCGTGTCGCAGATCATGTGCACGATCGCATGGTCCTTCGCCAGCTTCGGGTATTCGGCAAAGATCGCCGACGAATCCGGGTTCTCGACATGCGCCTCGAGCGCGACCGCACCCTCTTTCTTCATCACGTTCAGCAACTTGCCGACCAGCAGGATCAGGTCAAGGTAGTCAGAGCCCTTGTAGGTCGGTCCCTTGATGCATTTCACGATGCCGCCGAGTGCACCCTTGAAAATGCCGATGCTGTTGCCGATCAGTGCGCCGCCGATCGCAGATCCGACGATGATGAAGCCCTCGATCGGCGCAGCCTTGATGATCGGCGCCATTTTGCCGCCTGCCATGATGTAGCCGCCAAAAACGCAGCCAAACACGACCGCCAGTCCCACGAAAAAAAACATCTGCCTCTCCTTGTGCACACCGGGCCGACCCGGACGCGTGCTGTCGATAGGGGTATCGGCACGAGCGCTGCAAATTCAAGCCGCGCGCGCTGAAAACGCGTTTCCCGAGCGTATTATTGCAATTGTGGAACAAAGCACCGGATAACGCCACCTTTGGCAACATTTCCCCGTGCAGGCCATGCCCGCGACGCGGGCTTCAGCGCAGCAGCAGGCACCAGAGGCCGACGCAGTCGCCGCTGAACCACTGGATGGCGAAGTCGAGCAGTGCGCCGGCCAGCATGGCCGGCAGGCCGAGCCAGAGCAGCACACGCAGCCAGCCGGCGGCCGTCAGGCGCGGCTTGCCGAGGTCATGCCCGCGGATGCGGGCGGCACGGGATGGGCGGGCTGCAGGCTGGGTCATGGGCGGCCGATTATAAAGCCCGGAACGAACAACGGAGCGCATGCGACGGCATCGCCGCGCAGCCCGAAATGAAACCGAACGACTTGCAAATTCTCTGGAACCAGACCGCGCGCGATCGCTGGGACGCCGCGCATGCGTCACTCGGCGCGGCGCTGCAGCAGGCATGGGCGTATGGCGACAGCCTGCGCACGCCGAAGGTCGGCGTGCAGCGCGCTGAGGTACGGCTCGGCGGGCACACGGTGGCGCTTGCGCAGTTCGTCTGCCGCCGCTACGGCGGGCTGCTCGGCGTCGCGCTGTGCACGCGCGGGCCGCTGTGGACGGCGGACATGGATGCGGACGCGCAGGTACGCATCTTCCGCGAACTGAAGCGAACACTGCCGCTGCCGCGTCCCCGCGTGGTTCTTTTCTCGCCCGGCGTCGAGGATCCGCAGCATCCCGGGCTGGCCGGCCTGACGCGCGTGCTGACCGGCTATTCGACGGTGATCATCGATATCGGCAAACCGGAGGACGCGCTGCGCGCCGCGCTGCATCCGTACTGGCGCAACCGGCTGGCCGCGGCCGAACGATCAGGACTGGCGGTGTCGGAAGCCGGACTCAGCCCGCAGCACACGCGCCGGATACTGGACGAGGAAATGGCGCAGCGCCGCCGCAAGGGTTTCTACGCATTGCCGGTGGCCTTCATCGACAACTACATCGGCGCGCATGCCGACCCGCAGAATGCGGCGCTGATCCTGCAGGCCAGCCGGGGCAAGGACGTGGTGGCCGCAATGCTGTTCCTGCGGCACGGCAGCGCGGCCACCTACCAGCTCGGCTGGTCGACGCCGGCCGGCCGCACGGCGCAGGCGCACAACCTGCTGCTGTGGCGCGCGTTCGCGCTGCTGCGCGAGCGCGGCGTGACGACGCTCGACCTGGGCGGCGTGAACACCCGCGACCTGCCCGGCATTTCGCGCTTCAAGCTCAGCACCGGCGGCCGCGTGATCACCTACGCAGGCGGCTACGTCTGAACTGCTGCACCGGGCGGTGCGGACCTGAACGGCGCGCGGTACAGCCAGACCGGCTTGCCGCCGTCGTTGGCCAGCACCGCATCCGGCTGCAGCTCGTGCGCGACGAACTCGAGGCTGGCCAGCCATGCGCCGGGGCGCAATTCCGCGCGCGCCTTGGCGACTGCGCGCGGCATGCTCTCGGGCCGCTGGAACAGGTAGACCATGTCGTAACCGGACCAGTCGTCCTTCCACATGTCGCCCTGCCGTATGCGCGCCCACGGGCAAGCCAGCGCTGCCAGCGCGCGCAAAGGCCAGCTCCATTCGATGCCATGCAGCTGCGCGCGCGGATAGACGCCGCGCAGCGCGCGCAGCCCGTGGCCGAGTCCGCAGCCGGCGTCGAGCACGCGCGCGCCGTCCGCCAGCGGCGCATGGCGCGCCAGCGAGTTCAGCGCCGCGGCAGGCGTGGGGAACAGCGGCGCATCGCGCCAGGCATTCATCGGATAGACCAGCGCCACCAGCAACAGCGGCAGCAGCCAGGCCCAGCCCGGCAGCGATACCGTGCCGGACAGCAGCAGCGACAGCGGGAAGCCGCCGGCCACCGCGATGCGGCGCCACGCCGTGCCGGCCAGTACGCTGGCAAGCACGCCGGCCAGCGTCGCCGCGCTTGCGGCCAGCCACGCGGGCCAGCCCAGCCGCAGCAGCAGCGCATGCAGCAGCCAGCTGCCGCCCCACGCGAGCAGCGCGGGCAAGGGCCAGCGGATCAGGGAAGTGAGGGAAGCAAGCACGCGGCGATTATAGGTGTCTTCGGTCCCGGTCCGGCGCGCACGCGGCGCGCGGCCGCTAAAATCGGGGCGGCATGTCCGCCCTCATCGCAAAGGAAAACCGCATGAAAGTGAAGCAGATCCTGTCCGGCGTCGAACTCGTGATCGCCGACCTCGAAGTCGAACTGAATGGCGCCATGCGTTCGGCCAACACGCTGTGCGCACTGCTGAAGGACGCCAGCGGCAAGGAAGTGATCATCCCGCTGAACACGCCGGATGGCCGTCCGATCTTCATGAACCCGGAGAATGCGATCGCGGAGGCTTAGCCCGGCCTTCCGACTGCCGGGGCAATATGTACGGGCCGCTGCTGCGGCCCGTGCGCGGGGTCAGAGGAAGCGGTCGAGCAGCTTGCGCGAGTGACGGTCGAGCGTGCGCATGTCCATCACTCGGTAGGTCAGGCCATGGCTGTCCGTGATCAGCAGGCCACCGTTGCGCAGGCGGCGGATGTCTTCCTCGCCCTTCAGCACGAACGTCGTCTGGCCGCGGTCGGTCTGCACCTGCCAGCTGCTTGGCGTGGCGAAGGTGCTCACGCCGACCAGCCGCTGTATCACCGGCAGGAAATCGCGCTGCGCGATCTCTTCCTGCACCAGCGCGCGTGTGTCGGGATCGACCCCGGACAGCTGCGCAATGAACACCAGCTCGTGGCCATCCGCGCCGACCAGCGAAACGTTCTCGCCGGGCGCATCGACCGGGAAGGCCTGCACCGGCACCACGCCGACGTGTACGGCGCCCGTCTCGTCGGTGAACACCAGCCTGCCGAACGCATCGCGCCCGAGCCGGTGTGCCACCGGCATCCATGCCTTGCCGCTGCCTTCGACCATCATGCGTTACCTGCCTTCGCCAGCGGGATGTGCAGCGCCTGCGGCGCCTTGTCCTCGGTATCGACGTTGCGCGCCTGCGCCTCGTACAGCCGCCAGTAGGCGCCCTGCTTTTCCATCAGCTCGTCATGCGAGCCGATCTCGACCACTTCGCCGCGCTCGAGCACGATCAGCCGGTCGGCGCGCCGCAGCGTGGAAAGCCGGTGGGCAATGGCGATGGTGGTGCGGCCCTGCACGAGGTTGTCGAGCGCCTTCTGGATTTCTTTTTCGGTTTCGGTATCGACCGACGACGTCGCTTCGTCCAGCATCAGGATGTGCGGATTGATCAGCAGCGCGCGCGCGATCGAGATGCGCTGGCGCTCGCCGCCGGACAGCCCCTGCCCGCGCTCGCCGACGATGGAATCATAGCCATGGCGCAGCCGCAGGATGAACTCGTGCGCATGCGCGGCGCGCGCGGCGGCGATGATTTCGGCTCGGGTTGCGCCCGGCTTGCCGTACGCGATGTTCTCGGCAATCGTGCCGTGGAACAGAAATGGCTCCTGCAGCACGAGGCCGATGTGCTTGCGGTAGTCGGCAACCGCGTAGCGGCGGATGTCGGTGCCGTCGACCAGGATCGCGCCGTCAGACACGTCGTAGAAGCGGCAGATCAGGTTGATCAGCGTACTCTTGCCGGAGCCGCTGTGGCCGACCAGGCCGATCATCTCGCCCGGACGGATGTCGAAGCTGATGCCCTTGAGGATGCGGCGGCTGCCATGGCGGAAGCCGACCTCGCGCAGCGAGATCGTGCCGGGCACCGGCGCCATCGGCACCGGGCTGGTCGGCTCGGGCACGCTGGAGCTGTGGTCGAGGATGTCGAAAATGCGCTTCGCGCCGGCCGCGGCCTTCTGCGTGTGCGACACGATGCGGCTCATCGAATCGAGCCGGCCGTAGAAGCGACCGATGTAGGCAATGAACGCCACCAGCACGCCGACCGTCACGCCGTGATGGATCACCAGCCAGATGCCGAACGCCCAGACGATCAGCAGGCCGACTTCGGTCAGCATCGTCACGGTCGGTGCAAACAGGCCCCAGGTGCGGTTCAGCTTGTCGTTGACGGCGAGGTTGTGCATGTTGGCGTCGCGGAAGCGGTCCGACTCGCGCTGCTCCTGCGCGAAGGCCTTCACCACGCGGATGCCGGGGATGGTGTCGGCCAGCACGTTGGTGACGTCGCCCCAGATGCGGTCGATCTTCTCGAAGCCGTAGCGCAGGCGGTCGCGGACGCTGTGAATCAGCCAGACGATCAGCGGCAGCGGCAGCAAGGTGACGACGGTCAGCCACGGGTTGATCGTGAACAGCACCACGGCCGTCATGATCAGCAGCAGCACGTCGGTCGCGAAGTCCAGCGCATGCAGCGACAGGAACACGCAGATGCGGTCGGATTCATTGCCGATGCGCGCAATCAGGTCGCCGGTGCGTTTGGCGCCGAAGTAGTCGAGGCTGAGCGTCATCAGGTGGTCGAAGGTCGCGGTGCGCAGGTGCGCGCCGATGCGCTCCGACACCAGCGCCAGCAGATAGGTGCGCCACCAGCCAAGCCCCCACGCCGCCAGCGCGGCGACCAGCAGGCCGGACAGGTAGATCTTCACGTCATGCATGTCGATCTGCGTGCCCTTCTGGGTCGGGATCAGGATCTCGTCCATCAGCGGCATCGACAGGTAGGGCGGCACCATCAGCGCGGACGTCGACAGCAGGGTCAGCACGAAGCCCAGCAGCAGCTGCATCTTGTAGGGCTTGGCAAAGCGCCACAGCCGGAACAGCACCCAGGTCGACACCGGCTCGAGCAGCTCGCGGTGGCAGACCGGGCATTCCTCGCTGTCGTCCGGCAGCTCGGCCTGGCAGCTCGGGCAACGCGGCCCGCCATCGTCGGCCTGCAGCTGCTGGCCGGCGCGCGCCGCCTGCACTTTTTCAAAGTTCTGGATGAAGCGGATCGCGCCGACTTCCTGCTCGAGCGTGAAGCGCCAGCGCGCCAGCAGGCGGTCGCTGTCGTGCAGCGCCAGCACGGCGACGCCGCCGTGGTCGCCATGGTGCAGCGTGAGCGAGGGTTCGAGCGGCCAGGACGCCCACCGGCCGCCATCCGAATCGCTTATTATTCGTTCCGTCGTCAGCAGCACGCGGCTGCCGGCGAACTGCAGCGCGCCATTCAGGTCGGGCTCCAGCGTCGCCAGCACGTGCTCGCCGGAATTCAGCGGCGGCGCCGCGGATGCGCGAAGGGGTTCTGCTGTGCCTGGGGCTTCTTCTGTTTTGGTGGCGCTGGACGGCATGAATCAGGAAAGAAGTCTTGCTAGCTAATTGAATATTCGGACGGCACCAGCCATCCGGCCCCTGGACGGGAAGCGCGGATTGTCGCCGAAACCGGCGATCCAGTCCAACCAGGGCGTTATCTTACCTCTTTGTCACTCAATCGACCCAATGAACACCCCTGACTCCCGGACCATGCCCGCCGGCCCGCTGGAAATCAGCGTGCCGCGCGTGACCTATCTGCGCGGCCCCAACATGTGGACCTACACGCCCGTGATCGAGGCTTGGCTGGATCTCGGCGTGCTGGAAGAGTGGCCGAGCAACCTGCAGCCCGGCTTCGTCGACCGCCTGCTGGCCGTGCTGCCGCAGGTCGCTGCCCACCATTGCAGCCCCGGCGTGCCGTATGGCTTCGAGCAGCGGCTGCGCGACGGCACCTGGATGGGCCATGTGCTCGAGCACGTGATCATCGAGCTGCTCGAGATGGCCGGCCTCGAGGCCGGTTTCGGCCAGACGCGCGAGACCACGAAGCCCGGCACTTACCGGATGGTGTTCCGCGTGCCCGACGAAACCGTCGGCCGCACCGCGCTGGCTTCGGGACTGGCGCTGCTGCATGCGGTGATCAACCGGCAGCCGTTCGAGGTCGAGCCCGAGCTGGCAAAGATCCGCAAGGCGATCGACGAGTACTACCTTGGCCCGTCGACCGCGCACATCGTCTCCAGCGCGAAGCGGCGCAAGATCCCGCACATCCGCCTCAACCAGGGCAACCTGGTGCAGCTCGGCTACGGCGCGCTGCAAAACCGCATCTGGACCGCCGAGACTGACCTGACCAGCGCGATCGCCGAAGGCATCGCCGGCAACAAGGACCTGACCAAGTCGCTGCTGCGCTCCTGCGGCATCCCGGTGCCGTATGGCGAGGTGGTGCACAGCGTTGAGGAAGCGGCGGCGGCCGCCGAGGACATCGGCCTGCCGGTCGTGGTCAAGCCGCGCGACGGCAACCGCGGCCGCGGCGTGATGCTGAACCTGCAATCGATTGACGAAGTACGCGCCGCCTATCCGGTCGCGCGTGCCGAAGACCCGGACGTGATCGTCGAGCAGTTCATCGAGGGCAACGAGCACCGCGTGCTGGTCGTCGGCGGCAAGGTGGTGGCGGTGGCGCGCGGCGAGAGCGCGTGGGTGACCGGCGACGGCGCATCCCATATCGAGCAGCTGGTCGACGCGCAGCTCAACAGCGACCCGCGCCGCGGCAACGCCGACATCCATCCGCTCGAGACCCTGCTCCCGCGCGTCAACAGCGTGATCCTGGCGAACCTGCAGCGGCAGCAGCTGACGCCGGACTCGGTGCCCGAGGCCGGCCGCCGCGTGCTGATCGTGGCCAACGGCAACCACGCAATCGAATGCACCGACCAGATCCACCCGGAGTTCGCGCACCTGTGCACGCTGGCCGCGCGCGTGGTCGGGCTGGACATCGCCGGCATCGACCTCGTCTGCAAGGATATCTCGCAGCACCCGGATGGCCAGGGCGGCGCGGTGGTCGAGGTGAACGCCGGCCCCAGCCTGCTGATGCACCTGAAGCCGGCCGAGGGCAAGCCGCAGCCGGTCGGCGACGCGATCGTCAGCCACCTGTTCCCCGAAGGCCAGCGCGGCCGCATCCCGATCGTCGGCGTGTCCGGCAGCGAAGGCACCACGCAGATCGCGCGACTGGTCGCGTGGCTGATGCAGCTGTCGGGCGTGCGCGCCGGCGTCGCCTGCCGCGACGGCCTGTTCGTCGGCACCCGCCAGCTCGAGTCGGGCGACTGCGCGCACTGGGAGCCGGGCCAGCGCCTGCTCATCAACCGGAATGTCGAGGCCGCCGTGTTCGAGAACGGCCCGATGTCGCTGCTGACCGAAGGCCTCGCGTACGACCGCTGCTGGGTCGGCATCGTCACCGACAGCAAGCCGGTGCCGGGCCTTGACGAGCAGCTGATGACGGAGCCCGAGCACCGCTTCAAGATCCTGCGCACGCAGGTCGACGTGGTGGTCGAGACCGGCGCGGCGGTGCTGAACGCGACCGACGCCACCGTGCTCGACATGGCGCGGCTGTGCGACGGCGACGTGCTGCTGTACGCGACCGATGGCAGCCATCCGGCGCTGCTCGCGCATCGCGAGACCGGCGGCCGCGTGCTGTACGTCAGCGACGGCCAGCTGGTGCGCGCGCAAGGCGACAAGGAAATCGACCGGCTGCACCTGAAGCGTGACCTCAGCGAGGCAGCCGCCGCGCTGCCGGCCGAGGTGCTGCTGGCGTCGGTCGGCGCCGCATGGGCGCTCGGACTCGATCCGCAGTTCATCCGCACCGGACTCGACACCTACGGCACCGAACAGGCGCGCGCGATCGTGATCGCCTGACGCAGCCCAACCTAAGAATGACGACATGGAACTGAAACAAACCCGGGCCCTGCGCGGGCCCAACCTCTGGAGCCGCTACACCGCGATCGAGCTGGAGGTGCTGTGCACGCCGGAAGAATGCGAGCTTGACCGCATGCCCGGCTTCGAGGAGCGGCTGCGCGCGCTTTGCCCCGGCATCGGCGAACTGCGCGGCCCGGCATTCCAGGGGCCGCTGACGATGGCCCATGTGCTCGAGGCGGTGATGCTGGCGCTGCAGGTCAAGGCCGGCTGTCCGCTGTCTTTCTCAGTGACCCATGCAACACCGGTGACGAACCTGTACCAGGTAGTGGTCGAATACAGCGAAGAAGACGTCGGCCGGCGCGCGCTTGCGTTCGCGCTGCAGCTGGCACAGCACGCGTTCGACCAGCACAGCGGCCGTCTGCCGGCGGACGCGACGGCGCCCGACGTGGCGGCGATGCTGGCCGAACTGCGCGAACTCGACGAGGACATGCGCCTCGGCCCGAGCACCGGCTCGATCGTCAATGCAGCGGTGGCACGCGGCATACCGTTCCGCCGCCTGACCAGCGGCAGCCTGGTGCAGCTTGGCTGGGGTTGCCGGCAGCGCCGCATCCAGGCCGCCGAGATCGATTCAACCAGCGCCGTCGCCGAGACCATCGCGCAGGACAAGAACCTGAGCAAGCACCTGCTGCATGCGGCCGGCGTGCCGGTGCCGCTGGGCTCGCCGGTGAAGAGCGCCGACGAGGCATGGGAAGTTGCCGGCCGCATCGGCCTGCCGGTGGTTTGCAAGCCGCAGAACGGCAGCCAGGGCAAGGGCGTGACGGTCAACATCCTGAACCGCGAACAGCTCGACAAGGCCTTCGAGTCGGCGACGGTGGCCGCGCGCGGCAAGGGCCCGGTGCTGGTCGAGAAATTTTTCCCCGGCAGTGACTATCGGCTGCTGGTCGTCGGCAACCGTCTGGTGGCGGCCGCGCGGCGCGACCCGCCGCAGGTGATCGGCGACGGCGCGCATTCGGTGCGCGCGCTGGTCGAAATGGTGAACGCCGATCCGCGGCGCGGTGACGGCCACGCGACGCCGCTGACGAAGATCAGCTTCGACGAGATCGCGATGGCCTGCCTGTCGGACCAGTCGCTGACGCCGGAGTCCGTGCCCGAGCAAGGCCGCCGCGTCATCCTGCGCAACAACGCCAACCTGTCGACCGGCGGCAGCGCGACCGACGTGACCGATGACGTGCATCCGGAAGTGGCTGCCCGCGCGATCGACGCGGCCGCGATGGTCGGTCTGCATGTGTGCGGCGTTGACGTGGTCTGCGAGAGCATCATGCGCCCGCTGGAAGAGCAGAACGGCGGCGTGGTCGAGGTGAACGCGGCCCCGGGCCTGCGCATGCACCTGAACCCGTCGTACGGCAAGGGCCGCAACATCGGCGAAGCGGTGATGCAGACGATGTTCGAGCCGGGCGAGGACGCGCGCATTCCGGTGATCGCGGTGACCGGCGTGAACGGCAAGACGACCACCACGCGGCTGATCGCGCATGTGCTGGCGCACAAGGGACTGTGCGTCGGCATGACCAACACCGACGGCGTGTACGTCGGCGGCCGCCAGACCGACAGCGGCGACTGCAGCGGCCCGAAGAGCGCGCGCAACGTGCTCGCGCATCCGCATGTGCAGGCGGCGGTGCTGGAGACCGCGCGCGGCGGCATGCTGCGCGAGGGCCTGGGCTTCGACAAGTGCTCGGTGGCGGTCGTGACCAACATCGGCGAAGGCGACCACCTCGGCCTGAACCACATCCACACGCCGGAGGACGTCGCGCGGCTGAAGCAGATGATCGTGCAGAACGTCGCGACCAACGGCTACGCGGTGCTGAACGCCGCCGACCCGCTGGTGGCGGCAATGGCGGCGCACTGCCCGGGCAAGGTGATCTTCTTCGCGCGCAATCCGTCGCATCCGGTGCTGGTCACGCACCGCGCACGCGGGCATCGGGTCGTGTTCGTCGAAGGCGGCGAGATCGTCGTCGCCGAGGGCGCACACCAGCACCGCATGCCGCTGGCGCAGGTGCCGCTGACGCAGGGCGGCCTGCTCGGCTTTCAGGTCGACAACGCGCTGGCTGCGGTCGGCGCCTGCTGGGCGCTGGATTTGCCTTGGCAGGAGATCGTCGACGGCCTGCAGAGTTTCAACAATGACGCCAGTGGCGCGCCGGCACGCTTCAACCTGATGCGCTACCGCGACGCGACGGTGGTCGCCGACTATGGACACAACCCGCATGCGATGCGCGCGCTGGTGGCGGCGTTTGACGCGCTGCCGTCGGGTGCGGGCACACGGCGCACGGTGGTCGTCAGCGGTGCCGGCGACCGCCGCGACGAAGACTTGCGCGAACTGACGCGCGTGCTCGGCGGCGCGTTCGACACCGTGATCCTGTACGAGGACGCCTGCCAGCGCGGCCGCGCCGACGGCGAGGTGCTCGGACTGCTGCGCGAGGGCCT
>JACCDS011551912.1_pt1 | contig 14031 bp, 17 predicted proteins | sample 7446441 | NCBI WGS metagenome assembly JACCDS01 (sample SAMN15323445, study PRJNA562643) | freshwater metagenome | isolation source: river surface water | place: USA:Blue River Watershed | collected 2017-08-17 | reverse complement strand
CGGAAGCGGTGTTCTATTTCCCCGGCTGCGGCTCGGAGCGCCTGTTCAGCCAGGTCGGTCTGGCCACCCAGGCCATGCTGTGGCACGCCGGGGTGCAGACCGTGCTGCCGCCGGGCTACCTGTGCTGCGGTTACCCGCAAAAAGGGTCTGGCCAGTTCGACAAGGCCGAGAAGATCATCACCGACAACCGGGTGCTGTTCCACCGTGTGGCCAACACGCTGAACTACCTCGACATCAAGACCGTGGTGGTGAGCTGCGGCACCTGCTACGACCAGCTGCAGGGCTACCAGTTCGACAAAATCTTCCCGGGCTGTCGCATCATCGACATCCACGAGTACCTGCTGGAAAAAGGCATCACTCTGGAACCCAAGGGCGCTTACCTGTACCACGACCCCTGCCACACCCCGATGAAGCTGCAGGACCCGATGAAAACGGTCAAAGCACTGGTCGGTGACACCGTGGTCAAGGCGGACCGTTGCTGTGGTGAGTCCGGCACACTGGGGGTGACCCGGCCCGACATTTCGACCCAGGTGCGATTCCGCAAGGAAGAAGAGCTGAACAAGAACGCGGTGGAACTGGCCGCACTGGCCGAGAAAAACGGTGTTTCAGCCCCCCAAGGCAAGACCAAGATCCTGACCAGCTGCCCTAGCTGCTACCAAGGCCTGAGCCGTTACGGCGACGACCTGAACAACGGCCTGCTGGAAGCCGACTACATCGTGGTCGAAATGGCCAACCAGATCCTGGGTGAAAACTGGATGCCCGATTACGTCGCTCGCGCCAACGCAGGCGGCATTGAGCGGGTGCTGGTGTGACGGTGGATTCTGTGGCCCCCCGGGTCGCCGATTGCCCGCTCTGCCGCGAGGACGGGGGGGTGTTGATCACCCGTCACGAGCGGTTCAGGGTGATTCGTGCCACCGGCCCGGACGCCGACGACTTCCCTGGCTTCTACCGGGTCGTCTGGAATGAACACGTCGCCGAGTGGTCTGACCTGTCCGGGTCGGACCAGATGCTGTGCATGCGCGCTGTCACGTTGGTGGAGCGGGCGATACGCGAGCACCTCCACCCCACCAAGATCAACCTCGCGGCGCTGGGCAACGTGGTGCCGCACCTGCATTGGCATGTGGTCGCCCGATACCAGTGGGACAGTCGTTTCCCCGCGCCGCTGTGGGCGCCGGCCACCCGTTCGGTAGACCCGAGCCGACTCGCCTCACTCCGCGAGCGACTGCCGGCGTGCGACGCAGCGATCGCGAGCGTTTTTGCCACCCAATTCTGATTTCACCGGAGACACCCCATGGCTGGCCTATACAAACAAACCCCCACCCCGCAGGACATCACCGTCCACAGCCAGTCGCGCGTGCTGGAAATCGCGTTTTCGGACGGCGCCCATTTCCGCATTCCGTTCGAGCTGATGCGCGTGTACTCCCCCTCGGCCGAGGTTCAAGGTCACGGTCCGGGTCAGGAGGTGTTGCAGACGGGCAAGCGCGAAGTCGGCATCCTCGCGCTGGAGGCGGTCGGCAATTACGCCGTGCAACCCACTTTCACCGATGGGCACGATAGCGGCATTTTCAGCTGGGACTACCTGTATTTCCTGGGCGCTCAGCAGGCCGAGCTCTGGGCCGACTACGAGCGCCGGTTGGCCGAGGCCGGCGTGACTCGCGATGCGCCCATGCCCGAAAAAGCCGCCTCCGCCTGCGGGCACCACCATTGAGCGGCCAACCGATATCTCCTAACATAGCCTCATGAGCCAGACACACTTCGGTTTCCAGACGGTTGAGGAGCGCGACAAGGCGCGCCACGTGCGCAGCGTGTTCGACTCGGTAGCGTCCAACTACGACGTCATGAACGACCTGATGTCGGGCGGCTTGCACCGCTGGTGGAAGGCGTACACCCTGGCTGTGGCCAATCCGCGCCCGGGTGATCGGGTGCTGGACATTGCGGGCGGCACGGGCGACCTGGGTCTGGCGTTTGCACCCAAAGTGGCGCCCACCGGTATGGTGGTGCACACCGACATCAATGAAGCCATGCTGCGCGAAGGGCGCAACCGCCTGCTTGACAAGGGGGTGGTACTGCCCACCCTGGTGTGCGACGCTGAGAAGTTGCCCTTCCCGGACGGCCATTTCGACATCGTTTCGGTGGCTTTTGGTCTGCGCAACATGACGCACAAGGAACTTGCACTGCAGGAAATGAATCGAGTCATCAGGCCTGGGGGCAAGTTGATGGTGCTTGAGTTTTCCAAGGTGGCGCCACCGCTGACCAAACTGTACGATTGGTACAGCTTCAACATCCTGCCGAAGATCGGCAAATGGGTGGCGAAGGACGAGGACAGCTATCGCTACCTTGCGGAGTCCATCCGCATGCACCCGGACCAGGAAACTCTGCGCAGCATGATGCGCGGGGCGGGCTTCGGGCATGTCGATGTGCACAACCTCACGGCGGGCGTGACTGCCCTGCATGTGGGCATCAAGTGTTGAGAAGCGGTTTGTTCAATAACGGCAAAAAAGCGAGAGAGACATGAAAGTCTGGTCTGTGATTCTGGTGTGTGCGATGGCCCTGACCTCGCACGAAGTGTGGGCCAAGCGCCTGGGTGGAGGGTCGTCAGTGGGCAAGCAGTCCAGCAATGTGACGCAGCGCAACGCCACTCCGGTACAGCCAGCACCCACCCAAGGGGCAACCCAAAACGCGACACAGAATGCCGCTCAGCGTCCCGCCGCGGCGCCTGCCGCAGCACAGCCCAAGCGCCCGTGGGGCGCCATGCTGGGTGGTCTGGCGGCTGGCCTGGGTCTGGCCTGGCTGGCGTCCGCGATGGGCTTTGGTGAAGGTTTTGCGCAATTCCTGTTGATCCTGCTGGCCGGGGTGGCCGTGCTCGCCATCATCGCCATGATCCGCCGCAGCCGCGCCGCTGCACAGCCTCCCCGCTCGCCGCTGGCATTCCAGGGTGCGGGCCCGGTGGCTGATCCGGTCACGGCTCGCAGCTACAGCCCCCAGAACGTGGGCAACGACGCGTCGGCCCGTCCCTGGGAGCGAGGCAACAGCACCTTTGGTCAGGGCGAGTCTGCACCTCAGGGCAGCATGATTGGTTCCGCACTGGGTGGTCCGCAAACCTGGGGTGTCCCTGCCGACTTTGACACCGAAGGTTTCTTGCGCGCCTCCAAAGGCAACTTCCTCAAGCTGCAAGACGCGTGGGATCGGGGTGACATTCCGGCGCTTCGCGCCATGATGACGGACGACATGATCGTGCAGATTCAGGCCCAGCTGGCCGAACGCGAGGCGCAGGGCAGTGGCGTGGTCAACCAGACCGAAGTCGTGATGCTCGAAGCCCAGCTGCTGGGCATCGAAGAGACGGAACATGAGTACATGGCCAGCGTCGAGTTCTCCGGCATGATCCGGGAAGACGCCTCGGCTGGGCCCAACCCCTTCCGTGAAGTCTGGAACATCACACGGCCGAAGGCCGGCCCGGGTGGCTGGTTGGTGGCAGGGGTGCAGGCCCTGCAGTGAACCGGTTGCGGTTTATCCGTCAAAATCGGGGGGCCATGAAACAGCCCCCCTTTTTGTTGCCTTCGCTGGACTCCCTCCGCAGTTTGTTGGGCGCCTTGCCGGCGCCTCCGGCCTGGTTGCAGGCCGAAGGCCGTAACCGCCTGGTGCTTCTTCTCAACCACATCCTGCAGCAGGAACCCGCTGCGATGGACCGCTTGCGTCGTCAGGCAGGAAAGACGGTCCAGGCCCGTTGGGGTGAATGGTCCATCTGGTTGGCAGCCACGCCAGCTGGGCTGTTGGCTGTAGCGCCTGAGGGCGAGGCGGCCGATTTGCAGCTGGGTGTGAACGAGCCCTCGCCTTGGGAATTGGCTCGTGTGCTGATGTCGGGTGGCAAGCCCCCTGTTGCCATCCAGGGTGACGTGCAATTGGCTGCTGATGTGGCGTGGCTGGTGGACAACGTGCGTTGGGATCTCGAAGAAGATCTGTCCCGCTGGTTGGGTGATGCATCGGCGCACGCGCTGGTTCAATGGGCTAAGGCTGCCGCGGCGGGTTTGAGAGGCGTTCTGGGACAGGCGGCCGCGCAGGCCCAGACCTTGCGTGACAGGGTCATGCCTGCTGGCTCTCGCAACGACGGAGCGGCCGCCCCATGACCCGTATTTTCCGCGGAGCGTTCATCGTCTGGGTGGTGCTGCGCTACGGCTTGGACGATTTGGTGCTGTCGGGTTTCCGCAATCCTGCGTTGCGGATGTTGCGATCCCTGATTTCGATCGGGCGCAACTTGTCAGCGCCGCGTGGTCAGCGCTTGCGCGAAGCGCTGGAGCAGTTGGGTCCAATTTTCGTCAAGTTTGGCCAAGTGCTCTCGACCCGGCGCGATCTGTTGCCACCCGACATTGCCGAAGAATTGGCCCTGTTGCAGGACCGCGTGCCTCCGTTTCCGTCCGCAGTGGCGGTCGCGACCATCGAGCGTGCTTTCGGCCGATCGCTGGAGCAGGTGTTTCGGGTGTTTGATCAAACGCCAGTGGCGAGTGCGTCCATTGCCCAGGTGCACTTTGCGGTGTTGCACGATGGACGTGAGGTTGCGGTCAAGGTGCTGCGGCCCAACATGCTGCCCGTCATCGAGAAAGACCTTGCGCTGATGCGCATGATGGCCGGGTGGGTTGAAGCACTGTCGGCCGATGGCAAGCGGCTCAAGCCGCGCGAAGTGGTGGCCGAGTTCGATAAATACCTGCACGACGAGCTGGATTTGGTGCGCGAGGCTTCCAATGCCGCCCAACTGCGGCGCAACATGGCCGACCTGAACCTGGTGCTGATCCCCGAAATGCACTGGGACTTCTGCCGCACCGATGTGCTGGTGATGGAGCGCATGCACGGCGTGCCCATCAGCCAGGTGGACCGGCTCAAGGCCGCAGGCGTGGACATACCCAGACTGGCACGCGACGGCGTGACGATTTTTTTCACCCAGGTGTTCCGCGATGGATTTTTCCATGCAGACATGCACCCGGGCAACATTCAGGTCAGTCTGGCGCCTGAAACGTTTGGTCGCTACATTTCGCTCGATTTTGGCATCGTCGGTACGCTCACCCAGTTCGACAAGGAATATCTGGCGCAGAACTTCACCGCTTTTTTTCGGCGCGATTACAAACGGGTGGCAGAGCTGCACATCGAGTCGGGCTGGGTGCCGGCCGACACCCGTGTGGACGAGCTGGAAGCCGCCATCCGGGCGGTCTGCGAACCGTATTTCGACCGCCCGCTCAAGGAAATCTCGCTGGGCATGGTGTTGATGCGCCTGTTCCAGACGTCCCGCCGCTTTCACGTCGAAATCCAGCCCCAGCTGGTGCTGCTGCAGAAGACCCTGTTGAACATCGAAGGCCTGGGCCGAGAGCTGGATCCTGAGCTTGACCTGTGGAACACCGCCAAGCCTTTCCTTGAAAAGTGGATGATGGAGCAGGTGGGTCCCAAGAAATTCTGGGAGCAGCTCAAGGCCGAGGCGCCGCACTACGCGAAGCTGATTCCTGAGCTGCCGCGCATGCTTCACGATTATCTGAGGCACCGCCCGAACGACGTTGCTCGCGAAGTGCGGCTCCTGGTGCAGGAGCAGCGGCGCACCAACCGCTTGCTGCAGGCGATTCTGTACGGTGGGTTGGGTTTTTTGCTGGGACTGCTCGCGATGCAGCTGATGGTGCGCGTGAGCTTGTGGTAGCCACGGGGCGACCCAATTTATAATGTCTGGTTTTGTTTCAGTTTCCAGATCTTCCAAGTCACAGCCATGCCCATCTACGCTTACAAATGCGAGTCCTGCGGCCACGCCAAGGACGTTCTGCAGAAAATTTCCGACGCACCTCTGACCGGCTGCCCGGCTTGCGGTGCCGCCACGTTCAACAAGCAGCTGACGGCGGCGGGTTTCCAGCTCAAGGGTTCGGGCTGGTACGTCACCGATTTCCGCAACGGCAGTGGCACTGCGGCCGCCAGCACCAGTGCGGCATCGGCCGCAGGTGCTGCAACGACGGCTTCTGCCGAGCCCGCCGCATCCGGGACGAGTGACGCTTCAGCGTCCACGCCCTGTGGCGGTTCCTGCGCTTGCCACTGAGCCGGAGCCCCCATGGCTGCCCTGCGCAAATGGCTGCTGGCCGGCCTGCTGGTTCTGGTCCCTCTGATCATCACTTTGTGGGTGCTGGACTGGGTGGTATCCACCCTGGACCAGACCCTCAACATCCTGCCGGTGGCCTGGCAGCCCGACCAGTGGGCCGGCATGCACATTCCCGGACTGGGGGTCGTGTTTGCTTTGGTGGTGTTGCTCTCCATAGGGGCGCTGGCCTCCAATATCGTTGGCAACAAGCTGGTCAACTGGTGGCACGCCCTGCTGCACCGAATTCCGGTGGTGCGCTCCATATATTCGGGCGTCAAGCAGGTGTCAGACACCTTGCTGTCCGAAAAGGGCAATGCGTTCCGCAAAGCGGTGCTGGTGCAGTGGCCGCACGAGGGCATGTGGACCATCGCCTTCCTGACCGGTGCGCCTGGCGGCGCTGTGGCGGTGCACCTGAACGCGAAGGATTACATCAGCGTTTATGTGCCCACCACGCCCAACCCGACCGGTGGCTATTTTGTGATGGTGCACCGCCGCGATGTGGTGGAGTTGGCGATGAGTGTGGACGAGGCACTCACTTACGTGATTTCCATGGGCGTGATCGTGCCCGGCGCTGGTAAACCGGGCGCCAAGCCCCTGCCGGTGGCGTCGGTCGATCCGGCCTGAATGTTCTGAATTTCTGAAAGCAAGACTTATGGCAATGCGCAGCGAATACTGTGGTCTGGTGACCGAAGCCCTGTTGGGCCAGCAAGTGACTTTGTGCGGTTGGGTGAACCGCCGTCGCGACCACGGCGGCGTGATTTTTGTGGACCTGCGCGACCGTGAAGGCTATGTGCAGGTGGTCTGCGACCCGGACCGCCCCGAGATGTTCAAGCTCGCCGAAGGGTTGCGCAACGAGTTCTGCATTCAGGTCAAAGGTGTGGTGCGTGCCCGTCCGGAAGGCACCACCAATGACAGCCTCAAGAGCGGCAAGATCGAAGTGCTGTGCCACGAGATCAACGTGCTCAACGCCTCGGTCACGCCGCCGTTCCAGATCGACGACGAAAACCTGTCGGAGACCACCCGACTGACGCACCGCGTGCTGGACCTGCGCCGCCCCTACATGCAACGCAATCTGATGCTGCGCTACATGGTGGCGATGGCGGTGCGCAAGTTCCTCGATGCCAATGGTTTCATCGACATCGAAACTCCGATGCTGACCAAAAGCACGCCCGAAGGCGCGCGCGACTACCTGGTGCCCAGCCGCGTGCACGACGGCCAGTTCTTCGCGCTGCCGCAGTCGCCGCAGTTGTTCAAGCAGCTTTTGATGGTGGCCGGTTACGACCGCTACTACCAGATCACCAAGTGCTTCCGCGACGAAGACCTGCGCGCCGACCGCCAGCCGGAATTCACGCAGATCGATATCGAGACCTCGTTCCTGACGGAAGAGGACATCCGCGCCATGTTCCAGGGCATGATCAAGAGCGTGTTCCAGGAAACCATGGGTGTCGACCTGGGCGAGTTCCCGGTGATGCCTTATGCCCAAGCCATGCACCTGTACGGCTCGGACAAGCCCGACCTGCGGGTGAAGTTGCAGTTCACCGAGCTGACCGATGTGATGGCCGATGTGGACTTCAAGGTGTTCAGCGCGCCTGCGCAAATGAAAAATGGCCGCGTGGTGGCCCTGCGCGTGCCCGGTGGTGCCGCCATGCCGCGCAGCGAAATCGACGCTTACACCGAGTTCGTCAAAATCTACGGTGCGAAAGGTCTGGCCTGGATCAAGGTCAATGACCTCGCCGCCGGCCGCGACGGCTTGCAGTCGCCGATCGTCAAGAACCTGCACGACGCGGCCATCGCTGCGATCCTGGAACGTTCGGGCGCTCAGAACGGCGACATCCTGTTCTTTGGCGCTGACAAAGCCAAGGTTGTGAACGACGCGATCGGTGCTTTGCGCATCAAGATTGGTCACAGCGAGCTGGCCAAACAGAACGGTTGTTTTGAAGACCGCTGGGCGCCGCTGTGGGTGGTGGATTTCCCGATGTTCGAGTACGACGATGAGGCTCACCGCTGGAACGCGGTGCACCACCCCTTCACCGCGCCCAAGGACGGGCACGAAGAATTGATGGACACCGATCCCGGCCAGTGCATTGCCAAGGCCTACGACATGGTGCTCAATGGCTGGGAACTGGGTGGCGGTTCCGTCCGTATCCACCGTGCCGACGTGCAGAGCAAGGTGTTCAGTGCGCTCAACATCGGGCCCGAGGAAGCTCAGGGCAAGTTCGGCTTCCTGCTGGACGCGTTGCAGTACGGCGCTCCCCCGCACGGTGGTCTGGCTTTCGGTCTCGACCGCCTGATCACCCTGATGACCAAGGCGGAATCCATCCGTGATGTGATTGCTTTCCCCAAGACCCAGCGTGCCCAGTGCTTGCTCACGCAGGCCCCGAGCCCGGTGGACGAGAAACAATTGCGGGAACTCCACATCCGTTTGCGCAATCCTGATGCTGTGAAGGCCACGGCCTGATATAGTGAATCATCCACATCACCGGGAGCATTGCGATGACCGACAGCACCATTCAACCCAAAGACAAACTGGTGGCCGACCTGAAGGTCGTGGTGGCCGATGCAGAGGAGTTGCTGGCCGCCACCGCGCACCAGACCGGTGAAAAGGTGACCGCCCTGCGTGAGCGGATGGAAGAAAACCTGCGTTCCGCGCGCCACAAACTGGCCGACGCGGAAGACGCCATCAAAGCCAAGACCCGCGAAGTGGCCAAGGCGACCGACCACTATGTCCACGAGCACCCCTGGAAGTCCATCGGTATCGCTGCGGGTGTGGGCTTGGTCGTGGGCATGCTGATCAGCCGTCGCTGAAACGCTGGCGTGCCACGTTCGACGGGCCGCCCCATCCATGGCTGACAACGAGCGAGCACCCGGTGCCATGCCGCCAGAGAGTCTCTGGGCTGGACTGACCGGAACTCTGCGCGATGGTCTGGAGCTCGTGCGGGTGCGTCTGGCCTTGCTGGGCGTTGAGGCGCAAGACCACGCCCAAGCGGTGGTCATGTCACTCTGCTTGGGGCTGGCGGCCACCTTGCTGTTGTGTCTGGGCCTGGGTTTTCTGGCGGTGCTTCTGACCGTGTTGTGGTGGGAGGGGCAGCGAACCTTGGCGCTGGCCCTGTTCTCGGCGGTTTTCCTGACTTTGGGCGCTGTGGCCGCTTGGGCCGCGTGGCGCGGATTGAGTCGACAGTCGCCTTGGTTTGCGTCGAGTACGCGTGAATTGGCGCGCGACGTTGAGAAGCTCACCCCATGAACGCACGCGAGTCGCTGTGGCGCCGAAGGCTGGAACTGGAACACCGGTCTGGCGTGTTGCGCGATCGTATGGCGTCCCACGGGCAGGCGCTGCAGCCGGCTTTCCATGCGGCCGATCGCGTACGGGCGGTCGGTGCCTGGGCCATCAGACATCCGTGGGTGCCCGCCTTGCTGCTGGGATTATGGATGGCCAAGCGCCCACGCAAGGTGCTGGGTTTGGGCTGGAAGCTGGCCAAGGGCGGATGGTGGGTTTGGCGCGTGACGCGGGCTCGCAAGGTGTTCTGATCACTTCGTGTTGAAGTCCGGTCGCACCCTGCCGATACAATGGATTAGCAAAGTTTTCTGGGCAGAACGCGTATGTTTGTGATCATCGGTTGGGTGGTGGCGCTGGGTTGCGTTTTCGGCGTGTTCATCGTCCACGGCGGCAACATCGGTGTGATCCTCAAGGCGCTGCCTTTCGAGATGATCACCATCTTCGGCGCGGCGCTGGGTGCATTCGTTGCCAACAACCAGATGAAAGTGGTCAAGAAGACCATCGCTGGCCTCGGCAAGTGCTTCAAGGGGTCTCAGTACACCAAAGACCGCTACATGGAGTTGCTGGCCATGCTGTACGAGATCCTGCAAAAGGCTCGAAAAGAAGGCTTGATGGCGATCGAAAGCGACGTGGAAAACCCTGAAGCGTCACCCTTGTTTCAGAAGTACCCCACGGTGGGCACCGATCACCACGTGATCGAGTTTGTGACCGACTATTTGCGGATGATGGTGTCCGGCAACCTGAACGCGCACGAAATTGAATCGCTGATGGACACCGAAATCGACACCCACCATCACGAAGAACACGCGGCCGTGGCTGCTTTGCAGCGCATGGCGGGTGCGCTGCCCGCGTTCGGCATTGTGGCGGCTGTGCTGGGGGTGGTGAACACCATGGGCTCGGTGGGTCAGCCACCGGCTGTGCTGGGGGGCATGATCGGCTCCGCACTGGTGGGTACTTTCCTGGGCATTTTCCTGGCTTATGGTTTTGCCGAGCCGCTGGCAGGGTTGCTTGAGCAGAAGGTCGAGGAGGCCACCAAGGAGCTCCAATGCATCAAGACCACGTTGCTGGCCAGCATGCAAGGCTACGCGCCGATGACTGCGATCGAGTTTGGGCGCAAAGTGCTCTACTCGACCGAACGGCCCACGTTCTCTGAACTTGAGTCTCACGTGAAGACCAAGAAGTAAGGCCAGGCAGAACAGCCATGAGCGCATCCGGCAAGCCGCTTCAACCCATCATCATCAAGCGCGTCAAGAAGGGCGGGCATGCAGCGCATGGGGGGGCGTGGAAAATCGCCTACGCGGACTTCGTGACCGCCATGATGGCTTTCTTCCTCTTGATGTGGCTGTTGGGCTCGACCACCGAGGGTGATCGCAAAGGCATTTCTGACTATTTCAACCAGCCGTTGATGGTGACGCTGATGGGAGGCCCGGGCAGCGGTGCGAGCCCCAGCATCCTCCCCGGCGGTGGCGATGACCTGACCAAGGTGACCGGTGAGGTCGCCAACGGCGATGTGGACAACCCGACCCGCCAGCTGGGGGCTCAACTGGCGCGTGCCGAAGCCCTGAAGCAAGACCTGACCCGTATTCAGAGTTTGCGCGAAAAGATCGAGAGCGTCATCAACGCCAACCTGCGCCTGTCCGAGTTCAAAAACCAGATTCGGATGGAAATGGTGCAGGACGGGTTGAACATCCAGATCGTTGACGACCAGAACCGGGCCATGTTCAATGTGGGCAGCGCATTGGTGCAGCCTTACATGCGCGATATCTTGCGAGAGATCGGGGTGGCACTGGCCGATGTGGAGAACCGGATTTCGCTGTCTGGCCATACCGACGCGACGCCATACGGGTCGGGTGAGCGCGCCTACAGCAACTGGGAGCTGTCAGCGGACCGGGCCAATGCGTCGCGTCGTGAGTTGGTCGCGGCCGGTTTGCCCGAAGGCAAGCTGGCCCGCGTGGTGGGTCTGGCGGCCAGCCAGCCCCTGGTGCCCGATCGGCCATTTGACCCCGTGAACCGCCGCATCAGCATTTTGGTCATGACCCGTGACGCAGAGCAACGCATGGTCCAGTCGCTGGAGCAGTCCCAGCAGGTGACGGATGCGCAATCGTTACAGGCTTTGCCATTGCCGTCCGCCAACCCTGCCAGCATTGTGCCGCCCATTCCCCTTCCAGCGGCGCCCCGCTGAGCGGGACGCCGTGCTAACCTTACACTAGAGCCCTCTCCAGACGGAGTCATACATGGCCGATTTGCGATTTTTGATTGTTGATGACTTTTCCACGATGCGCCGCATCGTCCGCAACCTGCTCAAGGAAATTGGGCACGCCGACGCCGATGAAGCAGAGGACGGCGTGGCTGCGCTGCACAAGCTGCGCAACGGCAAGTTTGATTTTGTGGTGAGTGACATCAACATGCCCAACATGAACGGCTTTGAGTTGCTGACCCAGATCAAGGCCGATGACAAACTCAAACACATCCCGGTGCTGATGGTGACGGCCGAGGCTCGCAAAGAGGACATCATCGCGGCCGCCCAAGGTGGCGCCGCGGGCTACATCGTCAAGCCCTTTACCAAGGCAACGCTCGAAGAAAAATTGGCCAACATCTTCAAGAAGATGGGCTGGTAGGAGACCGGTCCATGAGCGACAACCCATCGGCAAGCGGCACCAACCCCGAGGTGTTTCAGCGTCTCGGGGAAATCACCCGGCAACTGCACACGGCTTTGAACGAGCTGGGTTATACCCCGGTGCTCAAGGGCGCGGTGGATGAGTTGCCCGATGCCCGCAGCCGGCTGGAATACATTGCCCGGCTGACCGGCGAAGCCGCCGAAAAAGTGCTGAACCGGGTGGACGAGGCCAAGGTCGAGCAGGACCGAGTGATCGACTGCAGCCAGCAGCTGGTGGACACCATCCGTGGCGTGCCGGGTCTGAAATGGGCCATGCCCGAGCTGACCGAGTGGTCCGAGAAAATCCACCAGAGCGCGCAGCGTACCGACCATCACCTGACTGAAATCATGATGGCGCAGGATTTTCACGATCTGACGGGCCAGGTGATCAAAAAGGTGGTGGCATTGGCAGCCACGATCGAAGAGCAGTTGCTGCAACTGTTGCTGCAAGCCGCCCCGCAGGCACTGGAAAGCGATGGGCAGGCCGGCGCAAATCGCGTGGCGCCCTCGTCGCGAGAGCAGTTGTCGGGTCCGGTGGTCAACCCCGAAGGCCGCACCGACGTGGTGGCCAGCCAGCAAGACGTCGACGACTTGCTGTCCAGTCTCGGCTTCTGAGGCTGCGACCTTGAACTGGCGGGTGTCTGCCGCCCTTATTGGGCTTTAGAAAATCGCCCTGCGCCAGACAATGCGGTCAACGATTCGTTTGACCGCCCCATGGAATCCACCCAAGACAAGAACCTGCCAGCCAGCCCGCGGCGCCTCGAAAAGGCGCGGGAAGATGGCCAGGTGCCGCGTTCGCGCGACCTGACCCACCTGGTGGTGTTGGGTGGTGGCATGGTGTTGCTGTGGCTGATGGTGCCGTGGGGCTATGAGCGTATGCGCCACGCCATGCAGATCGGGTTTTCTTTCGACAGTGCCACCGTGCGCCATCCCGAAGCCGCGCTGGAATACCTGATGCAGGCCACGGGCGATGCCCTGATGTTCTTCGTGCCCTTGGGGTTGACGTTGGCATTGATGGTGGTGCTGTCGATGGTGGCTGCCGGCTCTTATGCCTACAGCACCAAGCCGCTGATGCCTGAGTTGTCCAAAATCGGTTTGATCAGCGGCTTCAAACGCCTGTTCTCCCGTCAGCAGCTGTTCGAGGTGCTCAAGCTGATCGCCATCACGGTGTTGATGGCGGTGCTGGCCGGTTACTTTGTGGCAACGCACCTGATCGAATTCGGCACCTTGCTGATGCGCCCGCTCGAAAGTTCGATGAGCCAGTTGGGTGCCTGGTTCATGACTGGGGTGGGTTCCCTGCTCGCGGTGGTGTTGTTGATCGCTGTCATCGATGTGCCGCTGCAGAATTACCTGCATGCTCACAAGCTCAAGATGTCCTTGAAAGAGGTGCAGGATGAGCACAAGGAGACCGAAGGCAACCCGCAGCTGAAGGGCAAGCTGCGCCAGCGCCAGCGTGAAATTTCGCAAGGTAACAGCGTCTCGCGCGTACCCGGTGCCGATCTGGTGGTGATGAACCCGACCCACTATGCCGTGGCCCTGAAGTACGACGACAAGACCATGGCGGCGCCGCACGTGATTGCCAAGGGTGCGGACCTGATCGCGATGCGCATCCGCGACATGGCCAAGGAGCACCAAGTGCCCGTCCTGCAGTCTCCCATGCTGGCGCGAGCCCTGTACGCGCATACCGAAATCGATCAGCAGGTACCGACAGCGCTGTTCACGGCCGTGGCTCAGGTGCTGGCGTATGTGTACCGCTTGCGCGCGGCCTTGCGCGGGCAGGGTCCGATGCCCGGAGAACCCCCGCAGCCGAACGTTCCGGTCGAACTGGATCCACACCATGGCCGAACCGCAGCGGCCGACAACGACACCCCTGACGCAGGAGCGACCCCAGCATGAATGCCGTTCTGACCCATCTCCAAGGCTGGCTGGGCCGTGGCAAGGGCCATGGTCAGGCCATGGCGGCCCCGATCCTTGTGATGCTGGTGCTCTCGATGATGGTGT
>JACCDS010096536.1_pt1 | contig 14031 bp, 12 predicted proteins | sample 7446441 | NCBI WGS metagenome assembly JACCDS01 (sample SAMN15323445, study PRJNA562643) | freshwater metagenome | isolation source: river surface water | place: USA:Blue River Watershed | collected 2017-08-17 | reverse complement strand
CAAGAGGCTAGCAAGCAAGATTGGTTAAGGAGCCCCGCATACGGGGCACTGATGGTCTTTGGGTAATTTCATTTCCCGCCATTGCATATGGCGCGCATCCAAAAGCAACAAACGGCCGGCTAGACTGGTGCCGAATCCGCAAATCAGTTTGATCGTTTCCAGTGCCTGCATGGAGCCGATAATTCCCACCAACGGTGCAAGTACGCCATTGGCCGCGCAGGTCGCATCGTCGCTGTCCTCTTCATATAAGCAGCGATAGCAGGGGCAGGCTTCATTGCGCATATCAAATACCGCCACCTGCCCTTCCAGACGAATTGCCGCGCCCGATACCAGCGGAACTTTTGCCGCAACGCAGGCAGCGTTAATGGCGAAACGCGTAGCGAAATTATCGGTGCAATCCACCACTACATCCGCCTGTTGAACCTGTTCGGCAAGATTGTCTGCATCCAGGATTTTTTCAATGCACTCGATTGCTATTTCCGGATTTAATTCGCGCAAACTTTGCGCCGCTGACACAGCTTTATTGACACCGATTCGCGCACTAGTATGCGCAATTTGACGTTGCAAATTGGTTAAATCCACCGCATCAAAATCCGCTAACACCAAATGTCCGACACCAGCAGCGGCGAGATACATGGCCACTGGCGAGCCCAAACCACCCAAGCCGATAATTAGCACGCGTGCTGCCAATAATTTTTCCTGCCCGTCGATATCCACATCCGGCAGCATTATCTGACGCGAGTAACGCAGCAGTTGTTCGTCGTTCACGTTGGCTCCTGTGGCTTTTTGCCCAATGAGACTCGCTCATTTCCACCCAAATCGCGGCGGGTTTCTACTGCCACAAATCCGCGTGCAGATAACAAATCGCGCACCGCCGCACCTTGATCGTAACCGTGCTCTAGCAACAGCCAGCCATCATTGCGCAAATAATTCCACCCTTCGCGAATAATCAATTCAATATCGGCCAGGCCATGGTTATTGGCAATTAACGCTGAGCGAGGCTCAAAGCGCACGTCACCTTGTTCGAGATGCGGATCTTGCGGATCAATGTAGGGAGGATTGCTAACAATCACATCAAAGTGTTGCGATTTTATTTGTGCAAACCAATCGCTTTGGCGAATTTGCACCTGATTGAAATTTAACTGCGCGCGATTTTGTTCCGCCAGCGCAACCGCGTCAGCCGATTTATCCACCCCCAGCAATTGCCACCGGGGTTTTTCGCTGGCAAGCGCCAACACAATCGCACCTGTGCCAGTGCCCAAATCCAGACAGTCGCGGCATTGTTCGGCTGTATCCTGCGCAAATAATTCGAGCGAGGTTTCCACCAATAACTCGGTATCCGGACGCGGAATCAGGGTGGAATTATTGACGGCTAATGGCAACGACCAGAACTCGCGCTGACCAACAATATGGGCAACAGGTTCACCGTTTTTGCGGCGCAGAAAAAAAGCGTTGAAAACTTCGGACTGTTCGACGGTGAGTGTTTTATCTGGCCAGGTAAACAACCAAGTGCGATTTTTTTGCAGGATATGACAGAGAATAATTTCAATATCAAGTCGAGCGGAATCGCTAATGCTTTCCAGCTCTGGCGCTAACTGCAGACATTGTGCAACGGTGATGTTGCTCATAGAGATTCACTGTAGGTTGGGCAGCAATGCCCAACAAAATTTCATTCGGGGAGCGATGTTGGGCATTGCTGCCCAACCTACTTTGATATAAATATCTAAAAATTAATCCGCAATCGCCGCAAGCTGATCGGCTTGATATTCATGCGCAAGCGGCTCAACCACCGGATTTAAATCGCCTTGCATAATGGCGTCGAGGGAATACAACGTAAGGTTGATACGATGATCTGTCACCCGCCCTTGCGGGTAATTGTAAGTGCGAATGCGCTCGGATCTATCGCCCGAACCCACCAGGTTGCGACGCTCATCGGCCATGGATTTGTGCGCGGCATCTTCCTGCATGGTTTTTAATTTGGTTGCCAGCAAACTCATGGCGCGCGCGCGGTTTTTGTGTTGCGAGCGCTCATCCTGACACTCCACCACCAAACCAGTGGGCAAGTGCACGATACGAATCGCCGAATCGGTTTTGTTAACGTGCTGACCGCCGGCACCGGAGGCGCGGAAGGTATCAATACGCAAATCAGCTTTGTTGATATTGATCTCTTCCATTTCGTCGGCCTCCGGCATTACCGCGACGGTACACGCAGACGTGTGGATGCGCCCTTGCGATTCAGTCTCAGGGACGCGTTGCACGCGATGCGCACCCGATTCAAATTTCAATTTTGAATACACGCCCTGACCACTCACCAGGGTAATAATTTCTTTGTAGCCGCCGTGTTCACCCTGGTTTTCGCTCAACACTTCCACACGCCAGCCCTGGGTTTCAGCAAAACGGGAATACATGCGGAAAAGATCGCCAGAGAAAATCGCTGCTTCATCGCCGCCGGTGCCGGCGCGAATCTCCAGGTAACAGTTTTTCTCGTCGTTGGGATCTTTTGGCAGCAATAATTTTTGCAACTCCAACTGCATAGGCTCAACGCGTGCTTCGCAGTCTTTTAACTCTTCCTCCGCCATCTCCTTCATATCGTCATCGCCATCCACCAGCAGGTGTTTGGCTTCTTCGATATCCGCCAGCAATTGCAAGTAAGCCTTGTAGCCCTGCACCACAGGTTCAAGCTCAGCGTACTCTTTGGAGAGATCGCGGAATTTGTTTTGGTTGTTGATGACCTCGGACTCTGACAAGAGCGCGCTGACTTCTTCGTAGCGCTCTTTCAGGCGATCCAGCTTTTCTAAAATCGATGCTTTCATTGTGGCTCACTTGCATCGCTGCTGTTATTAGCAGCGGAGTTAACAGATTCTATGGAGGCAACAGGTAGCGACAGGTCAAACAGTTCCTGCGCAACTTGTAAAACATGGTGGCGGGACCCTGCACTCGCCTCTTTTAATACGGCTGTCGGCGAGTGAATTAATTTATTAGTCAGGTTGCGTGCCAGCGTTTGTAAAACTTGCTCAGGGTTTGCACCGGTTTGCAAACTACGCAGCGCTTTTTGCAATTCTGCATCGCGCATTTGTTCCGCTTTCTGGCGATAGGCTTTTACTGTTTCTACCGCATTAAGGGCACGCTGATGTCGCAAAAATTGCTCGACACCTTCATTGATAATTTCTTCAGCCTGATCTGCTGCCGCCACACGGGATTTTTTGTTTTCATCAATTACCGCGTGCAAATCATCTACGGTATAAAGATAAACGTCATCCAACTCTCCCACTTGCTCTTCAATGTCGCGCGGCACGGCGATGTCGAGCATAAACATGGGCTTGTGTTTGCGTTTTTTCAGTGCAGATTCCACCGCACCCTTTCCTAATAAAGGCAATTGGCTCGCGGTGGAGGAAATCACTATGTCCGCGCGATGCAATTGCTCGGGAATATCGGCCAGCAAAATGGCTTCGCCACTAAATTCAGACGCTAACCGCTGGGCGCGATCCAGGGTGCGATTGGCAACAATAATATGTTTAATGCCCTGCTCGGCAAGATGGCGAGCTACCAGTTCGATGGTCTCACCCGCACCAATAAGCAGCGCTGTGTCTTGCTTGAGATTGGAAAAAATCTGTTGCGCCAAACTTACCGCCGCATAGGCAACGGAGACCGGGTTCTCGCCGATCGCCGTTTCGGTGCGCACCCGCTTGGCAATGTTAAAAACTTGCTGAAAAGTAGCATGTAATTCCGCTCCCAGGGTGCCTGCTTCTTTCGCCGAGGCAAAGGCCGATTTCATTTGGCCCAGAATTTGCGGTTCACCTAGCACCAGCGAGTCCAGACCACCGGCGACTTTCATCATATGGCGCACAGCGTCCTGATCCTGGTAGCAGTAGTAACTTTTGGCCAGATCATCAGCCTCGATCGCCGTGTGACTTACCAGCCATTGCTGGATCGCACGTGCGTCACTCTCGCTACTGGCGTAGATCTCAGTGCGATTGCAGGTGGACAGTATCGCCACTTCCGCCAAACCGGCATGGGCACAGGCCTCTTGCATGGCGGAATGGAGGTTTTCCGGCGCAAAGGCAACTCGCTCGCGCAGGGCAAGAGGGGCGGTGGTGTGATTGATACCAAAAGCTAACAGGGTCATGAATGGCGCGTATCGTTTTAGAGGCCGGTATTGTCCGGTCATGGACGCGGTGTGACAAGAGGCAAGCTTATATTCCTGTCATAAACGCGATTTATTAGAGCACATTTTATTATCTCATTAAGTTGGCGCGGCTTTTCTCTTATCCGCCTATACTCAAACGCAACATCGGAGAACAGATGCTTTATGCGCAAACACGGCTACCCAACCATTATAGATATAGAGGCTTCGGGATTTGGCTCGCGCAGTTATCCCATTGAAATTGGTGTAGTCAAAGGTAGCGGCGAGCGCTATTGCGCTTTGATACGCCCCGAACCCGACTGGCAACATTGGTGCAGCAGTGCCCAAGCTATGCACGGCATATCGCGCCAACTGGTCGAACGCCGGGGGCGCAGCCCGAAGGAGATTTGCACAGAACTCAACCAGTTCATCGGTGCCATCACCGCCTACAGCGACGCCTGGACCCATGACAGTCCCTGGCTAAACCGTCTTTTTTTCGCCGCGCGAATCAACCCCGTCTTTCACCTTAGCCCCATTGAAATGATCTCCACCGAAGCCCAACTGCTAGCGTGGGACGCGGCCAAGAAGCGCTTGGCGAAACAATTGGACATCAAACGTCACAGGGCGAGTGGAGACGCTTATTTAATCCAACAGACCTATCTTTACACCCGCAACCTGATGGAAACCCATCCTGCACTGGCACGGCGCACCGGACTTTAATATGATGACTGGCCGTGCTGCCGTTCAGCACGCCGTTAATTTTCATTCGGTTGAGCATGGTCAAACATCGCCCGCTAATCCTTTCCAGTGTCACACTCTTTTGGGTCCTGAGCGGATGCAGCTTGCAATCCGCCCGCAGTGTGGCCGCCCCGGAACCGGAGGAAGTAGCGCCAATCAAGCCTCCTATGGAAGTACGCATAGAGCAGCCAGCGCGCCCCTTTCCCACCGAAACTCTGTATTCATTGTTAACCGCCGAAATTGCCGGCAGCCGCGCACAATATGATTTGGCGTTAAGTAACTATTCCCAGCAAGCGCGCGAAACCCATGATCCGCAAATTGCCGAGCGCGCCACGCTGATTGCCCGCTATTTGAATAACAATGACCTGGCGCTGGAGATGGCGCGAATCTGGGTTGATGCCAGCCCGGAAAACAAAGATGCCTTGGCCAATACCTCCATGGCGTATTTACAAACAGGACAATTACGTGAGGCCTTTAATTATTCTGTGCGCTTGCTGGATCAAGGGGGCGAACCACTGTTTCAGAACATCGCCGCCAACGCAGCCCGCCTGCAGGATGAAGAACGAGCCAAGCTACTGAGCGATTTTGCCAGTCAGCTTCAACAACACCCCCAAGATGAACAGCTCATTGTTGGCACCGGCATACTGCTGCAACAACAAGGCAAGTATGAGGAGGCAATGAACCTCACTCATCAAGCGCTGAAGCTACACCCTCGCAGTATTCCGGCAGCCATTCTGGAAGCCAATCTGCTGCATCAACTTAAGCGCGACGAAGAAGCCATTGCCAAAATGGCCACCCTGCTGGAGTTCTATCCGGACAACATCAGCCTGCGCCAGCAGTACGCACGCATACTCACTCATCATGACTTGGATCTGGCCCAGCAACAATTTCAGATACTGGTGAAACAGCGCCCAGGGGATGGGGAATTGCTGCTCTCGCTCGGCATAATTGCCATGGAGCGAAAGGACACCGAAACTGCGCGCAAAACCTTTGAAGCGCTACTCGACAAGGATCAGCACCTATCAACAGCCCACTATTATCTGGGTCGCATGGCGGAAGCACGCCAGGATTCAGCGGAAGCAATTATTCATTTTTTGCAAGTCGATAGTGGCAACGACTTTCTCTCCGCTACATTGAGCCTGCTGGATATTTTTGTGCGCCAGCAGGATTTCCTCAGCGCCCAACAACATATGAACCGGGTGCGCCTGCGCTTTCCTGACCAGAGCGAAGCACTTTACACCTTGCACGGCCAAACCCTGGTCAAACACAATTATTTGACTGAAGCGGACAAGGTACTTAGCGAAGGGCTGGTTAACTATCCCAACAGCACCCGCCTGCTGTTTGCACGCGCCATGTTGAACAACCAGCGCAACCGACTCACTGCAACCGAACAGGATCTGCGCCAAATATTAAAACTGGATGCCAATAATGTGTCCGCCCTTAACTCCCTGGGTTATATTCTGGCCGACCGCACCCAACGCTACGACGAGGCCCGACAGCTCTTGGATAAAGCGCTGCGCCTCAAACCCGATGATTCAGCCATCATGGATTCCATGGGCTGGCTGCTCTATCGCCTTGGCAAATATCCCGAGGCACTCAGCCAGCTGCGCAGCGCTTTTAATACTGGCCCCAATCCCGAAATCGCCGCGCATTTGGGCGAAATCCTGTGGATGATTGGCGAACAAGACGAGGCCCGCCGCATCTGGGAAGAGGGCATAAAGCTCGCACCGGGTGACCCGGTCATCCAGGAAACCCTACAACGCCTAAAGGCTGATCTATGAATTTCTCCCGCTTGATGGTACTCCTGCTGGCGTTCGCGGCGACCGCATGCGTCCATCGTCCGGGCTTAACACCGCCGGAAAACCTGCGCGAACACCAACAACAAGTCCAAGCGATTGACGATTGGCAGTTGAGTGGCAAATTGGGTATTCGCACCCCCGACGACAGTGGCAGCGCCAGCTTAAAATGGGCACAGCACACGTCCGGCTACCAACTCAACCTCGCTGGACCACTCGGCCAGAAGCGCCTGATCATTACCGGGAAACCCGGCAAGGTACGTCTGGAGCAAACTGGCGAGCCGATTCAAGAAGCCAAAACCCCGGAGGCCTTAATCAAACAACAGTTAGGCTGGACATTGCCTGTTACCCAATTGGCCTACTGGGTGCGCGGCGTTCCCGCCCCCAAGGGTCGCATCACCCGGCTGCAGCAAAACAGCGACGGGCTTATCGCCCTACTGCAACAGGGCGATTGGCTAATTACCTACAGCAACTACAGCGATCAAACCGTTTCCGGCAAAACCCTCGCCCTGCCGGGCAAGATTACCGCTGAGTACGGCGATGTACGCCTGATACTCGCGATTCGACAATGGCAACTTGGCCCTCAACAGTAAAGACCACATCAAAATAACTATGCCAACCTTGACCCTGCTCTCCCCTGCCAAACTAAATTTATTCCTGCATATCACCGGGCGTCGCGCTGATGGTTACCACAATCTGCAAACACTCTTTCAGTTGCTCAACTACGGAGACACCCTTAGTTTCACGCCCAATACCGACAGCCGCATCAGCCTGCAACCGGAACTTCCCGGCGTCGCCTTTGAGCAAAACCTGATTATCAAAGCCGTGCGCGCACTTGCCCCCTTCAAACCCGTTAACGCAGGTGTGGATATCCAACTGGAAAAACGCCTGCCAATGGGCGGTGGTATTGGTGGCGGCAGCAGCAATGCCGCAACCACACTGGTTGCGCTCAACCATTTATGGAACTGCAATTTGAGCAAAGCACAATTGCAGTCAATAGGTTTAACCCTGGGTGCGGATGTTCCCGTCTTCATCAATGCGCAAACTGCTTGGGCCGAAGGCGTGGGCGAGCAACTTTTGCCTGTCAAAACTCCAGCAAAATGGTTTCTGGTTGTGCAACCTGATTGCCACGTATCCACTGCTGAAATTTTTTCTAACAAAGATTTGACAAGAGATACTTCGGCCATTAAAGTGGCGGCCTTCCTTGAGCGGGGCGGTAAAAATGACTGCGAAGCCTTGGTAAAATCGCTTTATCCACCCGTGAATGAAGCAGTTACCTGGCTACAGAAATTTGATCGCAACGCAAAGATGACTGGAACCGGAGCCTGTGTTTTTGCAAGCTTTGAGTCGGTAGAAGAAGCACAACAAGTGCAGGCGCAATTGCCTAAACATCTACCCGGTTTTGTAGCGCAAGGTGTTAACCAATCACCACTCTACAAACTGCTTCCAGACTTCTAAATCAAGTCATAACAGGGGCGTCGCCAAGTGGTAAGGCAGCGGGTTTTGATCCCGCCATTCGTAGGTTCGAGTCCTTCCGCCCCTGCCATTTTTCTCTCAGATTCCTCGTTAAAAAATTCCCGGTGTTTAGCGATTTCCGTGTATTCCGCTAAAATCCCAAGGGTAAAAAAACCTGCTTCGCGCAGACAGACACTCGGCTCTGGTTTTTATCTTCCGGCAATCAGCAAAAGGTATCTGACGTGACTGACTTAATGGTCTTTACCGGCAACGCAAACCCCGAACTCGCCAAAAAAATTGTGGAGCATCTGGGTCGCCCGCTGGGTGATGTTTCAGTATCGCAATTCTCCGATGGCGAAATCGCTGTGGAGCTGAATGAAAACGTTCGCGGTCGCGATGTGTTTGTCGTGCAATCCACCTGCGCACCAACCAACGACAACCTGATGGAATTGATCGTAATGGTAGATGCGCTGCGTCGCGCCTCTGCCGGCCGCATTACCGCCGTAGTCCCCTACTTCGGTTACGCGCGTCAGGATCGCCGTGTACGTTCCGCCCGCGTGCCCATCACCGCCAAAGTCGTGGCCGATATGATGGTTGGCGTTGGCGTTGATCGCGTACTCACCGTTGACCTGCACGCGGAACAAATCCAGGGCTTTTTTGACGTGCCAGTAGACAACGTCTACGGCTCACCGGTACTGCTGGAAGACATTGAGCAACAAAAATTTGAAGACCTGATCGTAGTATCACCCGACATAGGCGGTGTAGTACGTGCACGTGCTGTCGCCAAACAATTGGGAATCGATCTTGCGATCATCGATAAACGTCGCCCGCGCGCTAACGTTGCAGAAGTGATGCACATTATCGGTGAAATTGAAGGCCGCACCTGTTTGCTGGTTGACGACATTATCGATACCGCCGGCACCCTGTGCAGCGCCGCGAAAGCGCTGAAACAACACGGTGCCAAACGTGTAGTTGCCTACTGTACCCACCCGGTATTGTCCGGCAAGGCGATCGATAACATTAACAACTCCGAGCTGGATGAACTGGTTGTTGCCGACTCCATCCCGCTGAGCGAAGCGGCGCAGAATTGCGCGCGCATTCGCAGCTTGACCCTATCCAAAATGCTCGCCGAAGCTATGCGTCGCCTGAGCAATGAAGAATCCCTGAGTGCGATGTTCCGCTAGGAATATCACTCTCGGTAAACCACCTTCGCACTCCAGTGCGCAGGTAAATGAAACCCGTCAGGTTCTGGTCGCGGATCTGTACGGAAAATTGAGGACGGAAAAATGTCTGAAGACTTTAAATTAGATGCAACTGCCCGTAACGATTTGGGGAAAGGTGCGAGCCGCCGCCTGCGTCGTTTGGCTGATCAAGTTCCTGCTGTTATTTACGGCGGCAACAAAAACCCGGCAAGCGTAAGCGTTTCTCACAAAGAGCTGATCAAGCACTTGGAACACGAAGCTTTCTACTCTCACATCATCAGCCTGAGCGTAGATGGTGCTGCAGAAGACGTGATTTTGAAAGATGTTCAACGTCACCCATCCAAGCCACAAGTACTGCACTTGGACTTCCTGCGCGTTGATAAAGCAACCAAGGTACACACTCACGTACCTCTGCACTTCATCAACGAAGCTACTTCTAAAGGCGTGAAAATCCAGGGCGGCAAAGTGGTTCACAACCTGACCCAACTGGACATCATCTGCTTGCCACATCAACTGCCTGAGTTTATCGAAGTTGACCTGGCTGATGCAGAAGTAGGTACCATCCTGCACATCAGCGATCTGAAACTGCCAACCGGCGTTGTTTCTGCTGATCTGCAAAAAGGTGCGGACCACGATTTGGCGGTTGCCACCATCGTTAAGCCGAAAGGCGGTGCAGAAGGCGAAGAAGCGTAATTCTTCTTGCTTATGCCAAAGGGCGGCGTCTTCGGACCCCGCCCTTTTTTATTGATACTGCGCACCTTTTAATGAAAGGTATTTTGCAAAAAGATACCGCCGAAAATCGGGGTCCGGAATTTTCTCATGAGCAATGCAATTCAATTAATCGTCGGCCTTGGCAACCCTGGCAATGAATACGAACGCACTCGCCACAACGCCGGGCAAGATTTTGTCGAAGAACTTGCGCGTACGCTGGGCGTTACGTTGCAGCCCGACAACAAATATTTCGGTTATAGCGCACGCGCCAATTTTCAGGGGCAGGATTTACGTCTCCTAATCCCCACTACTTACATGAATCGCAGCGGGCAATCCGTGGGCGCCCTGGCGAACTTTTTCAAAATTCCCCCCGCTGCCATTTTGGTAGCGCATGATGAGCTGGATTTAGCACCCGGCGTTGCGCGCTTTAAACAGGGCGGTGGCCACGGTGGCCACAACGGTCTGCGCGATATTATCGCGGCACTCGGCAATAACCAAAATTTTCCGCGTTTGCGTTTGGGGATTGGCCATCCCGGAGCCGCGCCACTCGTTGCGAATTTTGTACTGAAACGCGCCCCATCCTCCGAGCAGGAATTGATTGATAATGCAATCGCGCGCGCAATCCAATGTACGCCTGATGCAATTAAAGGGGACTGGAATTCAGCAATGAAAAAGCTACATACAGATCCCAAAAAATAACACCATAAAAATCATTTATAACGCAACCAACAGTCGAAAAGCTGCCCATCAATTTGCTAGGATGCGCAACCGCAAGTCACTACTACAAACCAACAATAACGAATCGCCAGGCAATCCCCAACAAAACAATAAAATCAACCTCTGACCAGGTTGCCTCGCTCAGGACGGCTCCACCATGGCATATCTCTCTATCAATGGCTTATTACAGCCAGTGTTAATTACTTTATTGGCACTTGTCTGCGCTCGCTTTTTTGTGCGCGACACAGCCGCAAGCGATACTCACGAATTTGCTGCGCTGGATGGCTTGCGCGGCCTATTGGCGTTAACGGTGTTTATACACCATAGCGTCTACTGGTTTTATCACTCCAGAGGACAAGGCTGGCACGGCGGCGACTCAGTGCTCTATGAAAATTTTGGACAAACCAGCATCTGCCTGTTTTTTATGGTCAGCGGTTTTTTGTTTGGTCATAAGCTATTGGAAGCACGCCAAAAACCGTTGGATTGGCTCAGATTGTATTGCTCGAGACTGCTGCGCTTGGGGCCACTGTATTTCACAGTCCTGCTATTTATCCTCGCCCTGATTACCGTTAAGTCCGGTTTTACCATGCATCAGGATTGGCATGAGTTCTGGACCAGTTTGCGCCACTGGCTACTCTTTACTATCCCAAGCCACGCTGACATCAATGGCTTTCCAAATACTCATCTCCTAACCGCCGGGGTTGTTTGGACACTTCCTTACGAGTGGTATTTTTACCTGTGTTTACCTGCCGTCAGCCTGCTGCTCGGCAGTCGCAGCCAAACCAATCCTTTGCCCTGGCTGCTGATCAGCGCGGCCTGCGTGCTAACCTTCAGCTACTGGGGTTTAGATTCCACCCTGCTGTGGGGATTCGTCGGAGGTTTCGTTGCCGCTTTGGCAATTCGCCACACGGACTTACGTCGGCTACTTCGCGGCATGAACTGGGTAGTTCTAGCGTGCCTGATCATTGGCTACACCTGTTTTACCACCAACGAATACTACACTCGTCTGCTGATCCTGACGGTGGCATTCACCAGCATCGCTGCGGGCACCAATCTGTTTGGCGTACTGACAAGTCGCAGTTGTCGAGCACTGAGTAATATCAGCTACGGCATTTACTTGCTTCACGGACTTGTACTCTATCTGACATTTAACTGGGTCCTCAGCCCGGAAACCAGTATCGCGATGACCGAGCAACAACATGTTCTATTGATGATCGCAATCACGCCGGTAATAGTCGCTATTTCTGCGCTCAGCTGGCATTGGGTTGAATGGCCTGCGATGCAAAACACGACAAAACTCGCACGCTGGCTGCGCAGCCTTAACCCTCCAACACCAGTGGTCGCCCCGACCTCGGTTGACCCCTCGCATTCGATGAGCAACAACCAACCCAGCCAAAGGACAAATGAACTGGTGGAGCAGCGCCATGACTAATCAGTTACCAAAACATTTTGAGCTAGGATCGAACCTCGTATTACCTATGGCGCCCATTGGTAGACATTCACCAGCGCGCTTTAGCTACTCACTCTATTGGGCCACCATCGCCTTGTTCATTCTCGCCGCCGCAGCGCGCATACTGTGGCTGGGCGAGTACCCAGGGGGGCTTAATCAAGATGAAGCCTCCTCTGGCTATGATGCCTGGGCACTCTTAAGTGAAGGTATTGACCGCCACGGACTCAGTTGGCCGGTCCACTTTATTGCCTGGGGCAGCGGCCAAAACGCACTTTATGCCTACCTGTCCATGCCGTTTATCGCCTTGGGTGGCCCCAGTGTTGGGAACCTCAGGCTCGCCGCTGCCTGCCTGGGCATCATGGGATTATGGATTTTTTGGCGACTGGGTCGTCGGCAGGATCAGCAACTGGCATTTTGGGCACTACTGGTGATAGCGACCAGTCCCTGGCACCTAATGGCATCGCGCTGGGCACTGGAGTCCAATGCTGCCCCGCCCGTCGCACTGCTTGCGGTCTATTGCCTGACCAAAGCCAAAGCAGACCTGCGCTGGCTGGTTGGGGGCTCATCAGTTCTGGCAAGCGCCGTCTATGCCTACGGTACTGCTTACTTTTTCGCACCGCTGTTTTTACTCTGCGCATGGATAATTGAAGCTCGTCAACGCTCAATTCCGTTTACGTGGCTGCTGATCAGCGCCCTTGCCGCCTTTTTTGTCGCCCTACCCATAATGGCGTTTATCCTAAATAACAGTTTTGGGTCAGGGCATTTAGCGTGGGGCCCAATCACCATTCCAAAGTACCCAAGCGAGGCTCGCTACAGCGGGATGTTTTTACCGCTGGCTGAAAACGGATGGAGCCAAATCCCAAAAAATGCCATCGAGGTTTTCCGAATGTTGCTCGGAGCACGTGACGACGGCCTGCCATGGAATGCCGCGCCTCATTGGGGGCCCCAGCTTTGGGTTTTAACCCCCTTCTTGATGCTGGGTGCTGGCTATGCATTGCGCGCGCGCAACCTGACTGACGAACTCATGCTCGCGTGGCTGGTTTGCGCGCTGCTAACCGCCTGCTGCACCTCAGCCAACATCAATCGCATCAATTTCATTTGGCTACCGTCACTATGGCTATCAGCCCGTGGGTTCTGGTTAGTTAGCGGATTTACGCTCTGGAATAAAATTGCCCAGTTCAGCCTCTTCGCGGTGGGGACGTTTTTCACTCTCTACTACTTCAACTCCTGGCAAGAGCGGATTACCGAGAACTTTTTCCCGGGCCTTGGGGAATCGCTCACGGCAATTGCGGCAGAAGCGCCGGCAGATGCCCCGATAACGGTGACCCAGCACAGCGTCTATACCAACAGTCTCTACTTCTTACGCCCCAGCCCGAAGGAATATGTGGCTACGGCGATTATCCCCGACCCAACCTCGCCATTTGCCAATGTCGAAGGTTTTGGCCGAGTCACCTTCGGCATCAACGCGGACCGCATCGTCAATCGCAATTACTGGGTCGCTCACAAATCCGAACTCCATCAATTTTCGCCGCTGGATTTTAATATTAAGACCTTTGGCTTTTACGCCGCCATTACCCGTAAAGGTCAAGCTGACCGCGTCTGCTATCGCCCGCTGGATTTAAGTGGGTTCTCCGGCAAACAGGATCACGGCACCCTCAGCGTAAATAATGAAGTGGGGGCCTACTACGGCGGGCTACCCATTGCTGACCAAAGTTTTTATTCCGGGCTTGGGGTTCATGGCGACAGCCAGTGGAGCATGGAACTCAACCCTGCGGATGAAATACTCGAAATCGGTATGGGGCTGTCCTCCAGCTCCGGTTGCTCAGACGGGATGACCTT
>JACCDS011143086.1_pt1 | contig 14032 bp, 10 predicted proteins | sample 7446441 | NCBI WGS metagenome assembly JACCDS01 (sample SAMN15323445, study PRJNA562643) | freshwater metagenome | isolation source: river surface water | place: USA:Blue River Watershed | collected 2017-08-17 | reverse complement strand
TAGAACTTTTCGAAGTCAGCTTCCAAGCTCATTACTAGATTTTTTACTTCGCTAAATTTGCTCATAGTAAAAGTTTTTTAGGGTTGATGATAAGTTTATAAGGGTCTAATATAGGCCAAATACTTTCTATTTCAATTCAGAGGCGCTTTTTTTTGTTTTTTTTTTATTCTCCAAAAGAAAGTGCCAGCTCAGAATTCTTGTAAACTCCAGAAGTAAGCTTGTCTTTGACTGCAGCAAAAGCTTTAACCGTCATGTTTACATCATCCAAGGTATGTACTGCAGTAGGAATTAAACGCAAGATAATCATGCCTTTAGGGATTACAGGATAGATTACCACGGAGCAGAAGATTCCAAAATTCTCTCTTAAGTCCATTGAAAGTGCCGCAGCCTCACCCACAGTGCCATTTAGCACTACTGGGGTTACAGGTGAATTGGATTTTCCTGTGCTGAATCCATTTTCGAGTAAGCCTTTACGAAGTGCATGTACAATTTTCCAAAGATTGTCCTTTAATTCAGGCTGACTTCTTAGCATGTCTAGTCTTTTGAGGGCTCCTTCAACCAATAGCATAGGCAAGGATTTCGCAAAAATTTGAGAACGCATGTTGTATCTTAAAAACAAGATTACGTCAGCATCGCCTGCGATGAAGGCACCAATGGAGGCCATGGATTTGGCGAAGGTAGAAAAGTACAAATCAATTTGATCTTGTACTCCTTGCTCTTCTCCTGTACCTGCTCCAGTTTTACCCATGGTACCAAATCCATGCGCATCGTCAACCAACAAGCGGAAATCAAATTTCTTTTTCAATTCAACGATTTCCTTAAGCTTACCTTGATCACCAGTCATTCCGAATACACCTTCAGTGATCAAGAGGATTCCTCCGCCTGTTTCTTCTGCCAATTTGGTGGCTCGTTGTAATTGTTTCTCGCAGTTTTCAATGTCATTGTGCGGAAAAACATAACGCTTACCCAAGTGCATACGCAAGGCATCGATGATGCAAGCATGGCATTCGGAGTCATAAACTACGACGTCTTTTCTATCTAAAAGTGCATCAATGACTGACATGATGCCTTGATATCCGTAATTAAGGAGGTAGGATTTTTCTTTTCCTACAAATGAAGCAAGTTCGTCTTCCAATTGTTCGTGAAGATCAGTTTGACCTGACATCATGCGTGCTCCCATCGGATAAGCTGCCCCCCATTTAGCAGCTGCATCTGCATCCGCCTTTCGGATATCTGGATGGTTTGCAAGACCCAAGTAATTGTTTAAGCTCCAGGTTAGCACTTCTTTTCCTTTGAAATGCATTCTTGGGGCGATTTCACCCTCTAGTTTGGGAAATGACCAGTAGCCGTCAGCAAACTCAGAGTGCTTGCCTAATGGGCCCATATTCGTTTTTAACTTTGCAAATAGATCCAACGTCTTAAGAATTTAGAGTGTTCGAGGAAAAGGGTTCGTTTGTAAAACAGCCAAAAATAAGACTTATCTTACTTGGATGCAAAAAACAGTTTTTATACCTGTCGTGAAGTACGAAAGCTCAAAATAAATTCCTTATTTCGCTTTAGCTCTGTGGAGCAGCCCAAGTCAAACTTTAGCGTACTATGAAAAAAATCACCAAACTATTGGTTGCCAATCGAGGTGAAATAGCACTTCGAATCATGCGAACAGCCCGTGAGATGGGTATTGCCACCGTGGCTGTGTATTCTGAAGCCGACCGACTTTCACCTCACGTACGTTTTGCAGATGAAGCAAGATGCTTGGGGCCTGCACCTTCCAATCAATCCTATTTGGTAGCAGCGAATATTTTAGCAGTTTGTAAAGAGTTGGGAGTAGATGCCATCCACCCTGGATATGGATTCTTGTCCGAAAATGCCGCTTTCGCAAAGCAAATGGAGGAAGCTGGTATCGTATTTATTGGGCCTTCTCCTGAATCCATCGAAGTGATGGGGTCCAAGCTTGCTGCCAAACAAGCGGTTGCAGCTTATGCTATTCCGCTTGTACCAGGTACCGAGGAAGCGATCGCTGATGTGACAGTTGCTAAAGCCAAAGCTAGAGAAATTGGATATCCTATTTTAATAAAGGCTTCTGCTGGTGGTGGGGGAAAAGGGATGCGTGTAGTAGAATCCGAGGCAGAGTTTGATGAACAAATGAATCGAGCGGTATCCGAAGCCATTTCCTCCTTTGGTGATGGGGCTGTTTTTATTGAAAAATACATTTCCTCACCTCGTCATATTGAAATACAGATTTTAGGGGATCAACATGGAAATGTGGTCTATTTATTTGAGCGTGAATGTTCCATTCAACGGCGCCATCAGAAGGTGATTGAAGAGGCACCGTCTCCTGTAGTTAGTCCAGCCATGCGAAAAGCGATGGGAGAGGCGGCCATTGGTGTTGCTAAGGCCTGCAACTACTATGGTGCTGGTACGGTGGAATTTATCGTGGACGAGCAGCTTAATTTTTATTTTCTTGAAATGAATACCCGACTTCAGGTGGAGCATCCGGTTACTGAGATGATTACGGGCAAGGATTTGGTTCGGGAGCAAATTTGGATTGCTGAGGGAAAGCCACTTTCTTTTGCTCAGGAGGAGTTAACTATCCAAGGTCATGCCGTAGAAGTACGCGTCTATGCTGAAGATCCGAAAAATAACTTTTTACCAGATATTGGAAGGCTGACAACTTATCGTCGTCCTCAAGGACCGGGAATACGGGTAGACGATGGATTTGAAGAAGGAATGGACATTCCAATTTATTACGATCCTATGATTGCCAAACTGATTGCCCATGGAGCAACCCGGCAGGAAGCAATCAATCGAATGATTCGTGCTATTGACGATTACCGTATCACTGGAATCCAAACCACCTTGGATTTCTGTCGCTTTGCTTTATCTCATGAGGCGTTTCAATCCGGGAAGTTTGACACCAAGTTTGTGGAGCGCTTTTTTAGTCCCGAACTTCTAGAGCCACAGTTTACAGAAGAAGAAAAAATTTTACTTGCCGCCTTGGCTGTTGAATTTTATGAAGCTGAGGACAAGCGAGTAAATCCTAAAACTCCACTTACTCAAACGAAGACCACGAACTGGACCAACCGCTTAAGCTAATGGCAGAACTTTTACCGCTTAAGGCTTGGCGTTATTCCAAAGAGCTTGGAGATGAATTGGATAAACTAACAGCTCCTCTTTTTGATGTGGTTTCCTCCAAGCAACGGGAGTTATTGTATCAAAACCCATTGAATAGCATACATTTAGCTGTTCCTCAGGGAGATAAGGGCCATTTGACTGCGAAGAATTTACTCCAAAAATGGAAAGTCTCTGGGGTATTGGAGCAAGATGAGGTTCCAGGAATTTATGTGTATTACCAGTATTTTCGACTTCCAGGTGAAAAAGAGGAGCGTTGCAGGAAAGGATTTATTGCACAGATCAAAGCTACTCCTTGGGAGGAGTATAAGATTTTGAGACACGAGAATACCATTGTATCTGCTGTTCACGATCGGGTGGATTTACTTCGTGCGACGGAAATTCAAGCAAGCCCAACGCATGGATTATACGAAGATGCAAAACAGGAGCTTGAACCTTTGATGGATCAGGCCATGGAGCATCCTTTGTATGAATTGGAGGATTACCAAGGGGTTCGTGAGGTATTGGCTCGAATTACAGATCCAACAATCATCGCAAAATTCTTAAAGACTTTATCCGACAAAAAAGTAATCCTGGCAGATGGACACCATCGACTTGAAGCAGCGATTGCCTACCGGAAGGAGCAAGAAGGCGTAACGGTACCCTCGGATTGGAAGGCAGCAGATTACCATTTGATGTATTTGACTAACGTAGTCGGAAACCATTTGGAAATTCTCCCTACACACCGACTCTATTACGGGAGTAAACTTGATGATGAAGCATTTTTTGCCGCATTGGAAACCTGGTTTGAGATTAGACCGATGGGTGATGCAGCCGAATTGGCAACCTACTCTTTTCAACGAAAGCACTCTTTTGGATTAGTTTGGGAGGATGCTGCTTATGTAATTAAGTTTCGTCAAGAGAAATTCGATCAAGTAGCACCTGCTTTACCTGAGGTGCTTCGTCAATTGGATTTAGTCTTATTGCATGACGTAGTTTTTGATAAATTACTTGGACTTTCGCCAATCGAACAGCGGACTTCTCCTGATTTAGCCTTTGAACGAAATTTTTCCAGATGTGTCCAAGAAGTCCAATCCAAAAATGCCAAGTTTGCCATCATCACCCGAGAAATTGACTTGAGTCAAGTGATCGAGGTGTGTAGCTCAGGGCAGGTAATGCCTCAAAAATCCACTTATTTCTACCCCAAAGCGCTTGGGGGGATGCTATTTGCCACTGTTAATCAAGAAGAATTTAACTACGACTATGCCCAGTTTTTTAACGAATCTAGCCTCTAAAAAAATTATTTTGGGATCGAATTCCCCGCGAAGACAGGAGCTACTTCGTGGATTGGAACTCGATTTTGAAGTACGTGTACATCCCGTGGATGAACTTATTCCTGCGGACCTTCCAGCTCAGTATGCCGCTGCCTACCTCTCCAAAATGAAGGCGGATGCATTTCCCGATGAACTGCAGGAAAATGAATTATTGATTACTGCGGATACGGTGGTGATCGAACGAGGAAAAGTATTAGGCAAACCTGAAACTGAGCAAGAAGCTTTTGAGATGTTGAAAAGTTTATCGGGTGCTACTCATACGGTGATGACTGCTGTAACTATCAAGGATCGGAAAACCTCAATTACCTTGGAGGATGAAGCAGAAGTCACCTTTCGATTTTTAGAGGAAGAAGAAGTTTGGCATTACCTTAAAAAATACAAGCCATTCGATAAAGCGGGTGCCTATGGGATTCAAGAATGGATAGGATTTGTAGGGGTGAGTAGCATTCAAGGGTCCTACTACACGGTCATGGGATTTCCTTTGCATCTAGTCTATCAGCAACTGAAAAAGTGGTAAGCGCCTAATCGTTTTGGGATGCCCTAGCCGAGAAGTTCTCTCCCCACCACTGGAACGATTAAAGCATGGTTAACTGCGGCTGGGTTAGCCTGAAGCCAGTCCAGAGGCTCCAGTAAGGAATCATCTGCTAGGTCAAAGGTGCCGAAGTGCATCGGCACGAATTTTTTTCCACCCATTTCCCGAAAGGCCTTTGCCGCATCGCTCGGACTGGTGTGGGAAGGGTGCATAAACCATTCTGGTTTGAATGCTCCAACTCCCATCAATGCGTAATCGGGTGCACCCAATGTCTCAGCAATTTGCTTGAAATGGGGGCCATCCCCAGAATCTCCCATAAAATAGATAGACCGCTCCTGACTTTTTAGGTAAAAGCCACCCCATAAGCGTTGATTGGTATCAAACAGCCCTCGCTTAGACCAATGCCTGGTAGGAACAAAGGTGATGCTGAGGGAATGGCTTAGGTCATAGGATTGGTACCAGCCAGCTTCCTGGATGGAGTTCTTTGGGAGCCAAGGTTGCACCAAAGATGCCATGTTGAGACCTGTTAGAATTTTTGCATTGGGGACCAGTTGACCAAGCAAAGTCAAGGTGCCTTCGTCACAGTGATCGCGGTGATCGTGAGAGAGGAGAATGTAATCGATGTCTCGGAGTTGAGCGGGATCGAAAGGTAAGGGGCTATATCGTTTTAAGGCCCAGTTTTCGAGCCAGACGGGATCAATTAGGATGTTGACGCCCGCCATGCGGATAAGATAGCTAGCGTGACCGAGCCAGATGAGGCTGTCTTTGGAAGAAGTACAGAGCAGGGGGATTTGCTCCACTGCAAGCCTTCGTAGATCCGATTTCTTCGCTGCTGCCTGTGGGTTAGTTTCAAGCTTCCATTTCAAGACGGAGTAGAGACTGGCTTCAAAAGGATGGTGCAGATTTTGAAAAGTGCCATCACTCCGTTGTGGTGTGCCTTTCCAGTCAGCTGGGGTTTTGTCGTAGGGGAGTTTGGGATTGTCTAGGTGACGGACAGTCATCTCTTCTTTTGGACTTAGGTAATACAGCAATGCGGAAGCTGGTATTATGCCAGCCAAACCGCTAAGAAAAGTCCTTCTTTTCATGGGTAGTGTTTGGGTATCCAACCCGACTATACACGGAATGTTTAGAAAAAAAGAAGGCGGGATGTCCCGCCTTCTTTTTTTACTTCTTTACTCGTTTGCCTTCTACAGCGAAGGAATCCATGAGTGATCCGCTGACATTTTCATCGTCTTCACGTTGAATAGCCAAGGATAAATCACCAAAATCCGAGGTGAAGCTAAGTGTAAGGCTGTTTTCTGACTCAGTAATGTCATTCATCTTGGTTTCATTACCAGATGAGTCCACAAACTTCCCAACCAACTTGCCATCTACTCGCTCTAGGGTAAGCATCACAGTGATGGTGCCCATTGGGGTGTCCTTGATCGTTACTTCCCAATCGCCTACAAAGTAGTCAGTAGTTTGAGCTTGGGTGGTAAAGGAAATAATGAAAAGTGCAAAACCGCACAGAAGGGTAGTAATTAGTTTCATGGTTCTTTTGATTAAGGAATTGATTTGGAAGAAATATAGAAAAAGGATTTGAATTATTTTTAAGGGGTATTGCATTTCAAGCTATCCTGATGTTTCATCCAAATGGGGCATGCCAGTTTTTTTTAAATCAAACCTTTGGTGGTAGCAGTTTGTAAAGCACTGGGGTAACGATTCTGGATAGGATAGTCGAACTGATTAATCCGCCAATGAGTACAATCGCAAGAGGAGAGATCAGTGGATTGGTGCTTAAGGCTACTGGAATTAATCCTCCGATGGCAGTAATGGTAGTTAGGACGATGGGTAGGAAGCGGATTTCTCCAGATTGCTGAATGGCGGTATTCAAATCTACGCCTTCTTTTCGTAACTGATTGGTGAAATCCACCAGAAGGATTGAGGTCTTTACCTCAATCCCTGCCAAGGCAATCAGCCCAATAATGGCTACAAAGGAAAGGGAATTGCCCGTTATCCAAAGTGCAATCAAAGCACCTACCATCCCCAGCGGAATTACTGATAGCACAATGATTGTGCTTTTGAAGGTTCGGAAAAGCAAGATCAAAACTGCAATAAAAAGAAATGCAGTGATGATGATAATGGTATTGAACCCTGCAAAGGATTCTTGTTTGGTTTCGTATTCACCACCTAGAGTCAAGCGATAGCCTTCCGGCAAGGGTACTTGGTCTAGTTTGGCGATTACTTCACCCAACACGCGATCTGTGAGGTAATTGGCATCTACAAAGGAAGATACGGAGACAGATCTATTTTTATTGTAATGGTCTATGGTAAGGGTGCTGCTTTCAAATTTGAGATCTGCAATTTGGGAGAGCGGTATTCCTTTTCCTTGGTTGTTGTAGACATAAATGGGCTCGAATGTTTCCAGTGTTGCACGATCTTCTTTTGGTGTGGTCAGTAATATAGATCGTTCATTGCCTTTCGGATCAGTAAATGATCCCAAATTCAACCCTGCAAGTGCGAGTCGGACGGTTTGATCGATGTCTGCTGTCGCAATTCCCAATTGCCGTGCTTTTTCCTTTTGAATATCCACCCGGATATCTGTTTTTAAGTTGGCTACTGGGTTATTGACATAGAGGGTGCCTGGAGTTTGCTGAAGCAGTAATTCCACTTTTGAAGCTAGATTTCGAAGGGTATCCAAATTTTCTCCCACCAGTCTGATTTCGATCGGAGCAGTCACGGGTGGTCCTTGCTCAAAGTTTTTCACTTCCACCTTTGCTCCGACTACCTTTGAAAAATTGGCTTGGAGGGTTTGGATGATTTCCAATTTTCGAGGCGCAGACGTCTCTGGTTCAAGTTGAACAAACAGTTGCCCGTAATCGCTGCGCTCGTTTTCAGGAATCTCGTTGTAGTAAATGCGTGGATTTCCTTTGCCTACATTGGTCGCAAAGTTTTGCAATTCAGGAATTTTAGCCACCTCTGATTCCACTTGCCTTACGAGGGTATCCGTATTACTCAAATTGGATTGTAGCGGAGTGGTGATATTGATAAGAAACTGTGGTTTTTCCGAAGAAGGGAAAAGGCTAAATCCGATTACAGGAAATAAACCAAGGGAGACGAAGAAGATTCCGCCAGCAATTACGAGCGTAGCGACAGGCTTTTTTAATGCTTTTTCCAGAAGTGGTGCATAACTCACATGAATGCCTTTTTGAAAGAGGTCGTAGATCTTATTGGTATGCCCTTCCGTCTTATTCTTCAACAGCCAGGTTGAAAGAAATGGGATGATGGTCAGGGATACTACCAAGGAAGCAAGCACGCTCGTGATGACGGACATGGGTAGGCTTCGTACGAAATCCCCCGAACTTTCTGGCAAGAATACGAGGGGAAGGAAGGCGATAATTAAAGTAACCGTACATCCGACTACAGAGATCGAAATCTGTTGGGTGGCCTTCAATGCTGCTTCTTTCTTGCTAAAGCCATCTCGAATCCATCGTTCGATGTTTTCCACGACTACGATGCTGTCGTCTACAAGTAGGCCTAAGGCCACTACCAAGCCGACGATACTAAGTTGATTGAGTCCATACCCCAGTGCATTCAATAAAATTAACCCAATTGCAAGGGATAAGGGAATGGAAACCATGACGATAATTGAGGCACGATTCCCAAGAGGAAGTAGCGTCACAAACACCAGGGCAATTGCAATCAAGAAGTCTATTCCCAATCCACCTAGTCGTCTATTGACATAGTCGGCTTGGTCAAAAGCAACGATTAAATCAATGTTTTGTGGCAACTTTTCACTACTAGAGGCGAGTAGGGGACTATATTTTTCTTGTACTTTAGAAATGTTGGTTCCTTCTTTTAAGGCGGCAGTAACAAAGATAGCCCGGTACCCATTGAGCCGGGTGATGTGCTTGGTATCCTCAAAGTCATCTCGAATGGTTGCCACATCTTTCAATAGGATGTTTTTTCCTTGTAAGGAAAATACTACAGTCTCTGCGATTTCATCAGCTGAACTGTAATTACCGCTTGTTTTTACATTGAAAGTTTTGTTGCCAGCATCCACCTGACCTCCGGGGATGTTACTCAGTTCACTTTTGATGCTACCAATTAGCGCACCAAGAGGGATATTTAAAGAGGCTATTTTGTCCAATTGCAATTCAACTTTTACCAATTGGGCAGGTAATCCATGGATTTTTACATTCTTTAATTCCGTAATACTTTCCAAGTCTTTTTGTAAGCGGTCAGCTTCGGATTTAAGCGATTCTCGAGAAGCATTTTCACTGACTAAAGCAATTTGTAGGATGTTGACATCGGATGGTCTAACCTTCTTTACCTCGATGGAGAAAATTTCTTGCGGCAATTGAGGACGGAGGGTATTGACCTCCCGAACGAGCTCTTGGTATTTTTCATCTACATCCTCATTGTAGTTGTATTCCACGAGTAAAATAGCTGCCCCATCCTTAATCTCGGTTTCAATGCGCTTGATATTTTCGAGTGCATAAATGGTTTTTTCCAAGGGATCCACCACTAGTTCTTCTAAATCTTCAGGACTAGCGCCAGGATAAATGACAACAATAGGAAAATTGGGAGAATTGATTACCGGGTCTTCACTCCGCGGCATGTTCAAAAAGGTAGTCAATCCCAAAACCACGGTCATCAGAAAGATGACCAGGGTAAACTGGTAATTTTTTACCGCGAAATCCGAGATTTTCATCAGTTCTTAACTTGAATAGTGGAACCATCCGCCAAATAGGCACTTCCTGACACAATTAGGTTCTTGTAATTTTCCAAACCAGCTAGTACCTGAATGGAACTGGTAGTGATTTTCCCCAATTGAACTTTTACTTTTTTCGCTTTTTCACCCTCGACAACAAAGACAAACCCGCTGTCCCCATTGGCATCCAGAACGGATTCAAAAGGAACTTCCCAACCTTGTACCGTTTGCGAAGGTTGGATACGAGCCTTTCCAAACATGCCTGAAGCGAGAGATAGGTCTTTGACTGATTCGGGACTGATTTCTACCCAGTAGGTGCCTGTAATGGGATCGGCAGACTGGCTTTTTTGCGTTACTTTGCCAGCTGTCCAGGTGGCAGATGCTGCAGCATTTATTTCAGCCTTATCGCCAATTTGGATAGAATTCCATTGCTGGTCACTTAAGGTGACCTTTAAGATCCAAGCACCGGAAGCTGCACCATTGATTTGTAAGATGGGGGTACCTGAACCAACCAGCTGACCAGGATTCACAAATTTTTTGAGCACAAATCCATTTTTGGTGGCTCGGATTTGGGATTGGGCCAAGTTGAAGTTGGCCGTATTTAACTGCTGTTCCGCGATTTCCAGTGCTGTTTTGGAATTTTCAAACTGTTCAAGTGTAGCCACGCTATCGGTGTAGAGACGAGCTGCACGTTGATGGTCCCGCAAGGCTTTGTCGTAGGCAAGTTTGGATTGGCGAACCCCTGCTTGAATTTCAGTCAAGTCTAGGCTAGCAACGATTTGTCCAGATTTTACGGCATCTCCTTCCTCCACCAGTACTTTGGAGACAATGCCACCTAGCTTAAAGGATAGGAGGGTTTCGTCTTTGGTACTAAAATTACCACTTGCCGTAACTGCAGCCGTCATGGCTTTAGCTTCCAGTGGGATAAGGCTTACTGGAATAGCCTGACCTGTTTGTGGCGTACCCTTGTCAGTAGGTGTACTGCTGCTGCATCCCAATAGAAAGAGGAGGGAAATGACCGGGAAAAGTGAATAGCGCTTATTCATGACTTAGTTGGTTTCAGTAGTAAGTTGACGTTCAAGTTGTGCCAAAGCCATGTGAAGCTTATAGACACTGATGGATTTAATTAGAGAAGCTTGTGTGTATTGGTTTCTGGCATCAATAAATTCAAGCAAGGATTGGCTTCCCTCTTTGAATCCCTTGTCTACCAGATTAAAGTAGGCAGAGGCCGATACTAGTTTCTTTTCCGAAGATTGGAGCGCAGCAAGTAGTGTTTTTACCTCATTCCGTTGAACTTGGAGGCCTAGGTTCAGTTTCTGATTCACCAATTCTTTTTGTCGTTGCACGGATTGCAAGCCGAGGACATTCCGCTGAATTTGGTTTTGATTCCTTCCCCCTTGAAATACGGGGACACTGAAATTTAATCCCCACATCAAGTACCTGGATTGAGAATCGAAGCTCCAATCAAATCCTTGAGAACCGAGGTCTGCATAGGTAGAAATCTTTGGTATCCAATAATTTTTGCCCAGCTTAAGAGCTGTCTCCTGAATGGTTTCCAAGCTATGCATGGCACGCAGTTCCGGATTTTGTGGATGTAGGTTTTCGAGGAGTAATTGGTCGACCCGGCTGAGATTGAGAGGAATTTCCTCAAAGATTACTGCTTGGTCTAATGGCCGATTAACCAAAAAATTTAGGTATTGAGCGGCATTGTTCGTTTTTAATTCGGCCTCGGTTATCAGCGATTTTACTTGTTCAAGTTCGCTTTCTGCGCGCAACACGGCTGCTGGAAGTCTTTTTCCATTTTCAACTAGGGACCGGGTGTCTTTTAAGTTTTGTTCTACGAGAAGTAGGCTACTTTTTAGGATTTGGATGGAACTGTGGGCGGCGCAGAAATTGAAGTAGGCCAATCGGATATCTTGAATGAGGGTAGCTCGGTAAATATCTACTTGATAACCGGTCCAAATGACTTGTTCTTTTCGGATTTGGTTTTGATAAATCAAGTCTGAATTGAGAATAGGGAGCGTTGTTCGAAAGCGGGTATCGTAAAAGTTATTAGGGAGTAATTGCTCGGATACGTTATCGATTTGAGGAAAATTATTGGAAGTGGTAAGTTTATTTAAGGTCGAATAGACGGGGTTGAGTAGGTCGCCAACAGGAAAAGCGATTGTTCGTCCTCCTTCTGCCAAGGTGTAGTTTGCTCCAAAATCTACTGAGGGGAGGAAGAAGCTTTTCGCGTCTTTCAGTGCCAAAAGGCTTTGTTCCAAACTTGTATTTTTTTCCTGGAGTACGAGGTTATTAGCCAAGCCTTCCTTGATGTAAGTGTCTAAAACCACTTGTGCTCGAAGAGCTGATGTTTGAAGGCCAATCAGCAGGATAAATCCCTGAATTAGAATTCGAAATGGTCTTTTAAGTTGAGTTTTCGTAGGCATGATTTTCATGAGGAAAGTCGATCAAGTATGCTGAAAAATTCATTTAAGCCATCCTTAACGATGGTGTCTTGACGCTGTGCCAAGACTACCTCGCAGCGTTGGCGAATGCGTAGGGATACCATACCATGCACAGTGGACCAAACCAAAAAAGAAAGTGCTTCCTCTTCATGTCCTTGGAAGTGCCCTGACTGGATACATTCTTGGATAGTTGCTCTCAGGAAATTGAAGGTGCCAAAGCCTTCTTTCCATTGCTCCTCATTTGAATTTGAAACGTGAGCTATTGGAGCTTCTTTGATAAACATCAAGTCATACATGTCTGGATTTTCTAGCGCGAATTGCACATAGATGGCACCCATTCCTTTTAATCGCTCCATAGGATTAGATTCAGTCATCAGTACTTCCATTCGGCTCATCAATTGTTGAAAGCCTCCCTGATGCAGTGCATGGAAGATCTCGTTTTTGTCTTTGAAATAGTGATAGATGCTTCCCGGACTGTATTCAATCAAATCGGCTATGTTTCGAATTGAGGTTTTTTCTACTCCTTTTTCAAGGAAAAGGGTCTTTGCAGCCGCTAGGATGCGTTCTCGTAATTCTTCCTTATCTCGTTCTTTTCGTTCAGCGATACCCATAGTATAATTTGAATGGTCAAAAATAAATGAACACTGTTCAAAATAAAAAAAATTATTAAGTTTTTTTGAAAGCAGGAAGCTTGCGAACAATAAAAAAAGCTCGATAAAATCGAGCTTTTAGTAATTAAACGGAATCCTGTACTACAGGAACTAGAATTATTTTTCTTCTGTATTCGGTTTTTTCAATACCAAATAGAAGCAATACAGCGTAACGGATAGGATTATTCCTTGTGCAATGAGCGATAGAATTAGCGCGGAAGTGTTCATTGGATTGATTTTTTGCGTTTAACAGTGGAGTACCAGACAATGCCACAAATACCAAGAAATAAGAGGAGCAACTGAATTCTTGCAAAGCCTGAATACATCATTTTTTCTTCCAAAACAGCGGTATTCTCAGGGTTGGCAAGAATTTGTGCTTCCAAGTCCGCAAAGGTGATTTTTGCGATCAATGAACTTGCATCTAAAGGCCAACCTTCCCCTGAAAATAAGTTAGAGAAAGCCGCTACCCAATCGTTATCGGCAGGAGTAATCAAAGCACCTAAGAATACAATGCTTAGTAACACGGGTGTGATGTAGGTCATGATATATTTGTAGAAGGAGGGAATGCGAATATCAGCACCTCTGGTGATCTCTTCCCATCCTTTTTTCATGCCGAAAATGTAGGTGAATAGGATGGTCTCCAACAACGCAAAAATTACTAGGCTGACCGTGCCTCCCCAATAATCGTATTCATCAAAGTATCCATACTGGTAGAATAGAACAGTAGGAAGACCCATTGCTAAAGAAATTAATCCAAAGGAAACAGCTCCTTTGACCTTGCCCCAACCAAACTCATCCTGCATGAAGCCCATCCAAGGGGTACCCATAGCTAGAGAAGAAGTAATACCTGCAAAGAACAATAACCCAAACCAACAAACTCCGGCAAAGGCACTAATTAGTGGCCCCCATTGTTGGAACAAGTAGGGCATCGTCTGGAAGGCCATGCCAAACCCTGCATTTTCCAACACCCAGTCTAATCCCAAAAATCCAGCAGCGATTGGGATTACAATGGCACTTCCTAGAATTACTTCTACAAATTCGTTGGTGAAACCAGCAGTTACCGAGTTAAGCGCGATGTCCTCGTTTTCCTTGAGGTAGGAGGCATAGCACTGAATCGAGCCCATACCTACGGACAAGGTGAAGAAGATTTGTCCAGCTGCAGCCAACCAAACTTTAGGGTCTGCTAGGGAGCTATATTGTGGGGTCCACAAGAAGTTGATTCCATCCCAAGCATTTGCATCAGGAAATTCTGCTGAGGCAAAGTCGCT
>JACCDS010605532.1_pt1 | contig 14032 bp, 17 predicted proteins | sample 7446441 | NCBI WGS metagenome assembly JACCDS01 (sample SAMN15323445, study PRJNA562643) | freshwater metagenome | isolation source: river surface water | place: USA:Blue River Watershed | collected 2017-08-17 | reverse complement strand
GCCCGAAACCGGAACCGGGCTATCGGGCAGGTCGAGATCGATGCATACGCGCCCCTCCTCGGCCAGCACGCCGAGGAAGCCGGCAGCATCCCGGATGAGCTCGCGCAGGTCGATCGATTCGCGCTTTGTCGCCGTTCGCCGGCCTTCGGCGCGGGTGAGTTCGAGCAGCGTGGTGGTCAGGAGAGTGAGCCGGTCCACCTCCTCCAGCATGGTACCGATGATGTTGCGGTACTCGGCTTCGGAGTGCGGCTCGCGCAGACCCACCTCGCCCACGCTGCGAATCACCGTCAGCGGCGTGCGCAATTCGTGGGAGGCATCGGCGGTGAAACGCCCGAGCTCTCCGAAGGCCGCCTCCAGCCGGGCCAGCAGCGCGTTGAAAGCGACGGCAAGCCGCCCCGGCTCGTCGAACGGGTTGGCCACGGGAAGCCGCGCGTCCAGCCGGCCGGCGTGGATGGCCTCGGCCTCCTCGGCCATGCGGTGGATGGGCGCGAGCCCCCGGCCCGCGAGCCAATAGCCGCCCGCGGCCGCCGCCAGCAGGGCGAGCGGCAGACCACCGGCCATCACCCACAGGACGACCACGAGGCCGCGCGCGAAGTCGTCCTCGCGCAGCGCGGCACGCATCAGCAGCATTTCGCCTTCGAGGGAGACGCGGCGCTGCAGCAGCCGCAGGTGCACCTCGCCGGGAAGCTCCAGGGAACGCAGGCCCGTCCAGGCCGTGTCGAGCGGCAGGACGGGCGTCTCCCCCGAGTCGGTCGCCGCGTCCTGGCGGCGCAGGGCGAGCGTGCCGTCGGCGCGCCAGACATCGAGCCAGGACACGTTGCGCAGCCGCTGGCCCTCGCCGCGCTGGTCCTCTTCATGTTCCGGCCCGTGGACGCGGCGCCAGGCCAGGCGGCCACCGGCATCGCGCGCGATGCTGCGCTCGGCGATCTCCAGTTCCTGGTCCAGCCGGTGATCCAGCTCCGCGGCGAAGCGGTCACGGATCAGCAAATAGACGGCCAGCGCATAGGCCAGCAGCATGGCGCCGAACACCAGCGCGAAGGCGGCGGTGAGCCGGGAGCGCAGGGTCAGCCGACGCCAGGCCATGATCACGGCGCCTGCTCCTGGAGCACGAAACCGACCCCGCGCACCGTGTGGATCAGCGGATGTCCGTGACCATTGTCGATCTTGCGGCGCAGCCGGGCGATGTGCACGTCGATGACGTTGTCCAGCGGCGTGGCGCGCGCCACTTCGCGCCAGACGTCGCGCGCGAGCATCTCGCGCGACACCACGCGGCCCTGGTGCAGCAGCAGATAGTCGAGCAGTTCGTATTCGTGCGCGGTGAGTTCCACGTCCTGCCCGCCGCGCGCCACCCGGCGCGTGACCCGGTCCACCTCCAGGTCCGCCACTTTGAGGCGCAGCACGTCCTGGGCCCGCCCGCGCCGCAGCAGCGCCCGGATGCGCGCCAGCAGCTCCTCGAAGGCGAAGGGCTTGACGAGGTAGTCGTCGGCGCCGAGGTCAAGGCCGCGGATGCGGTCCTCCACCGTGTCCCGCGCCGAGAGGATGATCACCGGTGTTGCCAGCCCCCGGCTGCGCAGCGTGCGCAGGATCTCCAGGCCGTCGCGGCCGGGTAGCATGAGATCGAGGATGAGCAGGTCGAACACCTGCGACGAGACGAGAAAGAAACCGTCCTCCCCGGTGGCCGCCACCGTCACGTCGAAGCGCTCGGTCTCCAGCCCGTGCTTGACGGACTGGGCGACTTTCGGCTGGTCTTCGATGATCAGGATGCGCATGACGGTGTTCCGGACTTCGATGCCGCCAGTCTACGGGGCCGGTGGCGCCGACCCTACTGAAGTGTTTCTGACTTTTCCTTCAGGATCGGGAATGCTCGCTTGCCACCTCATGACGATTCCTTCTCGTGATGGCGGAAAGCTCGCCAGAGCGCCAGGTCGTAGGCGATCTTGAGCGCGCCGCAGAGTATCAGCGGCGCGGCGAGCGCCCCGGCGGCGAACAGCGCGCCGCCGAGTGACGGGCTGACGGCCGACGCCAGGCTGCGCGGCACGGCGGTGAAGCTCGCCGCCGCCGCGCGCTCGGGCGGTGTCACGACGGCCATGACGTAGGCGGTGCGGGTCGGCACGTCCATCTGCGACAGGGCGCTGCGCGCGAACAGCAGCGCCAGCGACCACTCCAGGCCCGGTGCCAGGGCGGCGAGGATCAGGCAGATATTGGCCGGGATGTGCGTGAACACCATGGTGTTGAGCAACCCGATGCGCTGCGCCACCCAGGGAGCGATCCACTGCGAGGCGGTGGTCAGCAATCCGGCCCAGAAGAAGAAGGTTCCGGCCGCCGCCAGCGACAGACCGTGGCGGTCGAACAGCCACAGCGCCAGCAGCGAATTGACCACCAGGCCGCCAGCGAAGGCATCGACACTGAAGAGTGCGGCGAGCTTGAACACGGTGCGGCGCGAAGGCCCGAGCGGCGCCGGCTTGGGCGCCGATGCGTCAATGCCATCCTCCAGACGGCGGTAGAGCAGCCAGACGACGGCGCCGATGGCGGCGTAGAGGAGGAACATGCCCCGCAGGGCGTCGAGCATCGCAATGCCGGTCAACATGACGGCCCACGCCGGAAAGCCCGCCGCCAGGGCGCCGAAAGCGGCGCAGAGCGAGCCGGTGACCGTGTAGCGGGCAAAGAGCGCGGTACGCGCCTGACCCTCGGCCGCCGCCGCCAGGCGCGCGTGTTCGAGCGGAAGGAACACGCTGACGTCGCCCGAACTGGGATTGAGCGTGCCGACGAAGGCAACCACGGCCAGCGGCCAGAACGACGACAGGCCGGCGAATCCCAGGCCGGTGGCCGTCATCAGGAGGGCCGCAAACAGGAGCAGGCGATGCTGCGGCCAGCGATGGCCCATGCCGCCCACCGCGAGTGTCGCCAGCGCCGAACCGGCGAGCGTCGCCGTGCTGAGAACACCGACCTCCATCTGGCCGAAACCGAGCGCCAGCAGGTAGGCGGGCAGCAGCACCGCCACGTAGCCGTCGGCGAAGGCGCGCAATGCGCGGCCGACAAGAATCGTTCGCGCCGCGTCCTGCACTCCCGCCGGCAGCAGCCAGCGCATGCGTTACGCCGACTCCGGCGCGCTGGCACACCAGGTGTACAGAGCGTCGTACATCACCATGCCCTGGGCGAGCAGTTCGTGGTCGTCCTGGAAGTTGCGGTTGAGGCCCCACGAGAGGGCGACGAGGCCGGCCGACTCCGCCGCCAAGTCCGGGGCGTCGGTGTCGGCGCCGCGCACGATGAGGGCAAGGCGGTGCAATGCCGGATCGGTCAGCCCGTACTTCTTGAGGAAGGCATCGAAGCTGCAAAACGGCCCGTCATGGCCCAGTTCCACGCCGGGCACGTCGAAGGGCGTGGCCCCTAGGCGCTGCGCCTCGGACACCACCTTGTCGCGCGGGACATAGATGAACTCGGCGTCCTTGTCGATAAAGCGCGCCACCAGCCAGGGGCAGGCGATGCGGTCGATCTTGGGGCGTTCGCGTGTGATCCATTTCATCTCGATCTTCCTTTCATGAAGAGGCGGGCGATGCCGCCCAGGATGCCCTGCGGCGGGCGTACCAGCCGGTCGCACCAGGCATACAGGGCGTCGTACGTCGGCCGGCTGCGGACGACGAGTTCCATGTCGTCGGCGATGTTGGCGTTGAGCCCCAGCACGACGGCTTTGAGTCCGGATGTCTCGGCCGCCAGGTCGGGGTAGTGCGTGTCGACGCCCCGCACGATCTGGGCCATGCGCTTGAGCGCCGGATCGTCGAGACGGTACTTCTCCAAAAAGGCGTCGAAGCTACACAGGGGACCGGAATGTCCAAGCTCGACACCTGGCACGTCATAGGGGATGGCGCCGACCCGCTCGGCCTCGGCCAGCACTTGCTCGCGGGGCACGAACAGAAATTCCGACTCCCGGTCGATGAAGCGGTGGATCAGCCAAGTGCAGGCCAGACGGTCCACCTTGGGGCGTTCGCGGGTGATCCATTTCATCGGGGTTTCCTTTTGTTCAGAAGCCTTCGGCTTCGCTTTCCTGATAAGCCTGATAGGCGTTGCGGCCGTTCAACTCGATGAAGTTGGCAAGCGACTTCCAGACCGAGGCGTCGAAGCCCGCCTTGGCTGCTTCGATGTCGGTGCCTTTCTTCACCGCGTCGTCCATGTGGCGCTTGAGCGCGGCCAGGTAGTCGCGCGTCGGGAGGTCGAAATCGGACAAGGGGCCGGGCTGGCCGTGGCCGGGAGCGAACGTGGTTCCCTCAATGGTGTGCAGCATGTCGAAGGCTGCCAGCCAACCCTTGACGCTACCGTCCGGAATCAGGGCAGGCAGCCTGCCCCCGTAGAGGATGTCGCCGGCGAACACGGTGCGGTCGGGGCGCACCTCGACGACTAGGCTGCCCTTCGTGTGGGCCGTGCCGGCGTGGCGCACGCGCAGCACGACGCCACCGCCGAGATCGAGGTCGATGGATTCCCCCGCGCCGAGCAGCTGGTCGGGCGCAGCCGGCACGGACAGGCCGGCAACGCCGAGAATGCCGGCAGCCGCGTTGGCCATCATGGCGCCGTCCTGCGCCATGCGTTCGGCCGCCTCCCTGCCCGCGAGGACGCGGGCGCCGGCCTGGCGAAAGACGTCATTGCCGAGAAAGCGATGGGGCTGCGAGTTGGTGTTGATGACGTGACGCACCGGCAGCGCCGAGCGTGCGCGAATCTGGCGCAGCATCGCCTCGGCCATGTCGGGCGAATAGCCGCTGTCGATGACGGCCACGGCATCCTTGCCGACGACGAAACCCATGTTCATCCGGAACCCCCGGTTCTCGCGCGTCGGACCATCGTAGGGGCCAATCCAGGCCCAGGCATGGGACGACACCTGCCGGGGAGCGGGCAGGATGTCGGCGTGGGCGAGCGTGGCTGCCCATGTCATCAATAGCAAAGCGAGTGTGCGAATCAGGCGGGTCATGGGCTCGGTCTCCTGGTGGCTTGAGCGGGGGCGGTTTTCATCTGCGGGCCGTGCGTATCAGGCCTGCATCAGGCCCTGGATCTCGGCGTGGTAGGCGAGATAGCGCGCCCGCGTCTGCGGGTTCTTGCCGTAGCAGGCGTTGTCCCCGAGGATCGCGGCGAAACGCTCCTCGGCCTCGCGCTCGGAACCGAGTTCAACGACACCGTCCCAGATGATGTCCACCAGGCGGTCGGCATAGATGACGATGCGCTCTTCCAGGGCGCGCGGCGTGTAGTCCTTGGCCGCCAGGCCGAGTTCCACCGCTTCCTCGACGCTCATGCCGCCCCGGATGTGCTTTTCCATGAGGGCGGTGACCGGCTCCGGCAGTCCGAGCACCGCGCCCATCTCGGCGCCGACGAGGCCGTGCTCGATGGCGTGGGTCTTGGCCTTGCCCAGATCGTGGAACAGGGCGCCGCGGCCGATCCATTCCATGTCTACGTCCGCGCAGGTGCGCCGGGCGATCTCCAGCGCCTTCTCCGCCACCCGCAGGGAATGCTCGATGTCCGGCTCGGCCATGCCGGCCGCGCGCAGCAGGGCCACGTCCTCCGTCCGAATGGTCATGCGTCCTTCCCCTTCAGCCCGTAATACGCCAAGGCGGCGTCGCGCACGCTTTCCGCCTGACCCCAGATGTGGGTGAACTTCGATTCCATGTCGACGCGCAGGTGCTCGATGTACTCGCGCACGCCTTCCTCGCCGAAGCGCGCCCGAACTTCGGGCATCAGGTCCCAGACGCGGCTGAAATCGTGGCGCTCGTACTGCATGTCGGGGTCGTTGATCCAGCGATGCAGTTCGGCGTAGTCCTGGCCGGTGCGGGTAAGGCTGATTTCGATGTGCTTGTCAGTGTGTGGCATGTTCCGCTCCTTCCTGTTCAGTCCCTGGTTTCCACCTCGCCGCCCGCGGCCTTCCAGCCCTCGATGCCGCCCTCGATGAAGCGGGCGTTCAAGCTTTTGGCTTGCAGGGCATCGACTACGCTGTTCGATACCGACCCGCCGCGCACGCAGTAGACGATGATCTCCTGGTCCCTGGGCAGGCTGTCGGCCCACTCGGTGATTTGCGTCGGGTCTTTCCAGTTGGCGCCTGTCAGTTGCTCGCCGGAGGCATTGCGGTCGTCGGCGCGGCGCACGTCGAGAATCAGCTTGTCGGCCAGTTCGGTCTTCAGGGTTTCGGGTTTGATGGTGCGGTCCATGGTCAGGCTCCCGTCGCGACCGCCAGCTTCTTCGAGGCGGCGGCGAGGTTGAGGTTGTTCATGAAGGCATCGACGTAGGCGCCGGCCTTGGCGCCGTAGTCCATGTGGTAGCTGTGCTCGTACATGTCGAGCGCCAGGATGGGCGTAGCGCCGGCGACGTTGCCGGTGTGGTCCGCGGCCCAGGTATTGACGAGCTTGCCGTCGCGCGGCGACCATGCCAGCAGTACCCAGCCGGAGCCGCCGCCCAGCGCCTTGCCCATGGCGGAGAACTGCGCCGCCCACTTGTCCAGGCCGTCGAAGTCGGCTTCGATCCGGGCCTTGAGCGCAGCAGAAGGCTCGCTCGCGCCCAGGCTGTCGAAGAACACTTCGTGCAGCAGCATGGAATTCATCGCCACCATCTGCTCGCGCTTGAGGCCGTTGATGGCGAACACCGGGGCGGCGGCCCAGTCGAGCCCGGCCAGTTGCGCCTCGATGGCGTTGAGCCGCTTCACCGCCCCGCCGTAGTTGTTCTCATAGTGGCTGACGATAATCTTCTCGGACATGCCGGCGATGGCGCCGGGGTTGCAGGAAAGGGGTTTCAGTTCGTAGGGCATTCTTCACTCCTCAGACAGCGTAGGTGTAGACGAGACCGATGGCCGCGCAGGCCGCGATGACCTTCATGATGTCCTGCTTGTATTTCCACAGGGCGAGGAAGGCGGCCACCGAGATCAGGGCGTAGAACCACTCGAAGCCGCCGGAGAAGGGAGCCGCCTCGGTGGCGCGCGGCCAGATCACGTGCCAGCCGAAGAACAGCGCCAGGTTGAGCACCACGCCCACCACGGCGGCGGTGATGCCGGTCAGCGGCGCGGTGAATTTGAGGTCGCCGTGGGTTGATTCCACCAGCGGGGCGCCGGCCAGGATGAAGACGAAGCTGGGCAGGAAGGTGAAGAAGGTGGCCACGCTGGCGCCGGCGAAACCGGCCAGGAACAGGGCGTCCGGGCCGAAGATCTCCTTGGTCCAGGCGCCGACGAAACCGACGAAGGACACCACCATGATCAGCGGCCCGGGCGTGGTCTCGCCCAGGGCCAGGCCATCGATCATCTGCGTGCCGGTGAGCCAGCCGTAGGTCTCCACCCCACCTTGATAGACGTAGGGCAGCACCGCATAGGCACCGCCGAAGGTGACCAGCGCCGCCTTGGTGAAGAACTCGCCCATGTCCTTCAGCACCGGATCGCTAAGCAGCAGCATGGCCGCGCCCCAGATGGCGAGGGCCGCCACCAGCAGCAAGGCCAGATACGTGGGCTTGAATTTGGTGTGTTCCGGGGCTGGGGTGTCGTCGTCCAGCAGGGCCGGGCCATAGGCCTTGTTGGACGCGCCGTGGCCGCCGCCTACCTTGAACTTGTCCGGCCAGACCTTGCCGCCGATGAAGCCGAGCACGCCCGCCGCCAGCACGATGTAGGGGAAGGGGATGCCCAGGGCGAAAATGGCGATGAAGGAAGCGGCGGCCATGGCCCACAGCAGGTTGTTCTTCAGCGCCCGCGAGCCGATGCGCCAGGCGGCGAAGACCACGATGGCGACCACGGCCGGCTTGATGCCGTTGAACACGCCCTGCACGAAGGTGACGTCGCCGAAGGCCATATAGGCATAGGTCAGCCCCGCCAGGATGAACAGCGACGGCAGCACAAACAGGGTGCCGGCGACAATGCCGCCCCAGGTGCGATGCAGCAACCAGCCGATGTAGATGGCCAATTGTTGCGCCTCGGGTCCTGGCAGCACCATGCAGTAGTTGAGGGCGTGCAGGAAGCGGTGTTCGGAAATCCAGCGGCGTTTCTCGACCAGTTCCTGGTGCATGATGGCGATCTGCCCGGCCGGGCCACCGAAGCTGATGAAGCCGAGCTTCAGCCAGTAGGCGAAGGCCTCCCAGAAGGAAGGATGGGCGGGCCGCAGTTGCGGCGGGGTGGGGGTATTCATGGGGTTTTCTCCTTGTAGCTTTGGATCAGCCAGTCGAAGACTTCGCACGCCCGTGCCAGCAGCGTATCGTCGTCAGGTTCGGATGCCCGCAAGCCCGCGAGCAGCGATTCGATGCCCGGCGCCTCGGCCACCGGCAGCCCGCCCACGTCCAGGCAATGCACCAGTTCGCCGAGGCGCAGCAGCGCCGGGTCGTTCTCCAGGCCGAAGCTCGCCAGCAGGGCCTCGAAGGTGACTTTCGTGCCCACATGACTGAAGGCGGCGCCGTCGAAGTCGAAGCCGAGCCAATCCTCACGGCAGTCGGCCGGCGAGCCGAGCCAGACGAAACGCGCCTCCGGGTCGATGAAGCGCTGGATGAGCCAGGCGCTGGCCAGCCGGTCCACCCACGGCCGCGCCCGCGTGGCCCAGACGCGGCCACGGTGGCCGGCGCGGTCGAGGCGCGGAATGGCCGCTTGGCGCGGCGTGGGTTCGTCCGGAGAAAGGCGCCGATTGAAGGCGTCGCGCAACTCGTCCACGGCCGCCTGCGCCTGACGCTGGGACTCGCCGGGGAAGAAATCCACCCGCAGCACCTGCTCGAAGCGGCGCACCAGAGACTGGATTCGGCGTGCGGTAGCGGCCCCGTCGAGGGTTTTCAGTTCGGCCTGCAGGCTGCGCGCCTCCTCGACGATTCCGGCGTAATCCTCGCCGCGGTCGAACAGGGCGCACAGCGCCGCTTCCTGGGCGCCGTCGCATCCCGACAGGCGATAGACCTCGGCGCTGCCCTCGACCGCCAGCGCCTCGCTAGCCACTTCCTCCAGGGCCGCCGCGTGCTCGGGCGATTCGGGCAGCAAATAGACGCCGTCGCGCAGAGTGGCGCAGCCCAGCGCCTTGAGTGCGCGCCAGACACGCATGCGGCCGGTAGATGCCTTGGTGGGCAAGGTAATGAAAAGCGCGAGGAACGGCATCGGCACGCCTGGGCAGTTAGTGTTGTTTTATATTCTACACAAATGTTATATCTGAAACAACACTCAGACGCCGAGTCCTGTGGAAACGTCATCGTCTTCAATCAACTAGATAACTGTCGACTGACGCTAGCTGATGGCTGGGCCGAGCCGGCGCCCCAATTTCCAGGACGCACTGCCTCCATACACCACGGCTGTCAATGATTTCCCTAGACGGGGCTCGATCACTGGTTTCCAAGGCACCAGGCTGAATTCCCGTCCATCGTCCAGCATGGCGAAACGTCCGCTGGTAAGTTGAACGCTGCGGCGGTAAGTGCCGGTTACACGCTGCCCCTCGGATACCGGCCGGTATTCCAGGCCGGTTACTGCCGCTATCTCCTGCGCAGCCCTCGCCAGATCGCGCCCGCGCAGCGTCGCCAGCAGATTCCGCGTCAGGATCACGCGCTGGCCGCGCCGCTCGGCCAGCCCCTGCTCGATCAGAAAATCAGCACGTTGCTGCAGCGCGTCCTTGACCTCACTGCCAAAGCCCAGGTCCCCCAGCCCCTTGCCGCCACCGATCAACTGCTGATCCAGCCAGGTCGCCCCGATCACGCGGGTCTGCCGCTCAATGGGTAGGTGTGATTTCAGCTCCACCGCCCCGCCACCGCCGAGCCGCTGAGCGTCGTACAGGCGACCCCGTTTAGCCAAGTCACCTGGCACGCGCCAGACGCCTTCGGCCTCGCGCTCCACGATGCCGGCGCGGCGCAGGGCTTCAAGCCGACGCACATGCGCCGCCACCACCTCACGCGGATCACGGTCGGGCGTAGCCTGACCTTGCGTGACTGCCAAATGATGATCGGTGCGGTACACGCCATCGACGGCCAACGCGGCGATGTTCCGGTCGGCCGTGCGCACTTCGGTCGCCCCTTTCACTTCCACCACGGCGCCGGTCGGGTACTGCTCCAGTTCCGACCGCAGCGGCAGTGCAACGTAGTGCGCCTTGCCATCGGTCCCGTCGATAACCAGATAGCCCTTGTCGTACAGCTCGTCGGCCAGTCCCTTGGCAGCTACGCGGCCTACGATGTTGCGGCCATCCTCGCCTGGCTGAAACACGGCCAGCTCGCGCTGCTTCCCGCTCATGGCGCGCTGCATGGTGCGGATGATGTCGCCACGCTCGCCCACGGCCCGCAGCGTGGGTTCGGCCTCGGCATGGATGGTCCAAGCGCCAGGCTGCTGCTCGGTCGCCAGTCCCATGCGCTGCAAGTGCTGCAGGCGGCCGATCAGCATTTGCCGCTGGCGTTGCAGCCGGGGCTCGGCCAGTGTCTCCGGACCCACAAGGCCGTCCATGGCCACGCGTTCCAAGGTGCGATCCAACCCCGTCCACCGCTCCTGGTCGACTTCGCGCTGCATGGCGCGCTGGATCTCCAGCTCGGTGCGTGGCCCCAGCCATTCGGTCGCCAGTTCGGCGGCCCGGTGACGCATCCCTTCGGCGATGTAGTCGCGGGAAATGATGAGGTCTTTGCCGGTGTCGTCCTTGCCGCGCAGGACGACGTGCGTGTGCGGGTTGTCGGTGTTCCAGTGATCCACCGCCACCCAGTCTAGGCGCGTGCCCAGGTCGCCCTCCATGCGTGCCATCAGATGCCGGGTGTAGGTGCGTAAATCGTCGAGCTGTTCGGCGTCCTCCGGCGAGATGATGAAGCGGAACTGGTGTCGATCCTCGCGCCCGCGCTCCTCGAAGGCGGTGGTATCCGCCGCGTCGGTCGTCGAGCTGTAGGCGTGGCCCGCCCCGCCCTGGCGATCGACTCCCTCGCGCTCGATGTACCGCAGATGCGCGGCAGTCGAGCGCGGCCCGGCCTTGGCCAGATGGACCAGACGCGCCTTGATCGTCACGCGCCGGGCGTTGGGCGCGAGCGAGGAACCGGCAAAGCGGGCTGCGACGTGACCGCGCCCCAGCCGAGAGCCGGGGCGATGGCCGACTTTGCCGGCCGTCTTGCCGAGCTTGACGCCGGCCTTGTTGGTCTGGCGCAGCACCTTGTTGATGAAGGCGTCGCTCCGCTGTTTCGGCGCACCAGGACGCACCCGGAAGCGGTCGTCGTCCTGATTGCTCATGAGGTGCCTCCACCCAAGAACAGCGCAGCCAGGCGGGTGAAGCACGCGCCTTCGCCAATGCCGATGTGGCGTTGCGCACTCTCGCGGCACGCTGCCGCTCCCTGGCGCGTGCCGCGCCAACCCCACGTGCGGACAAGGTTTTCAAGCAGCCGGGTGCCGCGACCTTTTATCTTGCCTTCCGCCTTTGCCTCTCGCATTCGCTCCGGGCGTCGGCGGCCCGGCGGCGCTGCGCTGCTCGCAGCCAGCCCGCCGGCGAACGCGGCCACGGCCATCGGCCGGGCGCGTTCGAGGCAAGACGCCTGCACGTGGGACGGCGGTGCCGGATGCTGCACGAGGTGCGGTGCGAATGCACACGCATTGAATGCGCAACGACACGGCGAGGACCAGTGAGCCGACACGTCAGATGGCACGATGAAGCGCAGCGAATCGGCAGCCATCATGGACGTGTCTCCAGCCAGATCGGATGCGCAACACCCATCACGGTGGATGCTCTGACCGGGCCGAAATACCGGCTGTCGAACGACGCCGGATTCGTCACGCTCAACAGGAACAGCTCGCCGGGGTGAAGCTGCCGGCACTGCTGCCAGGATGGCAGCGGCCGACCCATGCGATCGGCAGGCAAGACGGCTGCCACCGGCACGCCGTCAATGCGCACGCGGCGACCGACAATGCACACCTCCTGCGGCGCCACTGCGCCCACCCGCTTGAGCAACGGAATACGCGCCGGAAGGTAGCCGCGCTGCGCAGCCAGCGCGGCCGCCGCGGTCGGTAGCGGGGCCAGCACGATGCTGCCCACGGACAACGGACGTGGCAGCGAGCCGGCCCGGTAGTCGATTGGTTCGACGCGATACCAGCCGACCGCCACGCTGTCGGACGGGTTGTAGATCAGTCGCGGCAACGGCCGCATGTGGTCAGGACGGAAGGACGCCCAGGCCAGCGCAGCGAGGCCGCAGGCAGACAGGCCCGCCAGCACGATGCGAGTGCGCAGGCGCGAACGAGGACGCGGCGCCGTTTCCGTGGCGTTGGTGGACGTGGAAAACGTCGTCATGGCAGCGCCCTCCCGACCAGCCACGCGGCGTGCCGTTCAGCGGTGTATTCGGGTAGCGCCAGGCGCGCAGACAAACGGTTGCCCAGCGTGCGCCAGTACGCGGGCGACACGTCGATGGCGGCGATGCCCAGCGCCTCGATGGCGTCGATCTTCGCCAGCACGGCGCGCACGGCGGGTTCGCCCTCGGCGTGCAGCAGCAGCCGCGCACCCGGCAGTACGCCGGGGATGCGCTGCGCCGCGTCCAATGGCGTGCAAGCCTGCATCACCATGAGCTGCCAGCGGATCGTGCCGTAGTCGTTGGCGTGCCAGCGGATGCGACAGAACATCGCGCTCGGCAGGAAAACCGCGACGCGACGCCAGCGGTCGAGCCGGGTGGTGCGCGCCGGATCGCCCAAGCGTAGATAGATGTCGATGCGCTGCTCAACGTAGGCGAGCGAAACGCGGGTCAGCGGCGCAGTGCCGGTCTGGCTGGCGAGCACCGCGAGCGATGGCGGCGGCGCAACTGTGGACGCCGGAGCGGAGGTGTTCATGGACGGTTCTCCAGACGGATTTCTGGAAACTCGCGCTCCAGCAATGCGCGCAGCAGTTCGGCCACCGTCACGCCCTGCGTGAAGGCCGACACCTTGATGCGCGCACGCATCGCGGGTGTGATGTCGAGGGTCAGGCGTGCGGTGTAGAGGTCGCCTTTCTGCAAGGCATCGGCTTCTCCCTGACGAACCCACGCCTCGGCGTGCGGGTTCGCTGGCGGACGTGCGCCGATGCCGACGCGCTTGCCACGCGCAGATCGCTCCGTGGTCATGTTGGCCACCGCAGCAACTCATCGACCAGCGCGGCAATCTCGCGCGTCGCGGCGCTGTCGGGGGCCGTTTCGCGGGCCAGCCGACCGGCAGCCACGCTGTCGGCAAAAACAATGCGCTGATGAACCTCCGAGCGCAGCGCGGGCAACGGCTGGTCGGCCAGCGCCTGGCGCGCTTCACGGCCAATGATGGTTGTGCTGACGCGCCGATTGATGGCGAAGGCCGCGCGCAGCGCTGGCCGGAAAACTTGCGCCTCGCGGATCAGCGCCACCATCTCGGCCGACGCCCACAAGTCGTAGGGACTGGGCTGTACCGGGATCAGCACGCGCTCGGCCGCCAGCAGCGCAGAACGAGCCAAGGCGGCGATGCGCGGCGGGCCGTCGATGACGACGTGATCGGCCCGGCGTGCCAGCTCGGGGGCTTCCTGGTGCAACGTCTCACGTGCGAGGCCCACGGCGCTGAACAAGCGCGGCAAGCCCTGTTGGGCGCGCCGCTGCGTCCAGTCCAGCGCCGAGCCTTGCGGGTCGGCGTCGAGCAGAACGACTTGCTGACCGCGCATTGCCAGTTCGCCTGCGATGTGTGTGGCAAGCGTGGTCTTGCCTACGCCGCCTTTTTGGTTGAGCAAGGCGAAGATCATGGCTCAGCCCTCCATTCTGGAAAGCCGGGTTTTCTTCGCTGTGCGCCGTGCCGTTTGGTGCTTATCCACCGAAATGGCGCGCTTCTTTTAAAAGTTAAAGAAGTTAAGTTAGGGAAGTTAGAGGGGCTGGAAACCCGCGCCGTTATTGGGTTTTCGGCGGTTTCGCACGCCTGATAGCACGATAGGGACACGCCCGATAGCACGATACCCGCCACGCCTGATAGCACGAGGCCATTCACAGATTGTCCACGAGTTATCCCCGTGCCGTGTGCAGCACGGGCCGAAAGGTCAGCAGTTCGGCCCCGTCGTCCGGCATCCGTTCGATGCCTAGGACGTAGCCCGGCATCGACTGCCGCGCCACCAGCGCGCGCAGGTCGCAGGCGAAGTCGTAG
>JACCDS012110836.1_pt1 | contig 14038 bp, 9 predicted proteins | sample 7446441 | NCBI WGS metagenome assembly JACCDS01 (sample SAMN15323445, study PRJNA562643) | freshwater metagenome | isolation source: river surface water | place: USA:Blue River Watershed | collected 2017-08-17 | reverse complement strand
TGGTCCGCCATGTCAAAGGTGGTAAACCCCGCATCCACATAGGCTTTCATGTGCCTCGCGGATTCCGGAGCGTTGACCTTGTTGCCATCTCGTTCGAGATCTGCAATCTGCCAAAGTCCTGTGAGTGCTCTGCTGATCGTTAGGCCAGGTGCGAGTTCCGTATATTTTGAGAGGGTCATCGTTTCTTAGGGTAATTTTGAAAATTTTTCGAGTAGGTTAGGGTCTGCTTCATTGAGTTTTTTCCAACGGAAAAAAAACAAGAGAGAAGCCATCCCCATCACAAGCAACCAGATCCAAGTGGAATGAAAATACCATCCATCGACCGATGCATTCAAATCCTTGTAGGTGTGGATGCCTAAAAAGGAGAGTAGGAAAATCAGGCCGATTCCGACGATAATCGCCCGAAGGATCGGGTTAGGAAAAATCAGAATTTGGGTTGCCAGCGTTGGGTTTCTTTTGGGTAGCCAGGCCACAGAAAGGCACATAAATATAAAATTGACGAGCATGGAAGTGACCATGATGTCGATGCCAAGGAAGAAGTCGCCCGCAAAGTGGCTGCCCAATATTCCTATGGAAGAAACCGCTCCGCTCAAAAGAATGGCCGGCACGGGCGTCTGGTACTTGGGATGGATAGCAGCCAGCTTTTTTGGAAAAATCCCGTCCTCAGCCCAGGCAAATACGAGGCGTGAAACGGATAGGATCATCGCCGGTAGATCGTTGAGCAGGGCAATGGCGGCACCCAAAAGTATCGCAATGCCGATTCCGGAGGGAAGAAGCAAAGAAAGGAGTCCGGCGGCTGTCAGGTCTTTGGATTGGGCTTCTTCGGCCACAAATTGCCAAGGAACCGTATGGTAGACGGCATAGGTAAAGGAAATGTAGAAGAAGCCAACCACCGTAATGGCCAATCCAATGGCTCGCGGCAGGTTTCGAACCGGATTTTTTGCCTCCCCACCGGCCTGTGCGATGGAGTCAAAACCTATATAACTCGAGAACAAAATAGCCGATGCCGATAGAAAAGTGGTCCAGTTGAAGGGGATCTCGATCAGGTCCACCTGCCTACCACCTTGCGTAGCCAGAGCCGTCAAATACTCCCCCTGGCTGTAGCTCAATCCCGCCACGATCACTACGAATCCCAAGACAAACATCAATAGCATCAGCGGAATGAGCGTGCGCTCGTAGAAGGATAGGCCGAGGATATTGATTCCTATAAAAAACCAGAGGAGCACCAACGCCAGCACCACCCGGACGAGCCCTTGATCCAGCCAGTTGGCCAGCATCGTCCAGTCCAAGGCGAAAGCAACATCCCTAAAAAAGGGAACCACCACGTAGGCAATCACTCCAATGACGATGGATAGGCCAAACCATTGGGAAAAGCTCGCCACAAATCCCCAAAAAGGGTGCAGGGATCTGCTGGCATACAGGTAGGAGCCTCCCGCTCTGGGCATGGCTGATGCCAACATGGAATAGGCCAGTGCTGCAAAAATTGCGGGAATCGAGGCAAACAAAAAGGCAGGAAGTACATAGGGTCCGATTCCAGGAACATTCCGTTGAATCATGAAGGGGACCACATAGATCGAGGCGCCGATCATGGAACAGACGCCCGTGGCGGTCAAGCCCACTAGGCCCAGACTTCTGTTGAGGGTGGATGAGTTGCTGTCCATACGAGGCTAAAGTAAGGAAAAAAGGGTTGTCTTCTAGGGGTTTTTCCTTGGCATCACTTTGCTTTCGCCTAGCCCCACCAATTTCCATTTTAGCCGCTGATCGCTTTTTCTATTATACTTCCCCCTTGTATTCTATTTTGAAATTGGATAATTTTCATCATTCCATTTCAATTTATGTTTACCAACCGCCTCGCATTACTTTTTTCTTTCTTGATTGGGCTTACCCTCATCGGGTTTTTCTTTTTCGGCCCAGAAAAAGAGGTGGATTTTAGTACTGACATCAAACCCATTCTCAACAAACATTGCATCTCCTGTCATGGAGGAGTGAAAAAAAGTGGGGGATTCAGCCTCCTTTTTGAAGAGGATGCCCTAGCACCCACCGAATCAGGTCACCCAGCCATCGTACCAGGCAGTGCTTCTTCAAGTGAGCTGATCAAGCGCCTCACGCATGCCGATCCCGAGATGCGGATGCCCTACCAGCGCGCGCAACTCTCAGAAGAAGAGATTGAGCTCCTCAAGAACTGGATTGACCAAGGAGCTAAATGGGGAAAGCATTGGGCCTATGAACCCGTAAAAGCGCCTCAGCTTCCGAGCAACTTGACCACCGCAGGCTTGGGAGGCAGCACTAGCAATTCACCCGCAGCAATCGACTATTTTGTGCAGGAGCAACTGACAGCCCAAGGGCTTAGTCCTGCTCCAAAAGAGGATCCAATGAGGCTTCTCCGTCGAGTTGCTTTGGACATTACCGGATTGCCCCCATCCCAAACCCTAGTCAGGGACTTTTCGGCCGGAAAAATAAGCTACGAACAAGCCGTCGATCAGCTGCTCGATTCCGAATCATTCGGCGAAAAATGGGCTACCTGGTGGCTTGACCTCGCACGCTATGCCGATACCAAAGGCTATGAACGGGACGTCTCCCGCACATTTTGGCCCTATCGGGATTGGGTGATTCGTGCCTTCAATGCCGACAAGCCCTACGACCAGTTTACCATCGAGCAACTGGCAGGTGACCTGCTGCCCAACCCGACCCAAGATCAACTGACGGCCACGGCTTTTCACCGCAATACGATGAACAACGACGAGGGCGGAACCGAAGATGAGGAATTCCGAGTAGCCGCTGTTATAGATCGAGTCAACACCACCTTTGAAGTTTGGCAAAGTACCACGATGGCCTGCGTGCAGTGCCACAGCCATCCTTACGACCCGATCCGGCAGGAAGAATATTACCAGTCTTTTGCCTTTTTCAACAATACCCGGGACGAAGATACCCATGACGAGGAGCCCAGACTCCGTTTTTACGAAGTGGAGGATCAGGCAAAAGTGGAGCAGCTAGTGAACTGGGCTGCTGCCAACGAGGGTAAGCTGGCGGCCAAGCAACGGGCGGATTTTCTGAAATTTTACGAGCCCAAGTATGCTGCTCACATCGCGACAGACTTTCAAAAGGCCGAACTGATCGACACCAAATGGCTGGGTTTGTGGCCAAGAGGATCTGCAGTCTATAAAAACATCGACACCCAGGGCTCAGACCAGCTGCTCCTCAACTACTGGTCAGGTATAGACGGCACCAAAATGACCATCCGAAAAGAGGGCCCGAGAGGAGAAGTTCTTGCCAGCTTTGTGATCAACAAAACCGAAGGGGAAGTAACCCGGGAAATCCCATTCAAGCCGGTGCAAGGCAAAGTCAATTTGTACATTGAAGCACAAAACCCTAGAGCAAAGCCTCAGCAAAATACCTCTTCCATCGTTTGGTTTGCCTTCGTGCCAACGCTCAAAGGAAAAGAAAAACCTGGATTCACAGCAGTTAAAAAATCTTGGGATGAGTTGCTTCAGGTGAGAGGCACCCGACTTCCGATTCTGATCGAAAATCCAAACTACATGGCCCGTCCAACCTTTGTCTTCGAGCGGGGCAATTGGATGATTCCTGGAGAAAAGGTGAGTGCCCAAACTCCGAAGGAACTGGGCACCTGGAAAAAAGAATGGCCCACCAATCGCTTGGGCTTTGCCTACTGGCTGACTGCACCGGAAAATCCACTCACCGCCCGCACCCTGGTAAACCGGGTTTGGGATCAGCTTTTTGGCAGAGGTTTGACGGCCACTTTGGAGGACATGGGTACCCAATCGGACCCACCAACCCATCCTGAGCTGCTGGATTATTTGGCCTGGAAAACAGTTCAGGACTACGATTGGAGCATCAAATCACTCATCCGAGAGATCGTGACTTCTGCTACCTACCAGCAATCTGCCACGATCAGCATAGCGGCTTTTGAAAAAGACCCGAAAAATCAGTGGTATGCGCGAGGGCCGCGATTCCGACTTTCTGCCGAACAAATCCGTGACCAAGCCTTGGCGAGTACTGGGCTACTCAGCCCAAAAATGTATGGCAAACCCGTCATGCCTGCCCAGCCCGAAGGCATTTGGCAGACGGTGTACAACGGGGAATCTTGGAATGAAAGTGAGGGCGAGGACAAGTACCGAAGAAGTGTGTACACCTTCCTCAAACGTACGAGCCCTTACCCTTCCTTTATTTCTTTTGACGCAGGAAGCAGGGAGGTTTGCCTGAGCAAACGCCTCGTGACCAATACCCCGCTGCAAGCTTTGGCCACCTTGAATGACCCAGTTTATTTGGATGCGGCAAAATCCTTGAGTCAAAAAATCTGGGTGGAATCCGGTAAAAATCCAGAGGCTGCAATCAAAAAAGTGTACCAACAGCTGCTGCTTTTGCCGATTTCTGACAGCAAGAAAAAAAGCATGATGCAGCTGTTTGCAACTGCCAAATTGGAATTTGAAAAGGATCCCAAAGCAAGAGCTGATTTCTTCCAAGGGGCAGATGCTGGATTAGCTGCTTTGGCAGTAACTACCAATGCAATGATGAATTTAGACGAATTTTTAACCAAGCCTTGAGCGCATGTCTTTGGATAAGCTATTGAATGAATTGGTCAACCAAAAGTTGCAAGCTCAGACGAGAAGGCACTTTCTCCTTGATTGCGTGAGCAAAATGGGTGGACTAGCCATGGCTCCCTTACTTTTTGGTTGTGACCTTGGCAAAAATGGAACGCTCAACGGCGGCCTCAACCTCAGTGACCGAGATTTGAATCCTTTGGCTCCACTTCCTCCTCCCTTTTTAGGCAAAGCCAAATCCATCATTTACCTCCACATGGCGGGAGCACCTTCGCAGCTGGAGCTTTTCGATTTCAAACCCGAACTCGCCAAGTACCACGATCAAGACTGCCCTGGAAGCTTGCTCGAAGGGCGGAAGTTTGCCTTTATCCGTGGCGTACCCAAAATGCTGGGTCCACAGGCCAAATTCTCCCAACACGGAGAAAGCGGGGCATGGATCTCTGACTACCTTCCTCATTTTTCCAAAATGGCCGATGAGGTAGCCTTCCTAAAAGCCATGCATACGGATCAGTTCAACCATGGACCGGCACAGCTATTTATGCAAACGGGTTCGCCTAGATTGGGTCGTCCAAGTTTGGGGAGCTGGGTGACTTATGGCCTAGGAACTGAAAATCAAAATTTGCCAGGCTTTGTGGTCTTGACCTCCGGAGGGAAGACCCCCGATGCTGGGAAAAGTGTTTGGGGTTCGGGATTTTTACCTTCCGTCTACCAAGGCGTGCAATGCCGCTCCAAAGGCGACCCGGTGCTGTACCTAGAGGATCCACAGGGCATGTCCCGTGAACTCAAAAAGCATGTCGTCTCTGCGATCAACCAATCCAACCAAGAGGATTTTGAAAACTTTGGCGACCCAGAAATTCTTGCCCGCATCAATCAGTACGAGATGGCTTACCGCATGCAAATAGAGGTGCCTGAGGTGATGAACATCAACGATGAGCCGGCACATATCCACGAGCTTTACGGCACCCAACCGGGAGAGGAATCCTTTGCCAACAACTGCCTGTTGGCTAGAAAGCTGGTCGAAAAGGGAGTTCGAGTAGTCCAACTCTACGATTGGGGGTGGGATACGCATGGCACCGATCACGACGGTTCAATCGACATGGGGCTTCGAAATAAATGCCGAACCATCGATCGACCGATGACTGCCTTGCTGCTAGACTTGAAGCAGCGTGGTCTTCTGGAAGAAACCCTGGTCGTTTGGGGAGGGGAATTTGGCCGGACGCCCATGCAAGAAAATCGGGAAGGGAAGAAGATGGGATTCCTGGGAAGAGATCACCACGTGGATGCCTTCACGATGTGGATGGCCGGTGGTGGAGTGAAAAAAGGCCAAAGCTATGGCATCACGGATGATTTTGGTTTTGCAGGCTTGGAGGAGCGCACCTCCGTGCATGACCTCCATGCCACCATTTTGCACCTGATGGGCTTTGATCACGAGAAGTTTACCCATGAGTTTCAAGGAAGACCTTTCCGACTAACGGATGTGCATGGGGAGTTAATCACTAAAATCATAGCCTAAATGAGCCCAAAAGCCCTCATTCTGCTGCTCTTGTTGCTGCTACCCATGCGCATTTGCGCACAGCAAAAAATCCTTTTCTTTCAAACAGATTGGGGGAACACCCTTTCGATGGATGCCTTTTTGGCAAAAGCCAAAGCATCGGGATACGATGGGGTCGAACTGTGGATGCCCTCAAGTGAAGACAAAAAGAATAGCCTGAAAGAAGGCTTGAAAAAGTACGAGCTCCAGGTGATTTTTTTACACGGTACCAACAGGAATCTGCCTTTTGAGGAAGCCTTACGAGTGTATGAAGAAGGATTAAAAGAAATCCTTAGTTGGAAACCCATGAAGGTCAATAGCCATACGGGAAATGACTTTTGGACCCAGGAGGAGAATCTGGCATTTATCGCGCTCGGCGACCGCTATGAAAAACAAGTGGGAATACCTGTGCTGCACGAAACGCATCGGGGTCGATTTTCCTATACGCTACCGGATGCCCTGACCATGCTCCGGAAGTTTCCCAACTTGAAATACACCCTAGACATCAGCCATTGGATGGTGGTTCATGAACGAACGCTCACTGAAAATGACCCGGGCCTTCAAGAGATTTTCCCTTCAGTGGACCACATTCACGCACGAGTTGGCTACGCTGAAGGGCCACAAGTGCCTAATCCTGCTGCGCCAGAATGGGAAAATGAAGTGAAGGTCCATCTGGCGATTTGGGAAAAAATCATCCGTAGCCATTCGGGGGATGTCTTTACGGTGACCACAGAATTTGGTCCTCCTCCCTACATGCAAACGGTACCCTTTACCAAGCAGCCCCTTGCTGACCAGTGGGAAGCAAATGTGTGGATCATGAACGCGCTAAAATCCCGGTTCCAATGAGTGAATTTTTATTACCCTTCTTGGGGAGAATGCATCCGGTTTTGGTCCATCTTCCGATAGGGATTTTGATTTTTGGTATTCTGCTTTGCTTTTTTCCACAAAAAGAAAAAAATGCACTCCTCCCATCCATTCGGCTGGCCTTTCTGATTGGGGGCATTGCAGCTTTGGTGGCAGGAGGGAGTGGTTTTCTCCAATACCAGTGGGAAGGCTTTGCTTGGGAAGACATTCAATCCCATCTTATCGGAGGTGTGGTAACCTTCCTGGGGAGCTTTGGAATGTACTTGCTTGTGAAAAAACAGGATGGTGTAACCTCCAAAATCAGGGTTTTAGCGCTTGTTTTGGGAGTTGTTTTGGGCATCACCGGGCACTTGGGAGGGAATTTAACGCATGGGGAAGACTACTTTATGGAGGTGCTGCCTCCAGATCTTCAAGCACTTTTTGGAGCAACAATTCAACCCGAACTGGGACCCCAGTTGACTGAAGAAAATTGGGAGAATGCACAGCTCTATGCGGAAGTGATTCAGCCCATTCTCAATAAAAACTGTAAAAGTTGCCACAACCCTAGAACTCGAAAAGGAGAATTGGATCTTTCTTCCCTCGAAGGGTTGAGAAAGGGAGGGGAAGCCGGATTTGTGCTTACCGCGGGCGACGCGGCGCACAGCGAGCTTTTTGCTCGGCTTCTTTTGCCCAAGGAAGATGAAAAGCACATGCCTCCTGCGGAAAAGTACCAGCCCTCCAAAGAGGAAATTGCCTTGATCGAAAGTTGGATTAAAGGCGGAGCAAAAGAAAGCGGCACCTTGGCAGCAGCAGGGATTTCCAAGAACTGGATTGAACGATTTATCTTAAAAAATGAGCTTCCTTTTTACCCAGAGACCGCGCTTTCACCGATTGCGGCAGACTCTTTGGCTTCGGTGAAAGCAGCTGGAATGTTTGCGGAAGCAGTGGAGGCGGGCTCGGGCTTATTGAAAATCACCTGCACCAATTTCCCAGCTTTTCAGGATGCAGATTGGAAGCAACTGGCACCATTTAAAAATAGAATTGCCTACCTGGATTTGAGTGGAACGAAGGTGACAGATGCGATTATTGCCCAGCTGGGTGGATTGCCGAACCTCACCGTACTGAAGCTCAATAGCACGACGATATCTGGAAAGGAGCTCGGAAAATTGAGCCAAATCAAAAATTTAAAGCTGCTGTATTTGAATGGAACAGCTGTAACCTTGCCTCAAATACAAACACTTTCTTCTAGTAAAAGTCTAGAGAAAGTCTTTGGGTATGAGACTCCAGCTGCACTCGAATGGACAACGGCCGGTAAGGTCAGCTTCCCTTTTCTGTTTGAAGGAAGTACCTATTCCCTCCCCAAATTGGCTACGGACTCCATCGTCTACTAGATCCAACGAACAAAAAAATCCCTCCAGCATTTTCTACTGAAGGGATGAATTCACTGAAGTTCTCTGTTGAGCCTTTTACTTTTAGGACTAAGGACTATTTATTCTTTATGATTTTCCGATTTTTTCACCACTAACTAGAGAAAAAAAGTTTTCAGGTTAAATTAGGTGAGCGGTGGACCGTTGACCGCCTGTGGGCCGAGGCCCATGGTCTGTCAACAATTATCCGCAGTATTTAATCGGGATTTATTGAGCCACTGGCATATTTGCGGATAATCATTTTACTTCTTTCCCATAAACTGGTTTACATCAAGCCAATGGACAAAGGCATCAAACCAACGGTTGCTAGTTCGGTTGGGATTGCCGAGTCCAAAACCGTGTCCTCCGTTTTGATACAGGTGAAGTTCTACGGGGCGACCTGCCTTATGCCAGGACTGGATGATTCCAAATTGCCCTTGGAATAGAAAATCATCTGTGGCGATCACATTGAACATGGGTGGAGCATCTTTGGGAACTTCCACGGGTCCCATTCCACCATAGATAGGGCCGATAAATGCCAATTTCATGGTAGTCGAGTTAAGCGTGGCGTGCATAGTTAGCCCGGCACCGGCCGAGAAGCCAATCATTCCTATTCTGGAGGTATCTATTCCCCATTCTTTTGCATTTTTTACCATCAAAGCATAAGCTGCCTCGGCATCTTGCAATTGATTGGTAAGATCCCGCTGTAGGGGTGAAGGTGCAGGTGTGGTCGGTGCAGCACCTGGTGCAGGAGGGGCATTTCGTGGTCGATTCATCCAAGCGGAAAAGTCTTCCAGGGTAGGCGGGGTAGGATAGAGTCTATACTTGAGCACAAAGGCAGCGATTCCCTGTTTGGCTAGGGCTTCTGCCACTTCCCAACCTTCATTTCCCATAGAAAGCCAGCTGAATCCTCCGCCTGGAGCCACGAGTACTGCTGTTCCATTGGCTTTTCCTGGTTCGGGTAGAAAAGGGGTCAGGGTAGCCGTAGAAATATTCCGAGCCATAGGATCTCCCCATTGCCTAAACCAGGTTTCTGGTGCAGGTTGGTTTTCCACACTACCAGTTCCTAATAGAATTGCTCGGGGTTCTTTTGGTGTCTCAAGTGGATAGATCGTGCCATCCTGAGAAAACGCAGCATGCCCAAAGCCAACTAAAAAAAGGAATAGGCCAAATTTAAGGATGTTCTTCATGGGAATATGTTTTGAGTTTAGGGAAGATAAGCTCCTCACTTCATGATGAAAACCCTAGCGGTTTTATACCAATGGAAAATTTGAATGGAAATTGGGAAGGAATAGGGTTGGTTTTAAGGGACTTGAGAAAACTCTGACGATTTTCAAGGATTATTTTTGCGCCAGCGCCCTCTATACGTTGCCCTTGAGACGGTTATTGTAGCCGTGAAATTAGGAAACACCATCTGCTGCATTAGGAAAACTAAGATTTCCCTCAAATCCATAGCAGTACCTTCAAACAGCTTTATTAAGCTCCTTATAAAGCGTCAGGATATTCTTCGAATGCAGCTCCAGACTAAAATATTTTTCTATCCTTTCCCTTGAGCAATTTCCAAATAAGCTAAGGCTTGAAGCATCATTCAGGAAAAGTTCTATTTTATCGGCAAGATCTTCTGGATTTTTATTTTCGAACAAATACCCATTTTGCCCATTAGCAATTTGTTCTGTCGTTCCTCCTGCATTCGAGCCAATTACAGGCAATCCTAAACTCATAGCTTCCATGATAACCCCACCAAAAGGTTCCGGCTCACCTGAAGGCAAAACAAAAACATCAAATAATTTATAATATGGAAGAGGATTAGCTAAATGTCCTAGAAAATGTATCCGGTCTTCTAGATGGTATTTTTTAATCAGTGAGGCAATGGTCTCTTTTTGCCATTCATAGCCTGGTACATAATCTCCGATTAAAATTGCTTGAATATTTTTACCGGTTTTTTGAGTCAGGATTCCAATTGCTTCGATCAAGTATTCCTGTCCTTTTCGAATCAGCCTAATCCTCGAGGTGCAACCCAGAACCAAGTCTGCCTGATTCAAGGCTTGTTGAAGTTCTTCAGAGATTGCTATTTCGGTATTGATCTGAGGAATTTCAAAGCCATTGTAAATACTCAACACCTTTTTATGCCCATGGAATTGGTCCGCCATGGACTTTGATACACAGACTACCTTATCTGAAAAATGGGTTATATAGGCCGAGTAAAATGGCCAGAATCGTTTAAAATCTCCAAACCATTCTCTGATATGCCAAATGTGTTTTCTTCCTGAAATTTTGGCGGCTAAAGCCGGGGCCGGAACTACTCCCGAATTGGTATGAATACTATGAATACTGTATTTCAGAATAATTTTCCGGATAGCAATTACATTGTGGATAAATCGAATAAGGGTCGGTAGGATATAGTTTAATTTGAAAGATTTACGTGTGAAAATGTAAAGATCTTCTTTCAAAAGAATTCTGTCGCCAGGTAGTATAGCGGTTAGTTCAGCAGACAAGCTGCCTGACTCTGGTAATAAAACATATACAGTATACTGCTCGTTGAGAATACGAACCAGTTTGATTAATGATCGGCTTGCGCCGTACATATCACCACTGTGGCCAACTAACAGTACATTGGTGCGCATCACTTAAGTCCGAATTTAGTTTCATGTTGCCTGTACCACTCCAAAAAACAAAAAATATTCCAGACTAAGCGATAATTTGTATCTGGCATTCGTTTTTTTGAATTATTCCATAAGGCAAGCACCCGATCTGAACTCAGATAGGGATTCTTTTTCAGGTTTTCTTCAGAAAATAAATAGGAGGAAAGCTCGCTGAGGCTGGAATTAATCCAGTGAAGCTTTGGCGTTTCAAATCCCTGCTTGGGACGGTTAGCTATCAACTCTGAAACAGTTGGTGGTAATTTTTTCCTTAACAACTGTCTCAGATAGTTTTTTGACTGAAATAAATTGTTGTTAAAATGGGAAGAGGATTTAACTACTTCTTCAACCAACTCATGATCCAGAAATGGGGTGCGTGCTTCCACGCTACAGGCCATCATCATCCGGTCAGTTTTTACGAGTAGGTCGTCAGGCAACCAGGTTAGCAAATCGAGCATTAGACTTGACTCAAGCTTACCTGAATTTTTTCCGAAGTTCTGAAGGAAACCAGCAAACTGTTCCGTGTAATCTCCGGTATTTTTTAAAGAATCGCTAAGGTAATTTCGACTTAATTCCGGACTCAAAATGGAGGTCCACCGGGAAACACCTGTATCCTTGTTGAAGGATTCAATACTCCTTAATTTATTCCTGATCCGATCAAATTTACGAACTCCCAGGCCCGAAATAATTTCCAAAAATGCAGTAGCCCCACTAAATGGTAGTTTTCCTAATTGGTAAAAATACTTTTCATAACGGTAATGATCGTAGCCATGAAAGAGTTCATCTGCTCCTTCTCCTGATAGTACTACTTTGACATGCTGAGAAACTGATTTTGCAATAAGGTAGGTTGGGATAATGGCCGAATCGCCAAGGGGCTGATCGGCATGATAAATAGCATCTGAGAAATCCTCAAGGGTAATATCTCCCAGCCTCAAATTCACAAGATCGAGGTCTAGCGATGCTGCAACTTTTTTTGCAAAAGCAGATTCATCAATAGATTTATCGTCAAAACCAACAGTAAAGGCCTTTACTTTCTTACCGGCTAACTGATTCATGTAACAGGCGAGCAGGGATGAATCTATTCCTCCACTGAGGAGCAATCCAATATCCACATTGGCAACCAGTCTGTATTTTATACTTTTTTCGATGAGGCTATCGATCTCCTCAATCTCCATTAGGTCTTTTCGCTGTCCGACAAAGTCGAATAGGTTCCAGTAAGTAACAGTTTCTCCAAGATTTTTGCCAAGGGTATACTTGTATATATTCCCCGGACTCACTTGCCTAACCATCTTGTAAATGGTACCTGGACCAGGAATATATTGAAGGGAGAGGAAATTCAACAAGCTTTCCTCGTCAATATCAAGTGCTATATTTTTGAAAGCATGAAAAAACTTGATTTCTGAAGAAAAAAGAATGACCTCTTCATTTTCAAATATAAAAAGTGGCTTTTTGCCTAATCTGTCGCGAGCAAAAACAACCTGCTTCTCTTTGCGGTCATAAATAACAAGGGCAAACATTCCTCTAAGAACCTTGCAAAAATGTACTCCATAGTGACTGAATGCTGCCAGGATAACCTCAGTATCCGTCTCGGTTCTAAAAATGTGACCTTGCTTTTTCAGGTCTGATTTTAGTTCCTGATAATTGAAGATCTCCCCATTGAACACAATAACATACCGTTCACAGGAAGAATGAAATGGTTGATTGCCATCAGCCGAAAGATCGATTATTGACAAGCGGCGATGGCCTAAGCAAATACCATCTTCCATCCAAACGCCTATGTTATCTGGCCCACGGTATTCCATCTGGTCAAGGGCATGGCTGAGTGGATCAAAATAATCTGAGCGAAAGTTGTTTAGTTCCTTTTTAGAGATTATTCCGATGATGCCACACATAGATTAGCTTATTCTTTATCGATTAGTTTCAGCAATCTATTTACGGCTTTTTATGACTTTTGCCGGAACCCCACCAACTATGCTGTAAGGAGGGACATCTTTGGTGACCACGCTTCCTGCTGCAACTACTGATCCACGCCCAATGGTAACGCCTGCAAGAATTACTGTGTTGGCCGCAATCCAGCAATCGTCTTCTATTTTCACAAATTCCCGTTTTACTCCCTGTTCTTTTATGCTCAGTTCGGGATCATCAAATAAGTGATTTTCGGCATAAATACTTACTCTTGGCGACATCATTACATTGTCTCCTATTTCAATAAAACCTGAACATCCTATGTAGGAATAGGGTCCAATGCTTGAGTTGTTTCCGATTTTGAGCCCTTCGCCAATTGCAGATCCATAAATATTCGTTGGTCTGATGATTGCATGTTTGCCTATTGTGACACGGTCACCTGCAACAATCCCACGGTAGGTCATGCAGTTTACCTCAGCATAATCCTCCACTATGAAATCTCTTCCAACACTCAGATGCCTGGCATACCGTATGGATGCTCCTTTGCCAATTAATACCCATCCGCTTGAACGTTTGAAATACAGGCGGTGAATCATTCCGCGGAGGTAAAAGAAAGATAATCGGTAGAGGGTAGTCAGAATATCATAGCTTTTCCATTCAGCTGGAAAACGGTCTACAATGAATTTGTATCTGCGGAAAAATCCTGTTTCTGAACTCATAAGGGTTAAGCAAAACTATAATTTATTTTTGAATTGCAGGAAAGAAGCATCTGAAAAGTAGGTGAATATAAACTTAAGAATCTTAAGTGATGAAAACGGAAATTCAACTAGTTTTGGGTTTTTCAGCTCTTGTGCATAGTACCGGATTTTTAGATTTTTTTACCTAATTCATAAAAATTCATCGAAAATAAATCCACACCTTTTGCCAATTCAACTAATCCTTTCTTAGCAGCTCAAAAATCCGAAACCCATGTCAGACATGCATCTGACCCCTTTTTTGGGTGGATTCAGGGTAGAAAAAGCCCCTCAGCGCTTAATGCTGAGGGGCTGAATTTAACTCAGGGATCGAGTTAAAAGTGGAGCTGGCGAGAGTCGAACTCGCGTCCAGATAAGGAAGCACCGTACCGTCTACATGCTTAGTCACCTGTTGGGTTTT